>Ga0209415_10004238_pt1 | contig 26373 bp, 26 predicted proteins | sample PeaSoiSIISIP2007_FD_187696 | JGI IMG/M metagenome (GOLD analysis project Ga0209415, IMG submission 187696) | Peat soil microbial communities from Weissenstadt, Germany - SII-SIP-2007 (SPAdes) (version 2) | ecosystem: Environmental > Terrestrial > Soil > Wetlands > Peat | place: Germany... | reverse complement strand
GGCCGGGGGTACTGGCTGGTGGCCTCCGACGGGGGCATCTTCGCCTTCGGCGACGCCGGCTTCTCCGGCTCGACGGGCGCCGGTCCCACGCCGGACCCGGCGCGCAAGGTGGTGTCGAGCGCGTCCGGCCAGGGGTACTGGATCGTCGACCAGAACGGCACGGCCCAGCCCTTCGGCGACGCCACCGGCGCGCCGCCCCCGCAGGGCCTCCTGTTCCTCCCCGTCACCCCCGGCGACAAGGCCGTGCTGTTCGCCCTCGCCCAACTCGGCAAGCCCTACATCTGGGGCGGCAACGGGCCCACGGGGTACGACTGCTCAGGGCTGGCGCTGGCCTCGTGGCAGCAGGGCGCCGGGGTGAGCTTCGCGCGCGTGGCCGACGACCAGTACCACAGCGTGGGCCAGCCGGTGGCGCTCGACGCGCTCGAAGCCGGGGACCTCGTGTTCTGGGGATCCGACCAGACCGACTGGACGAGCGTCTACCACACGGCCATCTACGTCGGCGGCGGGCAGATCGTCGAGGCCACGGGAGACCAGGTGCAGCTGAACACGCTCGGCCAGTGGGGCCAGAGCGATCTCATGCCCCTGGGGCGGCGGCCCTAGGCGCCACGCCGCACCGCGCGCCGCGCCCGGCTCAGTCGGCCAGCGGATCGTCCTCGTCCACCGGGCGAGCGTCGGGGCCCAGCACGTCGTCGAGCTCGTCGGACTCGGCCAAGCACCACGACGCATGCTCGTCATCGGGCTCCGCACCGCATTCCGGGCAGCGCGTATTGGCGGTCGTCATGGAACGCTTGAGGCTGCGGGCCTCTTCGAATCGGCGGTGCCGTCCCTTTTTCACCAGCGACTCCTCCATCGGCCGGGTGCGTGGATCCACGGCCAGGACTGCTGGGCAGTCTACCTGGAGAGCGCCCCGGGCCCCGCCGGCCCCGGTCACGCCGTGTGCCCGGGTCGGCGGCCCCGTGGCGCCGGCCGGTACAGTCAGGAGGTGCCCGACGAGATCGACCCCGGCGCCATGGTCGAGCGCTTCCGGGCCCGGGCCGCCGCCGTGCGCGGCCGCGGGATCCCCCCCATCGAAGGGCCCGAGCGCAAACGGTTCATCGAGCAGGCCCAACTCGACTTCATGGACTTCGCCATGGTGGGCGACGCCGAGGCGGTGCTCGAGGATGGGATCCTGACGTTGCGCATCGACCTCCGCCCGCGAGACGGCGGCGACCACCCCGCCTGATCGGGCCCGGCGAGTCACCCGCCGTAGTTCATCCTCGTGTCCTCCATGCGCAGCACGCCGCCCTCCCCCCCGGCGCCGTCGCCCGGCGCCGTCGTGGCGCAGTCGACCACCTCGCCCACGAACAGGGTGTGGCTGCCGAGCGCCAGGACGTGGCGCACCTCGCAGTCGAGCCACGACACGGCCACGTCGAGCACCGGCGCACCGGTCGAACCCCGGTGCACGGCCAGCCCTTGCATGGTCCCGGTCCCCGACGCGTCGTCGACGGCCACGTCGCGCACCGGCTTGGCATAGCGGCGGACCACGGCGCGCTCGGCGCGGGGCAGGAGGCTCAGGGCGAAGACGCCGCCCTCCTCGAGCAGCTCGTGGGTGAGCGATGTGGCCTCGACGCCGATGCCCACCAGTTTCGGGTCCATGGCCAGTTGCGTGACCCAGCTGATCGTCATCAGGTTGCGCCGCGCACCGGCGCGGGAGCCGACGACGTACAGGCCGGTGGGCAGCGACCACAGGACGCGCCGTCGGAGGCGGTCGTAGGCGTCGGGGTCGGCGCCGTCGGGGACCGGCCCGACGATCGGCACGGGGCGGTCGCTCACGATCCCGCACCGGGCGTGGTCAGCGCGTCGACACGCGCCTGCGCCTTGATGTAGCCCGCCTGGGCGGTGGCCCGGCCCGCCGCTGAGCGGGCGAGGAGGACGGCGTCGCCCGAGGCGCCGCGCAGGCAGTCGCGGCCGGCCACGGCGGCCGCGGTGTACGCCGCCGACAGGATCGACGTGAGCTGGTCGTCGGGCGTGGGCAGGTTCTGGTTGGCGCTCAGGGCATCGGTCACGAGCACGTCGCACCCCGTGCGCAGGGCGGCGGGGTCGTGCCGGGTCTCGAGGGTGTCGATGCGGGTGGCGTCGCCCTCGAGCGCCGACAGCGACGCCGGGAAGCTCGTGGCGCTCTCCCACGACTGCACCTGTTGGCCCACCGTCTTGCCCGGGTACGGGTTCCCGCATGCGCCGAGCAGGAGGCCGGCGCCGACCACGGTGACGGGCACGACGAGCACGGCGCCCGCCCAGCACGCCCGATGCGGCCGGGGCCGGATGGCCCGCCCGCTCACCGGGCGCCGGTTCCGGCGACCTCCGGGGGAGGCCATGCCGGGTCCAGCTGGCGCAGGAAGAGCCCACAGCGCTCCTCCTCCGCCGACTCGCCGATGGCGCCGGCCATCGTGCGCAGCCCGTGGAGGCACCGCAGGAACCCCCGGTTGGCCCGGTGGGACCAGCGCACATAGCCGTTGCCGCGCCAGCCCGCCTTGCGCAGGGCGTCGAGGCCCCGGTGGTACCCCACGCGAAAGCAGGCGTAGGCCTCGACGTCGTCGCGCGCCAGCTCGCCGAGCACCGCCCAGGCCTCGGGCCATTCGGGATAGGCCCGGACCACGTCGGCCACGGCGTCGCGGCGGTGGGCGGCGGGCGCACCGAGGGCCGTGGCCAGCCGCTCGGCGGCCGCCACCGGGGCGTCGCCGAGCACCGTCTCGGGGGGCCCGGAGGTGAGGTCCACGGGCCCGGTCACCGGGGACCGTCCGTATCCGGGCGCGGCCGCCGCGACGGTTGGGCGACGGGCCGGCCGGCGCGCACCCGGGTCGCGCGTGCGGGGGCGCCGGGGCGCGGCACCACGGGGCGCGGCACCACGGGGCTCGGCACCCTGGGGGTCGGCACCCTGGGGGTCGCCGGCCGCTGCGGCCCGGGCCCGTCGGCGCGGGCTTGGTGGGGGACGAACAGGCACAGACCGCCGACCACCAGCACCACGGCGACGCCGAGCACGGCGAGGAGCGCGAACAGCACGGTCGTTACCGGCGATGGCCGGCGGGCCCGCCGGCCATCGGGCGGGGGGGCCGAGCAGGCGCCGCACCAGCGCGGTCGGGCGTGGTCATCGAGGTCTCCCTGGCCGGTGGGCGGCCCCGCGGCGGGGCACGGTCGTCACGGTCGTCGCTGTCCGAGCGTTCACTCGAACCGCAGGAGATGGTACTCCTGCGCCCCTCTCCGCAGGACCACGTACCGCTCGAACAGCAGGTGCTCGCGCCCGAGGCGAGCCTCGGTGTCGGCGATGCGGCGGTTGTTCACGTAGGCGCCGCCTTGGGACACCACCGTGCGCGCCCGTCCCTTGGAGGGCACGAGGCCGGTGCGCACCAGCGCGTCGACCAGGGTGAGCGACCCCCCGTCGAGCTCGGACCGGGGCAACGTGGACGCCGGCGCCTCGGCGCACACCTCGAGCAGGGTGCGCTCGTCGAGTGCGGCGATGTCCTCGGAGTACAAGGCGGCGGCGGCCGCCTCCGCACGCGCCGCCTCGTCGGCGCCGTGCACCAGGGTCACCACCTCGCGCGCCAGGGCCCGGTGCGCTTCGCGCCGTTCGGGGTGCGAAGCGGTCGCCTCGTCGAGCGCCCCGATGGCGTCGTGGTCGAGGAACGTGAAGAAGCGCAGGTAGGTCCCGACCACGGCGTCGTCGCTGCGCAGCAGGTACTGATGGAGCTGGTATGGGCTGGTGCGCTGCGCGCTGAGCCACACCGTGCCGGACTCGGACTTGCCGAACTTGGTGCCGTCGCCCTGCAGCACGAGCGGGGAGGTGAGCCCGAAGACCTCCACTCCGCGCACCCGGCGCACCAGGTCGATCCCCATCGTGATGTTCCCCCACTGGTCGCTCCCCCCGAGTTGCAGCCGACACCCCTCGGTGTCGAAGAGGTGGAGGAAGTCATACGCCTGCAGGAGCATGTAGCTGAACTCGGTGTAGGAGATGCCGCGGTCGGGGCGCTCCAGGCGGGCGCGCACCGACTCCTTCGCCACCATCTGGTTCACCGTGAAGTGCTTGCCCACGTCGCGCAGGAAGTCGACCAGGGGGAAGGGCCCGAGCCACGCGCCGTTGTCGAGCAGCAGCGCCCTCCTCGCCCCTGCGGACTCGTCGAAGTCGAAGAAGCGCTCGAGCTGGGGGCGGATGCCTGCCAGGTTGGCCTCGAGCTGCGCGCGCGACAGCAGTGTGCGCTCCTCGCTCTTTCCCCCCGGATCCCCGATCATCCCCGTGCCTCCGCCGGCCAGGGCGATCGGCCGGTGGCCCGCCCGCTGGAGCCGGCGCAGGTTGCACAGCTGCAGGAGGCTGCCGACGTGCAGGCTGTCGGCGGTCGGGTCGAACCCGATGTACGCCGTCAGGTGCTCACTGTCGAGCAGCTCGAGGACGCCCCGATCGGTGACCTGGTGGACGAGGCCCCGGAAGGCGAGATCCTCGCTGAGCGACGGCATCGGCCCAGCCTGCCACGCTGCGCCGGGCCCCCCGGCCATGGACGGCGGGTGCCGATGGGGTCAGACACCCCCCGAGGGCAACGCGAGCGCGCCCCCGTCGACCACCAGGGTGTGGCCGGTCATCCACGACGCGGCGTCGGACGCCACGAACAGCGCCGCCCGGGCGATGTCATCGGGCTCGCCCAGGCGTCGCAGGGGAAGGCGCGACGCCACGGCGTCGCCTGCGTGCTCCCACAGGGCGCGGGCGAAGTCGGTCTTCACCAACCCCGGCGCCAGCGCGTTCACGCGGACGAGGGGGCCGAGCTCGTAGGCCAGCTGGCGCGTCAGGTGGACGAGGGCGGCCTTGGTGACGTTGTACCAGCCGATGCCCCGCTCGACCGACAGCCCGCCGACCGACGACACGTTCAGCACGACACCGCCGCGCCCGGCCATCGACGCCCGCCACGCGCACTGCGTCCACGTGAGGACGGCCTCTTGGTTGACCTGCACCGTCTTGTGCGCCCGCGCCGGATCGATGTCGATGATGGGGCCGAAGTAGGGGTTCGTGGCGGCGTTGTTGACGAGGATGTCCAGCGCGCCGAAGCGTTCGACGGTGCGGGCCACGCACGCCTCGGCGGCCGCCGGGTCCCCGGCATGGGCCGGGTGCCAGTCCACGGCGCCGTCGAGCCCGGCCATCGAGGTGGCGGCCTCGGCCAGCGCGTCGGCCTTGCGCGACGACAGCATGACGTTGGCGCCGGCCTCGGCGAACCGGGTGGCCACCGCCCGGCCGATCCCCCGCGATCCCCCCGTGACCAGCGCCACCTTTCCGTCCAGGCGCAGCTCCATGGCGCCCCACCCTACGACGCGTGGTCGGGCGTCCCCGACCCCGCCCCCGGCGCCGGGGCCGACGCGCCGGGACACCGGCGGCGGGCGACGCCCGAGGAACCGACCGCCGACGCCGGGGCCGTAGGCTCGCCGGTTGTGAACCGTCTGGCCTCCGAGACGAGTCCCTATCTGCGACAGCACGCCGACAACCCCGTCGACTGGTACCCGTGGGGGGACGAGGCCTTCGCCCGGGCGCGCGCCGAGGACCGTCCGGTGCTCCTGTCCGTGGGCTACTCCGCCTGCCATTGGTGCCACGTCATGGCCCACGAGTCCTTCGAGGACCCCGAAACGGCGAGCGACCTGAACGGTCGCTTCGTCTCGGTCAAGGTGGACCGCGAGGAGCGCCCCGATGTGGACGCCGTCTACATGGAGGCCGTCCAGGCGCTCACGGGCCACGGCGGCTGGCCGATGACCGTCTTCCTCACGCCCGACGCCCGCCCCTTCTACGGGGGCACGTACTTCCCCCGCACCGATACCCACGGCATGCCGGGATTCCGTCGCGTGCTGGCGGCGGTGGACGACGCCTGGCACGCGCGCCGGGCGGAGATCGAGCAGCAAGCCGACGCCCTGGCCGATGCCGTCGCCCGGCGCGTGGCGCTGCCCGACGACATGGCCCTCTCCAAGAGCCCCGGCGTGGCGGAGGACCTCGCGCCGGGGCTCTTGGAGGAGGCGGTGGCGGAGCTCGGCACGCGCTTCGACCGGGAGTGGGGGGGGTTCGGGCCTGCGCCCAAGTTCCCCCAGCCCACCCTGGTGGAGCTGTGCCTACGCCATCACCGGGTGACCGGACGCGAGACGTCGCTCGTCATGGCCACCACGACCCTCGGGGCCATGGCGGCCGGCGGGATCTACGACCACCTCGGCGGCGGGTTCGCCCGGTACTCCACCGACACCACCTGGACCGTGCCGCACTTCGAGAAGATGCTCTACGACCAGGCGGGGTTGCTGCGGCCGTACCTCGGCGCGTGGCAGGTCACCGCCGAGCAGCAGTGGCTGCAGGTCGTCGAGGAGACCGTGGGCTACGTGCTGCGGGATCTGGCCTCCCCCGGCGGCGGCTGGTGCAGCGCCGAGGACGCCGACGCCGAGGGCGAAGAGGGCCGGTACTCGGTGTGGACGCCCGAGGAGGTGAGCGCCGCCCTCGGTCCGCACCTGGCCGAGGTGGCCTGCGAGTGGTACGGCGTGACCGCGCGCGGGAACTTCGAGGGTCGCACGATCCTGCGCCGCCCCCTCGGCGCGCCCCTCGTGCGCCCGGCGGAGGTCGAAGAGGCCCGGCGCCTGCTCTTGGACGCCCGCACGGCGCGGGTGCGCCCGGGGCTCGACGACAAGGTCCTCACCGAGTGGAACGCCATGTTCGGCTCGTCACTGGCGCAGGCCGCCGCCGTCACGGGGCGCGGGGACTGGCAGGAGGCGGCCGTCGGCGCCGCCCGGTTCCTCCTCGCCGAGCTGCGCCGCGCGGATGGGCGATGGCTGCGATCGTGGCAGGACGGGCGCGCCCGGCATCTGGCGTACGCAGCCGACTACGCGTGGCTCGTCGACTACTTCACCCGGCTGGCGGAGCTGACGGGGGACGCCGAATGGCTGGCGCACGCGCGGGCCACGGCCCACGCCATGCTGGCGCTCTTCCGTGACGGGGACGGCCCCCTCTTCGTCACCGGTGCGGACGCCGATGCCCTCGTGGTGCGGCCGATGGACCTCCTCGACGGCGCCATCCCCTCGGCCAGCTCGGTCGGGGCCGGAGCCCTGCTCCGGCTCGGCGCCCTGACCGGCGACGACGGCCTCACCGACGCGGGCGAGTCGCTCGTGGCCCTGCTCGCCCCCGTGGCCGCCCGCCATCCCCTCGCCCTGCCGACGGCCGTGGTGGCGGCGGCCCTGGCCGGCGGGGGCGCCACCGAGGTGGTCGTGGCCGGGGACCGGCCCGACCTCGTGGCCGCCCTGCGGCGCCGCTTCGAGCCCACCGTGGTGCTGGCCTGGGGGCAGCGCACGCCCACCCCCCTGTGGGAGGGGCGCGCCGACGGCTTCGCCTACGTCTGCCGCCACTGCGTCTGCGGGGCCCCGGCGGCAGAGGTGGGGGCCCTCGACCAGCGGCTGGACGACGAGCTCGGTGCCGACCGGGCCCGCGCCCTGTCAGGGCGCGCCGGCGACGCCGCGGGTGCGGGCGTCGAGCAGGAGCACCCGTGACGCCGAGCGACGCGCTGGCCATGCGGGGGGGGCGGCGACGGCGCGAGCCGCGGGTCCAACGTCCCCGCCGCTCGCGCCGGCTGGGGCCCCAGGGGCCGGGCACCCAGCGCTGCATGGTGCTGGCGTGCACGGCGGACGACACCGCCGCGGTCGACATGGTCACCGGTGCCCTCGTGCGGCTGCGCATCCCCTGGGGCGAGGGGCAGGATCCCGACCACGCCCCCTTCGACGTCGTGGACGCCACTGTGGCCGCCGATCCCGAACGCGACGATCTGGCCCAGCCCGAAGCGGTCACCGTGGACCGCGTCCCCACGGTCGCCGGCACGCTGCGCGGACGACGCGCCCGCCGGCTCCTGCGGCACCTGGTGGTGCCGAACGAGCCCAACCTGCTGGGCTTCCCCGGACCGTCGGCGCCGTACTGGGAGTTCCGCGGCATGCGGCCGTCCCTGGCGGTGATCGTCCCGAGCCGCGGTCCGTTGCTGTTCCGCCGCCACGAGGACGACACCGTGTGGGCCCGGTTTGGACTGCCTGGGAGCGACAACTGGGTGCCCGTCGACGACCGTCGGGCCGCCGCCGCCCTGTGGGCGACGCGACGCGACCGCCTCTCGGGCAAGAGCCTGGTCGCCGCGCTCGGCTTTCGACCCGAGTTCCTCGTGATCGCGCTCAGCCGGCCGCGCGACGGCCACTGCTACAAGACGCTCGTGGCCATGCTCCCCCGGCCCTGAGCCATGCTCTCCCGGCCCTGAGCAGGGCGCCGGCGCTGCCCGGGGCGGCCGCCGACGGCGTCGTCAGCGGGCGGCTTTGCCCGATGCCAGGTGGCCCGAGGCGAGATCCTCGGCCATGGCCCAGCCGAAGGCCACGAGGCGGTCGCCCTTCTTCAGGTTGAGCCCGCCGAACAACGACGCCACGCCGTCGTGCGCCGCCTTCACCTTGGGACCGCCCAGGTCCAGGGCACCGGCGGTCGAGCCGTCGCCGGCGAGGATGAACGTGCGGTCGTCGATACGTCCTTCGGCCCCGAAGCGCTTGGCCAGACGACGGCCCCACGCCCGCTCCTCACCCGATGCCTTGTGGTCGGGCCGCGGCACGACGTCGATCAGGCCGCCGAACGCCTGGTACGCCTCGGCCGACGCCAGGCGCGTGCCGACGAGGACGTCCTCGTCGGGGAAGGCGAGCAGGGCGCGCCGGTACTGGTCACCGAGCAGGAGGCGCAGCGCCTGTTCGGCCTTGGCCGTGCGGTCGACGGTCGCCAAGCCCACGAGGAGGCTCGGGGTGCCCCCGATGCGCTCCAGGGTGGCGAACGAGTACCCCCGCAGCTTGTTGCCCTCGCGCACGAGGGTGATCAGCACCCACTCCTCGCACTGCTTGGACAAGAAGCCGATGTCGAAGCCGGGGTCGCGGTCGACGCACAGGTCGGCCATCTCCCCCAGCTCGGCGTCGCTCAGTGATGTGCAGTCCTTCGTCCCCACCTCAAACAGCATGGCCTGCTCCGTGCTCGTCCACTGATCGGCTCCCCGGCAGCCGGCACAGCGACGAGCAATGCCAACAACGACGTCCTGCAGCGGCCCCGGGGTACCCACCAGGATACGGGACGCGGAGAGCCCTGGCCCACTCGAGGCCTCCAGGGCGGCTGCGCCGCAGGTCGCGGCGCCGCAGGGCCCCGAGACTAGGCCACGATGGCGTTGGGGCCGAGGAGCACCCGCAGTTCCCCGAGCAGCCCGCGCCGGCTGTCGACGTTGAACTCGGCGGGCAGGCGCAGGACCGTCTGGCCCACGTGGAGGAACACGGGCTCCGAGCCGGGATGCTCGGCCAGCAGCCCCTTGAGCCGGTCCACCACGGGCTCGGTCAGGGCGCCCAGGGGGAGCTGCACCCGCAGCTCGGCGGCCCCGTCGACCGGCAGCTCGGGCCGCTGTGCCTCCATGCACACGAGCTTCACCTGGTCGTCGCGGGTGTCGATCCGCCCCCGGATGACGAACACGGCGTCATCGGCGAGGAGGGGGCCCACCTCCTGCATGACCTTGGGGAAGACGAACACCTCGATGGAGGCCCGCAGGTCCTCGAGGACGAACGTCGCCATGAGCTCGCCCCGCTTGGTGTAGCGGCGCACCAGGCTGGTGACCACCCCGCCCACCGTCTTGACCTGGCCCTCACGGCTGCCGGCGTCCCCGAAGCCGGCGTCGTCGAGGTCCTTCAGGTCCGCCACCGAGCAGTCGGTGTGCCGGGTCAGCGCCACCTCGAAGCCGCGCAGGGGGTGGTCGCTCACGTACAGGCCGAGCATCTCCTTCTCGAACACCAGGCGCGGGGCCTTGGCGAACTCGATGTCGGGCACCGGGACACGGGGGTCGCCGAACCCCGCCGGCGTGGCGCCGTCCTCGCCGAACCCCTCGAGCGACGAGAACAGTGTGGAGATCCCCGCCTGCTCCTCGCGCCGGCGCTCCAGGGTGCGGTCGACGATCTCCTCGAACACGAGGCACAGGCCCTGGCGCGGGTGGCCGAGCGAGTCGAAGGCGCCCGCCTTCACCAGCGACTCCATGGTGCGCTTGTTCAAGACGACGGGGTCGACGCGCCAGCAGAAGTCGTAGAAGTCGGTGAACGGGCCGCTCGCCTCGCGCTCGGCCACGATCCGCTCGACGAGGCTCTCCCCCACGTTGCGCACCGCTGCCAGGCCGAAGGCGATGCGCCGCGTGCCGTCGTCACCGACGAGGGGGGTGAACTCGCCCCAGGAGCGGTTGACGTCGGGGACGAGGACCTCGATGCCGAGCGATCGGCACTCCCCGAGGTACACCGCCGTCTTGTCCTTGTCGTCTTTGACCGACGTCAACAAGGCGGCGAAGTACTCGACGGGGTAGTGCGCCTTCAACCACGCCGTCTGGTAGGCCACGAGCCCGTAGCCGTAGGAGTGCGACTTGTTGAAGGCGTAGTCGGCGAAGGGTTCGATGATGTCGAACAGCTGCGTGCCCAGGCGCTCGTCGTAGCCGTGCGCCACACAGCCAGCCACGAACTTCTCCCGTTCGGCCTGGATGAGCGCCCGGATCTTCTTCCCGCACGCCTTGCGCAGGTTGTCCGCCTCCTCCAGCGTGTACCCGGCGAAGCGCTGGGCCACCCGCATCACCGACTCCTGGTAGATCATGAGCCCGTAGGTATCGGCCAGGATCGGCTCGAGGTCCGGATGCAGGTAGGTCACGGCCTGCCGGCCGTTCTTGCGATCCGCGTAGTCGCGGTGCATGTTGGCGGCCATGGGCCCCGGGCGGTACAGGGCCACGAGCGCGGCGACGTCGTCGAAGGACGTGGGGGCCAACGAGCGCATCAGCGAGCGCATGGGGCCGCCCTCGAGCTGGAAGACGCCGATCGAGTCCCCTCGATGCAGCATGGCGAAGGTGTCGGCGTCCTCGAGGGACACGGCGTCGATGTCGGGGCGCTCCCCCTCGGTGCGCGCCACGAGGTCGAGGGCGCGTTCGATCACCGACAGGTTGCGCAGGCCGAGGAAGTCCATCTTGAGCAGCCCGAGCTCTTCCACGCCGTGCATCTCGTACTGCGTGACGATGGGGGCCTCGGCCGGGTTCTGGCCGCTCTCGGGCTTGCGCTGGATGGGGAGGTACTCGGTGAGCGGCTCCTTCGTGATCACCACGGCCGCCGCGTGGATGCCGTCTTGGCGCCGCAGGCCCTCGAGCCCCTTGGCCACGTCGATGACGCGACGCGCCTCGTCGTCGGTCTCGTACATGTCGCGCAATCCCTGCGCCGTGGTGAACCCGTCCTCGTGCCCGTCGGTCCGCTCGAGGCAGGCGCGCAGCGGGGTGTCGCGGCCCATGATCAGCGGGGGCATGGCCTTGGCGATGCGGTCCCCCACCCCGTACGCATACCCGAGGACCCGCGCCGCGTCGCGCACCGCGGCACGCGCCTTGATGGTGGAGAACGTCACGATCTGCGCCACGCGGTCAGCGCCGTAGCGCTCGCTCGCGTACCGGATCATGTCGGCCCGGTAGCGCTCGTCGAAGTCCATGTCGATGTCGGGCATCTGCTTGCGCCCGGGATTCAAGAAGCGCTCGAACAGCAGGTCGTAGCGGATCGGGTCGAGGTCCACGATCCCGAGGCAGTAGGCCACGCAGCACCCGGCGGCCGAGCCGCGCCCGGGCCCCACCCGGATCCCGCTGTCGCGGGCGTAGCGGATCAGGTCCCACACCACCAAGAAGTACGCCGAGAACCCCATGCTGGCGATCACGCCCAGCTCGTAGTCCAGGCGCTCGGTCACCCCCGAGGGCAGCGGCGACCCGTAGCGGCGGGCGGCAGCCGAGAGCGTCAGGTGCCGGAGATAGGCGTCGGCCCGGTGCTCGTAGGTCGGGGCCGTGAACTGCTCGGGGACGGGGAACTCCGGCAGGGCGTTCACGCCGAACTCGATGTCGACGTGGGCGCGCTCGGCGATCTGCAGCGTGTTGTCGCAGGCCTCGGGGACCTCCCTGAACAGGGTCCGCATCTCCGCGGCGGACTTCAGGTAGTGCTCCTCGCCCTCGAACTTGAAGCGCTTGGGGTCGTCGATCAACGCGCCGGTCTGGACGCACAGCAGCGCGTCGTGGGACACGGCGTCCTTGCGCTCGGTGTAGTGGCTGTCGTTCGTGGCCAGCAACGGCGCCCCGAGTTGGCGCGCGATGCGGGCGAGCGCGGGATTCGTGCGCCGCTGCTGGGGAAGGCCGTGGTCCTGGAGCTCGACGAAGAGATTGTGGCGCCCGAACACGTCCTGCAGGCGGCCGGCGAGCTTCAGGGCCCGCTCCTCGTCGTCGGCCAACAGCGCCTGCAGCACCACGCCGCCCAGGCAGCCCGTGGTGGCGATGATGCCCTCGTGGTACTGCTCGAGCATCTCCCAGTCGACGCGCGGCTTGTAGTAGTAGCCCTCGAGGTAGGCGGCCGACGACAGCTTCATCAGGTTGCGGTAGCCGCCGGTGGTCTCGGCCAACAGCGTCAGGTGGTAGTAGAGCTTCTCCCCGCCCTCCACGTCACCGCCGGTGTCGTCCACCTTCCCCCGCCGCACGGGTCGGTCGTGGCGCGACTCCGCCGCCATGTACGCCTCGGTGCCGATGACCGGGTTGATGCCCTGCGCCCGGCAGGCCGCGTAGAAATCGAGGACGCCGTACATGTTGCCGTGGTCGGTGATCCCGAGCGCCGGCTGGCCGTCGGCCACGGCCGCGGCCACCAGGTCGCCGAGCCGGGACGCCCCGTCGAGCATCGAGTACTCGGTGTGGGTGTGCAGATGGGCGAACGATTTGGTGGCGGCCATGCGCCCTCTTCTTCTCCTCAGCGGCCTGGCGTATCGGTGGTGTGGGGGCGCCGTCCCTGGTCAGCACCGCGTTCCGGCTCGTTCTCCACAACGCCTGTGCAGAACTACAGCCGTGTCGTTCGACGATAGCGCGCCCCCTGGCCCGGCGCGCACCTCCGGGGCGCCGCCAGGGGCGCGCCGGCCCGGTCGTTCACAGGTACGTGCCGGGGCGCGCCGGAGGGCCGTCGTTGCCGGGCGGGCCGGAGGGCAGGCCCCGCTGGCGCATCTCCTCGAGCTGGGCGCGCGCCGCCATCTGCTGGGCCAACAGGGTGGCCTGGATGCCGTGGAACAGGCCTTCGAGCCAGCCCACGAGCTGGGCCTGGGCGATGCGCAGCTCCCCTTCCGAGGGGGTGGACCCCTCGAAGGGCAGGGCCATGCGGTCGAGCTCCGCCGCCAGATCGGGGCTCAGTGCCCCGGCGAGCTCGCGCACGGACTGCTCGTAGATCTCGCGCAGCCGGGTGCGGCTGGCCTCGTCCAACGGAGCCGATCGCACCTCGTCGAGCAGCTGCTTGACCATCGAGCCGATGCGCATGACCTTGGCCGGCTGCTCGACCGACTCCGTGACCTCGGCCTCCACGCCGGCGGGGCCGGCTGCCGCCTCTGGCGGCGCGCCCGGGATCACGAGCCCGGGCGGGCCCTCCCCGGGGCCCAGGAGGACGGCCTCGACGGACCCGTCGCCCTGCGGGCGCTCGTGCTCATCCTGCATGGCGCGATCCTCCCCAACAGCGGGCCGACCGGCAAGTGCGTGCCCCGTCGGCAATGTCGGGTCCCGGCCTCGGCGGCCTCATCGAAGCGGCCACGACACGAAGGGGACGAACATCTCGGCGGCCGTGAGCGAGCCGTGGCGGCCGAGCAGGCGGGTCTCGCGGGTGTCCGCAGGGTCGAGAAAGGCGACCGGGGCCCGGGCCACCAGGGCGACGTCGCCCAGGCGTGCCGCCACGTGCGGCGCGGGCACGCCCCCGAGCCACCCCTCGTCCACCATCTGCTCACGCGTCCGCACCCACGCCTCGTCCCCGTGCTGCTCCTGCGCGGCGGCACGGACGTCGTCGATCGCGCCCGGACGGGCGTGCAACCAACGGAACCGGCCCTCACCCGACAACAGGTCGACCATGTCGAGCAGGCCCGAGCTCGGCAGCCGCAGGGCGTCGCCCACCTCCACCTGTCCGTGGTCGGAGGTCACGGCGAGCGCCGCTCCGGGTGGGAGCGCAGCGAGCAGGTCCCCGACCAGGCGGTCGACGCTGGCGATCTCGGCCTCGTAGTGCTCGCCCAGGCCGTACTCGTGGGCCACCGTGTCCAGACCGTTGTAATACGCGTAGACGAAGGGCTCCCCCGAGGACAACAGGCGGCGGACCTCGACCACGAGGGTCGAGGGGACCGACCACCCGATCAGGCGCGCCCCGCGCAGGTGCGCGGCGGTGAAGCCCGTGGACATGAACTCCGCCCGGGTGACGACCGGGACGGCGGTCCCCAGAAACGGCGCCGTGGGCTGGAACGCCGGCGCCGGCAGGCGGCGGCGCATGTCTCCGCTGCCCGACCGCCAATGCAAGACGTCCATGACCTCGCCGTCGCGTGCGCCACCGCCCGGGCGCCTGGGCCCCGACAGCTCGCCGAGCCCGTTCCCGGGACCGGCGGTGTCGGGCGGATCCACCAGGAGGCGGTAGCCCACGACCCCGTGCTCGGCAGGGGGAAGCCCCGTGGTCAGCGAGGTGAGCGCCGTGGCCGTCGTCGTGGGTGCCACCGAGGTGATGGGCCCGCCGACCGCCTCGGCCATGGTCGGGGCCATCGCCCGCGCGCCCTGGAGGTACTCCCATCCCACGCCGTCGAGGACGAGCAGGACCACCTGGCGCGCCCCGCGCAGCGGCTCGGGGAACCACCCTGGCGCGCTGCGGTGGCGGCCCATGATCGCCGGGACGACCGAGGACAGGCACGCCCCGCCGTACTGCGGCAGGACCGGCGCCGCCGCGGTCGCCGGCGCCGCTGACGGCTGGCCACGAGAGGCGGACGGATCGCTCATCCGCCGCACTGTACCCAGGCTTCGGCCGCCGGCCCGACCCCCCCGGGTAGCATCGGGACGTGAACGTCTCGACCCGGGGGGACTATGCCAGCCGCGCCCTGCTGTCGCTCGCGCTCCACGACGAAACCCAGGGTCCGACCTCCGTGCGCGACATCGCCGAGCGCACCGGCCTGCCCCAGCCGTACCTGGAGCAGATCCTCCTGGCGTTGAAAGGCGCCGGCCTGGTGCGGTCCAAACGCGGGGTGGGCGGCGGGTACGTGCTCGCCCGGTCGCCCGATGACATCACCCTCGGGCAGATCGTGAGCGCCGTCGACGGCCCCATCGTCGCCGGCGACTTCGGGCGCCCCCACGAGAACGGCGCCTGCCAGCACGAGGGCCAGTGCATCTTGCTGGCGGTGTGGTCCGACGTCGGCGAGCACATGCGCGAGCACCTCGACTCCTTCACGCTGGCAGACATGGTTCACCAGGCCCGCGGGGCACCCACGCCGGCCCGGTCGCTGCACTGACGTGCGGCGGCGCGCACGGTGCGCCGCCCGTCACCGGGCCCCGCCGACACCCGTCAGTCGAGGGGGTCCCCGGCGGCATCGTTCCAGCGCACCACGACCGGGGTCTCGCGCTCCCACCCGAGCACGCTGATGGTCGCCGGCCGAAGCACGAGCAGGGCCCCGGCGGTGGGCTCGAGCCCGATCCAGCGGGCGGCCACCACCCGGAGCAGGTGGGCGTGGGCGAAGGCGAGGACGTCGCCGGGCGTGGCCCGGGCCAGGGCCACCACCCGGTCGGCGCGCCGGGCCACCTCTGCGAGCGTCTCCCCCCCCGGGACGCCGCCGGACCAGATCGACCAGCCCGGGCGTTGGGCCCGGATCTCGTCGGTGGTGCGACCCTCGTACGCCCCGTAGTCCCATTCGCACAGGTCGGGGCACGGCCGAGCCACGTCCCCGAACCCGGCCAGGGCGCACGTCTCGGCGGCCCGCTGCAGCGGGCTCGTGAGCACCAGGGCGAATCGGTGCCCGGCCAGCCGCCCACCGAGCTGCTCCGCCTGGCGCCAGCCGTCGGGGAGAAGCGGCAGGTCCGTGCGCCCGGTGTGGCGTCCGGCCAGGCTCCACTCGGTGGCCCCGTGGCGCACGACCACCAGGCGTCCGGGCCCTGCGTCGGCCTCGGGCAGGGCCGGGGTCGGGGGGTCGGCCTCGGGCGGCGCTGGGGTCGGGGCGTCGGCCACCGGGACAGCGCACCATGAAGGCGGCGCACCCGCAAACCCCGACGGGGCGTCCCCGGGCCCCCGGGGATCTCGGGCCGTTCGGGGCACGGCGATCGGGGTACAAGGAGGGGGCGGGACCCCGGAATGAGCAGGACCACAGCGGTGTTGTTCGACATGTAGGCCCCCCACGAAGAGGACTCGATGGCGAATTCGACAACCACACCTGACGGCATCCGGCTCTTTCTGGACGACCTCGACCGGTACCCCCTGCCGGACCACGAGGAGCAGATCGAGCTGGCCAAGCGCGTCGCGGCCGGCGACGACGAGGCGCGACGCCAGATGATCGCCGCCAACCTGCGCCTCGTGGTCCACTGGGCGCGCCGCTACCAGGACCGGGGGGTGGACTTCCCCGACCTCGTCCAGGAGGGCACCTTCGGCCTCATGCGGGCCGTGGACAAATTCGATTGGCAGCGGGGCTTCCGGTTCTCGACGTACGCCACCTGGTGGATCCGCCAGGCTCTGCAGCGCGCCGTCCAGCAGCACGGCAACACCATCCGAGTCCCCATGGAGGTCGCCGAGCAGGCGCAGCGCGCCGAGCGCGTGAGCTGGGAGCTCGCCACCGACCTGCAGCGTGACCCCACGCCCGACGAGATCGCCGAGGCCAGCGGGATCGACGAGAAGGGACTGCACGCGCTCCAGGGCCTGGCGCGCGTGGTCGCCAGCCTCGACCAGCCGGCCGGGGCCGACAGCGGTACCGCACTCGGCGATCTGGTGGGTGCCGACGAGCAGACCTTCGAGGACGACGTCGAGCGCAAGCTCGTGCTGGACCGGGTCCGCCAGGCCGTCGACGGGCTCGACGAGCTCGAGCGCAATGTGGTGCGGATCCGCTACGGGCTCGACGGGGGGACACCCACGTCACTCCAGGCGACCGCCACCGCCCTGGGCATCGGCGTGCGGCGCGCCCGGCAGGCCGAGGCGCGCGCCCTGCAGCACCTGGCGTCGCTCCCCGAGGTCGAAGCGGCCCACCAGGCGGCCTAACCCGGCGCCGGGGGGCCCAGGGCCTCGAGCACGGCGACGAGATCGGCGGGCAGCGGGGCTTCCCAGTGCCTGCGGCCGCCCGCCGGGTGCTCGAGGGTGAGGCGCCAGGCGTGGAGCCACAGCCGGCCGGGGCGCAGCAGGGCGAGCAGCTCGCCGGGGCGGGCGGCGGGGCCGCCGTAGCGGTCGTCGCCGATGACGGGGTGCCCGATGGCGGCGAAGTGCACGCGGACCTGGTGGGTGCGCCCGGTCTCGAGCGAGGCGCGCACCATGGTGGTGGGCAGCGGCGTCCGGAAGCGCTCGAGGACCCGGTAGGCGGTGCGTGCCGGCCGGCCCCGCCCGGTCACGGCCATCCGCGTGGGTTGGCGGGCGGAGCGCCCGATGGGGGCGTCGACCTCCCCGGCGTCCGCCTCCATCTCCCCCGCCACCAGGGCCAGGTACTCCCGCTCGGCGAGGTGGGCGCGGAACTGGGCGCCGAGCATGCCAAACGCGGCGGGGGTGCGCGCCACCACCAGCAGGCCCGAGGTCCCCTTGTCGAGGCGGTGGACGATCCCCGGGCGCTGCGGGTCGCCGACCCCGGCCGCCGCCAGGTCGGCCAGGTCGGGGAACCGGGCGAGGAGGCCGTCGACCAGCGTCCCCCCGCTGTGGCCGGCGCCGTGGTGGACCACCAGCCCCGCCGGCTTGTCCACCACCACCAGCTGCGGGTCCTCGTAGACGACGGCGAACTGCACCGAGGGGTCTGCCACGAGGCGCGCCTCGACGGGCGCAGGCAGATCGACGTGCAGCCGCTCCCCGGCCGCCACCGAGCGGCTGCGCGTGCGCACCACCTGCCCGTCGAGTCGGACCCGACCCCCCTCCACCAATTCGCTCACCGTGCGACGAGCCAGCCCGCTGAGCATCGCCACCACACGATCCACGCGCTCCCCGGCGAGCGCCTCGGGCACGGCCACGTCGATCGGCGGCGACCCCGGCGCCGGCGCGCTCACCGCGCCACGTCGCTCCGCAGCAGCAAGAAGGCGGCGACCATCCCCCCCACGACGATCGACGCGTCGGCCACGTTGAAGGTGGGCCAGAAGTGCAGGGCCACGAAGTCCACCACCGCACCGTGGTGGGACCGCAGCAGCCGGTCCGCCAGGTTGCCGAGCGCGCCCCCGACCACCATCCCGAGGGCGGCCGCCAGCCCCGTGGAGTGCACGCGGCGCACGATGGCGAGCAACAGGACCACGATGACCACGGCGACGCCGGCGAGGACCGGCGCCCACCCCTGGGCGAAGCTGAACGCGCTCCCGGTGTTGTACGTCAGCTGGAGGTCGAGCTTCCACACCACGTGGACCGAGCCGTGCGAGAGCCGATGCACCGCCCAGGTCTTCGTCGCCTGGTCCGCGGCCACCACGACGGCGGCGACGACACCGGCGACGAGCAGGCGCCGCCACGACGCGCGCCCGCGGCCGCTCAGCGGCGGTGCAGCCCCCCGCTCTTGCACGACACGCACAGGCGGGCGTAGGGCAGCGCCCGCAGCCTGGCCTTCGGAATGGGCTGCCCGCAGATCTCGCACGCGCCGTACATCTTGGTCTCGATCGCGCCCAGCGCGAAGTCGATCTCCTCGATCGTGGCCAGGGCCTGGGCCGACAGCGTCAGGTCCCGCTCCCGGTCGACCGCCACCGTGCCCCCCTCGCCCGACTCCTCGTCGAACTGCACGTCGCCGGGCTCACGCTCGAGAGCCAGGGACTCCGCCTCGGCCCGCAGGTCCGCGGCCTGCTCCTGGTAGGTCTGGCGCTCCTCGAGCAGCAAGAGACGCTGCTCTTCGAGGAAGCGGGCGTCCGAGGCGTACGGTCCGCGGGTGGGCTTGGGGGGCGGCTTGGGGGGAGCCGGCTTGGGCGGCGGCGCCGCCTTCTTCGGGGCCGGTGCCTTGGCCACCGGGGCGGCCTTCTTCGCCGGGGCGGCCTTCTTCGCCGGGGGCGCCTTCTTGGGCGCCGCCTTCTTCGCCGGGGCCGCCTTCTTCGCCGGGGGCGCTTTCTTGGCGGCGACCTTCTTCGCCGGGGCGGCCTTCTTCGCCGGCGCCTTCTTGGGGGGCGCCTTCTTCGCCGGCGCCTTCTTGGCGGCGACCTTCTTGGACAACGGCGCCTTCTTCACCACGGGTGCCTTCCTCGCCGGCGCGACCTTTTTGGGGGGCACCTTCTTGGCCGCCGATTTCTTGGATGCAGCCTGCTTTTTCGCCGGAGGCGCCTTCTTGGCTGGCGACATCACGAACCCGCCGCGGGAAGCCACTCGATGTCGTGGTTGTGGATCATTCCTGCAGCCTCCACCTGCGTACGAGTCGGGTGACCATAGCGTCGCCGAGTTCTGCGGGCAACACCCGCCCCGGGACGTCATATTCCCGGGCTCGGCCGCCACCCGCGTCCCGCCGGGGGCGGCCCCGCCGACGCGCGGGACGCTGCGGGCGTGTCCCGGGGGCCGACACCGGGTCCAATACGCTGGGGTCATGCCCGACACGCTCGACGGCCAGGCACCCTACCCGCAGGTCGACCCGCAACCCGATTTCCCGCGCCTCGAGGAGGCAGTGCTCGCCTTCTGGGCCCACGACGGCACCTTCGCCGCCTCGGTGGAGGCCCGCCCCGGGGGCGCCAACGAATTCGTCTTCTACGACGGGCCGCCCTTCGCCAACGGCCTGCCCCACTACGGGCACCTGCTCACGGGCTTCGTGAAGGACGCCGTCCCCCGCTACCAGACCATGCGCGGCCACCGGGTGGAACGCCGCTTCGGCTGGGACTGCCACGGGCTCCCGGCCGAGATGGAGGCCGAGAAGGGCCTCGAGCTCTCGGGCCGGGCCGGCATCGTCGAGTTCGGCATCGACCGGTTCAACGACTTCTGCCGGAACCTGGTCCTGCGCACCACCGACGCCTGGGAGCGCTACGTCACCCGCCAGGCGCGCTGGGTCGACTTCGCCAACGACTACAAGACGATGGACCTCTCCTACATGGAGAGCGTGATGTGGGCCTTCGCACGGCTGTGGGAGAAGGGCCTCATCTACGAAGGCGAGCGCGTCCTGCCCTACTGCTGGGAGTGCGAGACGCCGCTGTCGAACTTCGAGACGCGCCAGGACGACGCCTACCGCCCCCGCCAGGACCCGGCGGTGACCGTGGCCTTCACCGTGGACCCCGGCGGCCGGCGCGACCTGCCGTCCTCGGTCACCGGGCCGCTGCGCGTGCTGGTGTGGACGACGACGCCGTGGACGCTGCCGTCGAACCTGGCCCTGGCGGTCGGACCCGACATCGCCTACGACGTCTACGAGCTCTTCGGCGAGCCCACCCTCGTCGCCACCGAGCGCGCCGCTGCCTATCCGGCGCTCTTCGAGCACGCCGAGGCGCTGGCCACGGTGCACGGGCGCGACCTGGTGGGGCGCAGCTACCGCCCCCTGTTCCCGTTCTTCGCCGACCACGCCGGGGCGTTTCGCGTGCTGGGCGGCGCGTTCGTGGCCACCGACGAGGGAACGGGCATCGTCCACCTGGCGCCGGGGTTCGGCGAGGAGGACTTCGACGCCTGCCGCGAGGCGGGCATCGCCGTGGTCTGCCCCGTCGACGACCAGGGACGCTTCACGAGCGAGGTCCCCCCGTACGCCGGCGTCCAGGTCTTCGACGCCAACGACGGCATCAAGGACGACCTGCGCAGTGCCGGGGCGCTCGTCGAGGCCACCGCGTACACCCACAGCTACCCCCACTGCTGGCGGACCGACACCCCCCTCATCTACAAGGCGGTCAGCTCGTGGTTCGTGCGCGTGACGGCGGTGAAGCAGCGGATGCTCGAGCTCAACCAGCGCATCGACTGGGTGCCGGCGCACATCAAGGACGGGGCGTTCGGCAAGTGGCTCGAAGGGGCGCGTGACTGGTCCATCAGTCGCAACCGCTTCTGGGGGTCACCCATCCCGGTGTGGAAGAGCGACGACCCCCGCTACCCGCGCGTGGACGTCTACGGCAGCCTGGACCAGCTGGAGGCCGATTTCGGGGTCCGCCCCGACGACCTGCACCGTCCCGGGATCGACGAGCTCGTGCGCGCCAACCCCGACGATCCCACCGGGAAATCGACCATGCGGCGGGTGAGCGACGTCCTGGACTGCTGGTTCGAGTCCGGGTCCATGCCCTTCGCCCAGGTGCACTACCCCTTTGCGCGCGCCGAATGGTTCGAGACCCACTCGCCCGCGGACTTCATCGTCGAGTACGTGAGCCAGACCCGGGGGTGGTTCTACACGCTGCACGTGCTGGCCACTGCGTTGTTCGACCGCCCGCCCTTCGTGCACTGCGTGGCCCACGGCGTGGTGCTCGGCGACGACGGGCGCAAGATGTCCAAGCGACTCGGGAACTACCCCGAGCCCGACATGGTGTTCGACGTCTGGGGAGCCGACGCCATGCGGTGGTTCTTGCTGTCGTCGCCCATCCTGCGCGGCCAGGACCTGGTCGTGCACGCCAAGGGCATCGAGGAGGTGTGGCGTCAGGTCCTGAACCCCATCTGGAGCGCCTGGTACTTCCTGACGCTCTACGCCAATGCCGACGGCGTGCGCGGGCGGTGGCGAACCGACGCCACCGGGGTCCTCGACCGCTACATCCTGGCGAAGACCGCCGCCCTCGTCGACGAGGTCACCACGTCCATGGACGCCTACGACCTCTTCGGCGCCTGCGCGGCGATCACCACGTTCCTCGACGCGCTCAACAACTGGTACATCAGGCGCAGCCGGCCGCGCTTCTGGCGGGCCCGGCGCGTCGCCACCGGCAGCGCCGAGGCCACCGGCTCGAGCGACGCCGTCGCCGGCGACACGGCCGCGGCCGACGCCGACAAGGCCGACGCCTACGACACGTTGTCGAGCGTGCTGGCCACCTTGTGCAAGGTGTCGGCCCCCCTGCTGCCCCTGCTCACCGAGCACGTCTACCGGGGGCTGACCGGCGAGCGCAGCGTGCACCTCGCCGACTGGCCCGCCCCCGGCGACCTCCCGGCGGACCCCGCCCTCGTCGAGGCCATGGACCTGGCGCGCGACGTGTGCTCGGCGGCCCACGCGGTGCGCAAGGCCAGTGGCCACCGCGCCCGGCTCCCCCTGCGGCGCCTGACCATCGCCACCACGAGGCCCGACCGGCTGCGGCCCTACGCCGGGCTGATCGAGGACGAGGTGAACGTGAAGGAGGTCGTGTTCAGCGACGAGGTGGGGGAGGTGGCCGAGCAGGTCCTCACCGCCGTCCCCGCGGCGCTCGGGCCGCGCCTCGGGCGCGACACCCAGAAGGTGATCGCGGCGATCAAGCGCGGCGAGTGGGCCCAGACCGACGGCACCGTCACCGCCGGCGGCGTGGCCCTCGAGCCCGGGGAGTACGAGCTCGTCCTGCGTCCCCGCAACCAGACCGAGGGCCGCACCCTGGCCGGCGACGTCGGCGTGGTCATCCTCGACACCGCTGTCGACGACGACCTCGAGGCCGAGGGCACGGCGCGCGACGTGGTGCGCCTGGTCCAGCAGGAACGGCGCAGCGCCGGGCTGCACGTGTCGGACTGCATCGTGCTCGACCTGGCGGCGCCCAGCGCCGTGGCCCGCGCCGTGGAGGGACACCGGACATACGTGGCCGAGCAGACCCTGGCCGTCGACCTACGGGTGCGGGTGGCCGAAGCGCTGTCGATCGCCGTCACCAAGGCGCCCTGCGCCGGGTCTTGACCCCCGCATGACGCGCGCCGGCGGCGAGCGCCGGTGCTCAGCGCGGGACGCCGGCTCGGGTCTCGGGGGTCCCGGTCATGGGCGACACGCCGGGGGGCGGGGCCGAGGCCGACGGGCCGGGCTCGCTCGTCGCCACGTCGGGGGCGGTGCCCCCGTCGAGGGTGTCGGTCAGCTGCGCCTGGGCCGGCACGCCCGGCGTGGGCGCGGCCTCGAACGGCGTCGGGCCCGGCGCCGGTGCGGCCGACGGCGCCGGGGGCTGCGTGTCGGCGTCCGGGCGCGACATCGGGCGCGCCGCGGGGCGCTGCGCCAGGATGGACGACGCGGGCTGGACGTTCTCCTCGACCCACGTGAGCATGTCGCCCAGCGCGATGCGCAGGCGGTTGCGCTCGTTCTCCATGTGGCGCGAGATGGTCTCCACGTCACCGGCGAGCTGCGTGCGGATGGACTCGAGCCGGGTGATCTCCTCGCGCAGGTGGCGCTCGGTGTCCTGGGTCACCGACTTGGCGCGCTGCTCCGCCTCGCCCAGGACCTTGCGGGCGCGCTCTTCGGCCTCGGACACGAGGATGCGCGCCTGCGCCTCGGCCTCGGCCTGGGTCTGGTCGACGAACTTCTGCGCCAAGAGCAGGGTGCGCTGCAGCGTGTCGTCGCTCACCGCCTGGCCCGACGACGCCACCGGCTGGTGCTGCTGCGCCTCTTGGAGCATCGCTTCGAGGTTGGCGATGCGCTCGGCCGCCTGCCTGAGGCGCTCGCCGGACTGGCGCACCTGTTCCTGCAGGGCCTCGGCGTCCACCGCGACCTTCTCGAGGTACTCGTCGACGTCGTCGATGTGGTACCCGCGCAGGGTCTGGCGAAACTCGACAGTGCGCAGGCTGTCGAGACTCGATGTCTGGCTGCTCGACCTGGTGCTATCCATGGCGCCGATCCTAGTCAGGGGTAAGGGGGCCCGCTTGCATGGCGATCACGACCGCAGCACCAGTGGGATCACGATCAACTGGATCCCGAAGAACACGATGATGAACGACAGGTCGATCCCGATCCCCCCCACCCTCGCCGGCGGCAGCAGGCGCCGCACCGGGCCGAGCACGGGCTCGCTCAGGCGGTACAGGACGTGGTTGATCGAGGCGAGCGCGCTCCCCGGGGATGCCGGGAACCAGCTGAGGATGGCCCGGGGGGCGAGCACCCCCCACAGGTAGGCCTCGAGGGCATAAAAGATGATCGTGCGCAGCACAGGTCAACAGGCCACGGGTTCGGCGGGATACGGCGAGGCGCGGCCTCAGGGCCGCAACAGGCCGTTCTCCTGGAGGCGCTGGCGCTCTTCGGCCGAGACCTTCACGTTCGACGGGGTCACCAGGAAGACCTTGTCGGCCACCCGCTCCATCTTCCCGTTCAGCGCGTAGGCCACCCCGCTGCAGAAGTCGATCATCCGCCGCATGAGCTCGCGGTCGGCCACCTGCAGGTTGACGATCACCGGCTGGTTGGCCATCAGGCGGTCGGCGATCTGGCGGGCGTCGCCGAACTGGGTGGGCGCCACCACGTGCACGCGGGCCCCGACCTCGGCCACCACGGGCCGGATCACGCTGCGCACCGCCGGCGACCCGAGCCCCGAGTCGTCGCGCCCGATGGGCCGGATCGTGCTCGTGGTGACCGCCGCGGTGGGCTCCTCGTCCTCGGCGCCGGCCATGGAGCGGTGGCCCAGGCGTGCGCCGACGGCGGCCCGCGGCTCGTATTCCTCGTAGTCCTCGTACTCGTCGTCGACCAGGCCCAGATAGACCATGGCCCTCCTGAAGAAACCAGCCGCCATGACACGCCTCCCGAGCGACAGCGTACCGCCTGGGCTGCGGACCATGGGGACGGCGACCGCCCAGGGCGACGCCTCAGCCCTGGTCGGCGGCCCGCGCCCCGAACAGGGCCCGCCCCACCCGTACCGTCGTGGCACCCTCGGCCAGGGCCACCTCCAGGTCCCCCGTCATGCCCATGGAGAGCTCGTCGAGGCCGAGCTCGCGCGCCAAGGTGGCCACCAGGCGGAATCCGGGGCGCGCCTGCTCGGCCGGGCCCGGCGGTGCCACGGTCATGAGGCCGCGCACGTCGAGGCCCAGGGCGCGCAGCGAGGAGACCAGGGCGGCCACGGCCTCGGAGGGACAGCCGTTGCGCCCGGCGATGCCGGTGGTGTCGACCTCGACGAGGACGGTGGCCCCCGGCGCCCGGCGGGCGATGGCCTCGCCCTCCACGGCGCGGCTCACCGTCTGCCACCACGACACCACGGGGGCGAGGTCGCGCACCCGCCGGCGCTGGATGGCGCCCAGATAGTGCCAGCGCAGCCCCGGCCCGTGGCGCGCCACCGGCGGGGCGGGGCCGGCGGCCACCGGGCCGGCCAGCGCCGCCGCCTTGGCCAGCAGCTCCCCCGCGTAATTCTCCCCGATGTCCTCGAGCCCGGCGGCCACCGCGGCGCGCACGGCGTCGGCGTCGAAGGTCTTGGTCACCGCCACCACCCGGACGCCGTCCGGGTCGCGCCCGGCGCGTTCGATGCGCCGCCGCACGTCGGCCAGGCGCTGGACGACGACCTCGGGGGGCGGGGGCCGGTGCAGGCCCGGCAGCGCCGCAGCGGCGTCGCCCACGACGCCTAGGCCTCGCGCCACACGAGCAGTGCCTGGCGGGCCACGTCGCCGCGCGCCCGGTGGGAGAACGCCGCCGGGCCGCACGCCGTGCACCGGTCCTCGTCCACCACCACGGCCGCCCCGGCCCGGCCGAGCGCGCCGCGCACGGCGGCGGGCAGGTCCAGGGCCGGGCGCCCGTCGGCGGTGCGGCCGCGGACCTCGCCGCCACAGCGCGCCGCCACGGCGTCGAGGTCGCCGGGCGCGAACTCGTAACAGCAGGGATGGATGCACGGACCGAGGCCGGCGACCACGTGGGTCGCCCCGAGCCCCCGCAGCGCGGCGACGGCCCGCGCCACGATCCCGGCGCGCAGCCCGCGCCATCCCACGTGCAGCGCGCCGTGGACGCCCTCGGGCGAGCCGAGCGCCACCGGCGCGCAGTCGGCGGTCAGCACCCCGAGGACGAACCCCGGCCCGCCCGCCACCACGGCGTCACCCTCGGGGATCGTGCCGCCTGGTCCGACAGCCCACGCTGCGGCGCCCGGGGGGGCGGGGCCGTCGACCACGAGGACGCCGGTGCCGTGCACCTGGGCGGGCACGCGCACGGCGAGGCCGGCGGGCACCATGGGGGGGGCGGCGGCACCGGGGCGGACCAGGGGACGCTGGTCGCCCTCGTGGCGCCCGGTCCACACGGCGCGCACGGGCGTCGCCGCCAGCCGGTGGGCGACGGCGCTACTTGAGGAACGACGGGACGTCGAACTCGTCGTCACCGAGATCGAGGTCGTCCTCGGCGGGCGACGCGAAGATGTCCTCGCGCAGCGAGTCGAACCCGAGCACCTGGCTGCGCAGATCGGGCGGGGGCTCGCCGCTGCGGCCCTCCTCCCAACGCTCGAACCCGGCGGCGATCACCGTGACGCGCACGTCGTCACCCATCGACTCGTCGATGACGTTGCCGAAGATGATGTTGGCGTCGGGGTGGGCATGGCCGTGGATGATCTCCATGGCCTCGTTCACCTCGAACAG
>Ga0209415_10004237_pt1 | contig 26383 bp, 24 predicted proteins | sample PeaSoiSIISIP2007_FD_187696 | JGI IMG/M metagenome (GOLD analysis project Ga0209415, IMG submission 187696) | Peat soil microbial communities from Weissenstadt, Germany - SII-SIP-2007 (SPAdes) (version 2) | ecosystem: Environmental > Terrestrial > Soil > Wetlands > Peat | place: Germany... | reverse complement strand
CGGCCGGCTCATACCCCCATCAGGGGGTGGGGAATTTTCAACCGGCTATATGGGGATTTTTGCACCGGCGCTGACACGCCTCGGGAAACTCGGTTTCCTACGCAGACTGGAAGCTCATGAGCTGAATGGAAGCAAGAGAAACTACAGCGGCGTGGGATCTCTCTGAGACTCAGCGCTTGATTGACCACCCTGCAGTCAGGCTGTTACGGAGCCAGAACGGAGCACTCACCCTTACCTTTCTTCACCGCGCATTCAAGGAGCACCACACAATCTCGGTGCCTGAATCACACTTGCGTGCCCGCCTCGAAAACTTCCTCGACGAAGCGCGCGAGAATCGTCCGGGGGCCTACACACAAACAGCGGCTGATTACCTGACGACTTGGTGCGGAACAGAACAGTTGCCCCTCAAGAAGTTTTACAGCGACGAAGCTGACGAGCCCGTCTTCGAGCTGACCACAGCCGCAGACACCCTGGATTCGCCGATAGCCCCAATCCCGGTTCTGCTCAGCCAGTTGCACCACCAAGGTCTCGATCTCGTCGGCGGTTTTCGGACGCCCCGGTCCCCGCTGGGCGGTTCCGTCGTATTTGTGGGCGATCAGCTTCCGGTGCCAGGCCAACAAAGTCTCGGGCGTGACGAGCGTGGCCACTTCTCTTAGAAGCTTCCGACCCAAGCCCTTGGCCTTGGAGGCTAATCTACGGCGCTGGTCGTCGTTGAACTCCACTCGCCGCCCACCGAGTTGCTCGCGCAAAACTCGGTTCTCTTCGCGAAGTGATGATCTGCAGTTGGTGTTGGTTCATCCAACCGACTACCGCGATCACAACGAACCGGAATGGATCCAGGACTCTCGGCATCGGTCGCTCAATTATCCCGAACCTTCATGGCGGTTGACGAAACACGCGTTATTTCACGCAGATCCAATTTCCGGACCAAACGGGGTACAGTTGGCTGTGAAGGGCCAAAGAGGGCCGAATTCTCCGTTTGGCAGTTTGGGCCTCCCCATTGTTTAACAGCCCTCGTCCGGGCCCACAGACGCCTTGCGATTCCACTCCGGATAGACCCAGTCGATCGCACGCCATTCGAAATAGCCAATAGGATTGTCAATAATACTGTGGGTCATCTGCGGCTGGGCGGTGCTTTCCGTTCTGAGCCGATATCCCACTCCCGGCTCAGTCACAATGTAGCGAGGCTTCGTCAGATGGAGATGCAGTTTGCGGCGCAAATGGCTCAAGGTGACGCGGAGAAGGTGCACCGCGTCCTGATATTGGGTTCGACCCCAAAGCTCGTGAATCAGTTGGTGGTGCGCCCGAACTCTGCCAGCATGATGGACCAGTATCTTCAGAAGGTCATACTCGGTTGCCGTCAGTTTGACTGGTATTTCCCCAACAAAGACCTCTCTTCGGCCCAGATCGACGCTGAGATCACCCACTGTAAAGATGTCATCCTGTGTTGCGCTTACGCTGCGCAAGGTTGCGCGCATGCGCGCCAGCACCTCTGGTGTAGAAAACGGCTCAGTGACATAATCATGAGCGCCAGTATCAAGGGAACTGATCTTCTCGGATTCTTCGTGACAAGGGGAAATGACGATGATGGGCGCGATTGCCCGCTCTCGGAAATGCCGTATGACTTCCTTCCCGTCCGTGTCGGGCAAGCCGAGATGGAGAAGAATCAAGTCGGGCCGAACCGACTGAACTTTCCTCAGCGCCTCTTTTCCGTTGCGGACTCGATAAACGGTGTAACCTGCTGCGGGCAATACCGGAGTGAGGGTATTCTTCATCGACTCCTTCTCGTCAACAATGAGTACTCGCGGACCTATCGGCCGAGCTTTGAGAGCTCCGTCTTGCACTCTCTGAACTGCAACGCTAGACATTTCCACCTCCTGGGAACTCGTGTTGGCTTGGGAGAATAGCTGGTCCTCTTTCGGACTAGCCCGCTTCGTCCCAGCAGGTACCAGGCCACTCGGGGGCATGGCATCGCGACTGCACAATGAGCAGCGAGGCTCCTCAGAGCTTGACGAAGGGAGCAGGGCCATTGACCCTGAGGCGGGACACCGGGTGACGAGATACGGTCACTTGGCGATTGCTAAGAATAGGGCAGGAGGCCGGATTTTCAGAAGGAGACGTCCCCCAACGACGTAGCCAGTGTCGCGCTGCGCCCGAGAGCTCGAACTGCCGCTACGGGCGAATGGCCAATGAGCTGGGTTTAATGCTTTTCTGTGTTGGCCTTAAGCCATAGCCGGCTTGACGGGGTTGCGTGCCATTCTTGCAACCGGTCCTGCCGGCGTCAGCGGATCAGACCAGCCCGGTGTTGCATTCGATCGTTCTCACCGCGTGCGTATATCTGCGAGGCTGGCTCGCTATCCGAAAAACTCGGGCAGCGCAATTTACCCTGCACCGGCTGAGTTGCTTCCTACTGGGGCTCGCAGTTCTGGGAATGGCCGTCGCATCTCCGCTCGACGGGTTCGCCGACGTTTTGCTGAGCGCCCACATGTTGCAGCACCTGCTTCTGATGTCAGTTGTTCCGCCTTTGCTGCTGCTCGGCTGGCCGGCTGTTCCGCTTCTGCGCGGACTGCCGGCGTGGATGCTCAGGCCGGTCCTGGGTCCGCTGCTGCGCCTTGCCGTGCTGCGCCGCCTCGGACGCTGGATAATTTCGCCGCCTGTAGCATGGCTGGCGATGAACCTGACCTTTCTCGGCTGGCATGTGCCCGCGGCCTACGATTTTGCGCTCACACACGAACATTGGCACGATTTCGAGCACGTCTGTTTTCTCGCCAGCTCACTTGCATTTTGGTGGTGTGTGGTCCGGCCTTGGCCAACCCAGCAGCGCCGGAACGAGTGGGGACTGGTTTTGTATCTTCTATCGGCCGACATCGTGAACACCGCTCTCTCCGCCTTCCTCGCGTTCTGCGATTGGCCGGTTTATCGTTATTGCCTCATCCAAACCGAATCCCTTGCATGTCTCACCTCTGTCGGATCAGGTTCTGGGAGCGGTCATTATGTGGGTGATTGGTTCGTTTGTTTTCCTGGTTCCAGCGACCTGGATTACTTTTACGCACTTGCAAGCGCCCTCAACGCGCATGGCGTAAATTCTGGAGGGCGTTTTGACGGCGTTTTGACGTTTCTCGCTTTAAACTGAGGTTGGATTGTGAGCGGTAGTGCAACCCCATCAGAAGGCTTTTGGATGGCCGGGCATTGAGCCCCGCTGGACGCACGGAGGAAAGGACGGGTTGGGAACCGCCTATGCAGCTTCCAGCCGAGTCTGGTTTACGTTCTGGAACGGCATCCTTACCGAAGTCTATTTTCCTACGGTGGACCGGCCGCAGATCCGAGACCTGCAGTATCTGATCACCGACGGCAAGAGCTTTTTCCACGACGAGAAGCACCATCTCAAGTCCAAGCTGGAGCAGTTATCGGACGACGGCTTGGGATACCGCTGTACGAATTCGGATCCGGACGGGCATTATGCCATTGTCAAGGAAATCATTACCGATCCGCACCTGGCTTGCGTACTCCAACACACTAAGCTAACCGGCGACGAATCGCTCGTCTCCAAGCTCAAGCTCTACGCGTTGTGCGCGCCTCACATCGAGGTAGCAGGCTGGGGTAACAACGGTTACGTGGCGCGCGTCGCGGGCCGAACCATCCTGATTGCACAACGCAAGGGAACCTGGCTGGCGATGGCGGCCACGGTTCCTTTTTCGCGCGTGTCGTGCGGGTACGTCGGCAAAAGCGACGGCTGGACCGATCTGCATGGCAATTTTCAAATGGACTGGGAGTTCGATCAGGCCCCCGACGGCAACATCGCGCTCACCGGGGAATTGGACCTAACCGTTACGCGTGAATTCACCTTGGGACTGGCTTTCGGCAATAGCCAGCACCACGCCGTCTCTACTCTTCTCCAGTCGCTCGGCACTCCCTTCGCCGAGCATTGCAAGCGGTACCAGGAGCAGTGGGCGCGATCGGGCGCGGATGTCCTTCCGCTAGAGAAGGTCTCAGGCGATGGAGGCAACTTGTATCGCGCTAGCTTTAGTTTGCTGCGCGCCCATGAAGACAAGTCATATCCCGGCGCCTTTATCGCCTCGCTCGCCATTCCCTGGGGAGAAGCGGTTGGCGACGGAGACCAGGGCGGTTACCACTTGGTTTGGACGCGCGACATGGTCAACAGCGCCACTGCGATGCTGGCAGCCGGAGACCGTGCAACACCCTTGAGAGCCCTGATTTACCTGTACGTCTCCCAGGAGGAGAACGGAGGTTTCTCTCAGAACTTCTGGATTAACGGCGAGCCCTATTGGAAGGGAATCCAGCTGGATGAAGTAGCCTTTCCCATTATCCTGGCCTGGAGCCTCAAAAGCGAGAACGCCCTCGAAGACTTCGATCCGTACCCAATGGTTATGCGAGCGGCTGCTTATCTGGTTCGCCATGGGCCTGTTACTCCCGAGGAACGCTGGGAGGAAGTTAGCGGTTATTCACCCTCCACGCTGGCATCCAATATCGCCGCTCTGATCTGCGCGGCTTGTTTTGCTCGGGAGAAAGACGATAAGGCGACCGCGAAATACCTGGAGGAGTACGCCGACTTCCTGGAATGCCATGTCGAAAGCTGGACGGTCACAACGCAAGGGACCCTGCTTCCAGGCGTGACTCGCTATTACATCCGGATTCTTCCGGAGCAGCCGGACAATCCTAATCCGGACGAAGATCCGAACCAAGGGGACCTTCTAATTGCGAACCGCCAACCCGGCGCGCGGAAAACCTACCCAGCCAATGACGTTGTGGATGCGGGTTTTCTGCAACTCGTGCGTTATGGTATTCGCAAAGCCAGCGATCCGATTATCGTCGATACGCTCAAGGTGGTGGACGCCGTATTGAAAGTGGAGACTCCGTTTGGCCCAAGCTGGCACCGCTATAACCACGATGGGTACGGACAACGGAAAGACGGCAGGCCTTTTGTCGGCTGGGGACATGGCGGCGCCTGGCCGCTGCTCACGGGCGAGCGAGGTCACTATGAACTGGCCGCCGGACACGACATCAAGCCCTTCATTCGAGCGATGGAAAGCTTGGCGTCGCCCACCGGCCTCTTGACCGAGCAGGTGTGGCCCGATGCGGATCAGCCTCAAGTGCATATGTTCCTGGGACAGCCAACGGGTTCGGCCATGCCGCTGATGTGGGCGCACGCTGAGTACATCAAGTTGCTTCGCTCCGCCAACGACGGCCACGTGTCCGATCTGATTGCCGAAGTCGCGCAGCGGTATCTCGGCGATCGCTCGAATCGGCAATCGTTCGAAGTCTGGAAGTTTACCCGGCAAGCGCGCAGCGTCAAACGCGGCTATGTGCTTCGCATTCAAGCGCAGGCTGCTTTCCGTTTGCACTGGTCGAACGACGAATGGCGGACCGTGAGGGACACTTCCTCCTCCAGCACCACGCTGGCAGTCGAATTTGTGGACATTCCGATTGTTGACGCGCAGCAAGCGCCCATCCGTTTTACGTTCTTCTGGACGGCAAGCGACCATTGGGAAGGGCGCGACTTCACTGTGTCTGTGGTCTGACCGATGTACACGCCGCACACCTATCTGGTCGCTCTCCTGATGATGCTGCTCAGCATGCTGTGCTGGGGAAGTTGGGCCAACACGGAGAAGATCGATAAAACATGGCGATTCGAGCTTTATTACTGGGATTACATGTGGGGGATTGTGGCGTGCGCCCTTCTGTTCGGTCTCACCCTGGGCCGAACGAATCCGGCGGCTTCGGTAAGTTTCTTCCACAATCTCGGCAGCGCAAGCGCTCGCTCTTTGGTTGAGGCGTTCGCCGGCGGAATGATTTTCAATCTCGGGAACTTGCTGTTGGTGGCCGCGATTTCGGTGGCCGGCATGGCCGTCGCATTTCCGTTGGGCGCCGGTCTCGCATTGGTCATCGGTGCGGTTCTCAATTACATGGTCTCGCCGGCCGGCAACCGGTTGCTCCTGTTTGGCGGGATTCTGTTGATCTGCGCAGCCATCGCATCGAATGCAATGGCTTATCGTGGACTGTCAAAAAGCACCAAGGCTGGAACAAAAGGGATTGTCCTGAGTCTACTGTGTGGCGTGGTTATCGGGCTTTTCTATCCCTTCGTCGCGAAAGCTTTGACCGGAGAGAACCATCTTGGTCCGTACACCGTGTACTTCGTTTTCGCGCTGGGCGCTCTCGCGTCCAACTTTCCGTTGAATTATGCGTTCATGCGGCATCCGGTGAGCGGATCTCCGCTTTCGCTCCGAGACTATTTCCATGGCGGCCGCGCGGTTCACGCCTGGGGAGTTTTGGGCGGGCTCATTTGGGGAGCCGGGACCATCTGCAGTTTTGTTGCGGCCTTTACACCCACTATAGGGCCGGCAACATCGTTTTCGCTCAGTGAGGGCAACACAATGATTTCCGCGATCTGGGGCGTTTTCGTGTGGAAAGAATTTCGCGGCGCCAACGCTGAGGTGAAGCGCTTGCTTGCGCTAATGTTCACGCTCTTTGTTCTGGGTCTGGTTTCAATATCACTGGCGCCCGTGTTTGGGTAGAAGCGCGTTTCGGATAGAAGTGGATGTCTACAGACAATCATTACGACGTCATTATCATCGGAAGCGGAGCGGGCGGAGGAACGCTGGCTTATCACCTGGCGCCATCAGGGAAACGAATTCTGCTGCTCGAGCGCGGCGGATACTTGCCGCGCGAGAAAGATAACTGGGACGCCAAAGCTGTCTTCGTCGAATCCAAGTACAGGGCCAAAGAAACCTGGTATGACAAGGACGGCAAGGCCTTTCTTCCCGGCATTCAATATTACGTCGGCGGCAATACGAAGGTGTATGGAGCGGCCTTGCTGCGGTTTCGTGAACAGGATTTCGGCCAGGTTAGACACCACGGCGGCATTTCGCCTGCCTGGCCGCTGAGCTACGTGGACTTCGAGCCCTACTACACAAAGGCCGAGCAGCTTTATCATGTCCACGGGCAACGCGGGGTCGATCCGACGGAAGGTCCCGCCAGCGCGCCCTATCGTTATCCGCCGGTGAGCCACGCGCAGCGCATTCAGGAGCTGTTCGACGATTTCAAGCGGCTTGGCCACCACCCGTTTCCCTTGCCGCTCGGCATTTTGTTAGACGAAGCGGAGGGGAAAGCCCTGCACACCAGCGCCTGCGTGCGATGCGCCGCGTTTGATGGATTTCCGTGTTTGGTGAACGGCAAAGCGGACGCTCAGGTGATCTGCGTGGACCCCGCCCTGGAACACTCTAATGTTGAACTCCTGACAGGCGCCTATGTCGAGCGCCTCGAAACCAACGGATCTGGGCGCGAGGTCACCAAAGTGATCGTCACGCGTAACGGCGACGAAGAGCAGTACTCAGCGGACATCATCGTGGTTTCCTGCGGGGCGGTCAACTCCGCGGCGTTGCTGTTGCGCTCCGCGAACGAGAAGCATCCCGGCGGTCTCGCAAATAGCTCCGATGTGGTCGGCCGGCATTATATGCGTCACAACTGTTCGGCGTTTATGGCCGTCTCCAAGGATCCCAATCCCACCGTGTTCCAAAAAACTCTCGCATTGAACGACTTTTATTTTCGTTCCGACGATTGGGATTATCCATTGGGTGAGATCCAGATGCTCGGCAAGTCCGACGGCGAAATGCTCAAGGGAGAAGCGCCCGGCTGGGCAGTTTGGAAGCCCGAGTTTGCGCTCGACTATTTGGCGGAGCACTCCATCGACTTCTGGCTGCAGTCGGAAGATTTGCCTCATCCCGACAACCGCGTGACCATCAACCAGAATGGACAGATCGTGCTGAGCATCCACGAGACTAATCTGGAAGGACACCAACGCCTGACCGCCAAGCTGAAGGGAATGCTTGGCGGCATCGGCTTACACGATCAGTTGATGCACCGTTCGCTTTACCTGGGCAAGGACATTCCAATCGGAGGCACCGCACACCAAGCAGGAACCGTCCGGTTCGGACGCGGTCCGAAGACATCGGCGCTGGATGTGAACTGCAAGGCACACGATTTGGACAACCTTTATGTGGTGGATGCAAGCTTCTTTGTCTCGATTGCCGCCGTGAACCCCAGCCTGACGATCATCGCGAACGCGCTGCGGGTTGGCGACCATTTGCTCGAAAGGCTGGGATTATGAAAGCGATCGCTATCGTTCCGGGCACTGCTGGATCGCGTCTGGTGGAACGGCCTGAGCCGTCGATCACGGCGCAGGACGAAATTAAAATCCGAATCATACGAGTGGGCATCTGCGGCACCGATCGGGAAGAAGTCTCCGGAGGCCGCGCCGATGCCCCCGACGGTCAAAAGGAACTTGTCATCGGCCATGAAATGCTCGGCCAAGTGATGAGCGTCGGCTCGTCCGTTATTCGCGTGAAAGCGGGCGACTACGCTGTGTTCACCGTTCGGCGGGGCTGCGGCGAATGCGCCTGCTGCATTATGAACCGAGCCGACATGTGTCTGACCGGCAGGTACCGCGAGCGAGGCATCCGCGGACTGGACGGATACCAAACGGAATTCGTGGTCGACCGAGAACAATACGTCGTGCGAGTGCCGCCCGAACTGGAGCCGGTCGGCGTCTTGATGGAACCGCTTTCGGTCGTCGAGAAAGCTATCGACGAGGCTCTGCGCGTCCAGACGGTGCGTTGTCCAGACGCCGCCACGACCCCCGATTGGCTGCATGGACGGCGCTGCCTGGTCGCCGGGCTCGGACCGGTCGGCCTGCTGGCGGCCATGGTCTTGGTCTTGCGCGGCGGCGAAGTTTACGGCCTCGACGTGGTCGATGCAAACACCGCGCGCCCGAAATGGTTGAGCAGTATCGGTGGGCGCTATATTGACGGCCGTCACGTGCCGGCGGACCAGGTAGAGAAGAAGATCGGTGGAATGGATTTTATCCTGGACGCCACCGGCATTGCACAACTGGAGTTCAATCTTCTCGACGCTCTGGCCCTGAACGGGATGTATGTGCTGACCGGCATCCCTGGCGGCAACCGCCCGCTCCAGATTTCCGGAGCCGAATTGATCCGGCAGTTGGTGCTGGACAATCAGGTCCTGCTGGGCAGCGTGAATGCCGCGCGCGGACATTTCCAAATGGCGGCGGACGATCTGGCCCAGGCTCATCTGCGTTGGGGCGCTCAAATCGCAGGCTTGATCACCAATCGGTATACGCGCGATCAATTCGCCGGACTAAAGGATCAGCGTCAGCCGGATGCCATTAAGGAAGTCATCGAATGGGCGCAACCTGGACGCTAAGCGAGAAGCACTTCGACGGGACTGGAAGGCGTCGGTACACGTCTATGACACCAAATTACAAGTGTGAATCCACAATAGTCGGTGTTCCCTACGAGGTGATCCATCGCGATGGCCCCTCGCTCGTTCGAGGATCCGGTCATCCGGCTTTCTCATTCTTAGTGAAGGACGCTCGACAGTACGAATGGTTACTCCGTTCGGATCTGTACTCCACCACCATTGGCTTCATCCGTGGAGATTTTGACATTCATGGCGACATCATCGCGCCATTCGGTTCAAGTCCGAGATGACCCGCCACGGCCTGCGCGACTTTTTCGCCTCAATCGCCGCCCGGATGGCGCCGCGGCGAATTGAATCCTGGTTTCAGACACCTTTGCGGGCGGCGCGAAACATCCGTTTTCACTACGACCGCTCGAATGATCTTTACCGGTCGTTCCTGGATTCCCGGATGGTTTATTCGTGCGCGTATTTCAAGAACCTCGGCCGCACTCTTGATGAGGCCCAGTCCGCAAAATTAGATCACATCTGCCGCAAGCTGGATCTTCGTCCGGACGACCGGTTTCTCGATGTCGGGTGTGGCTGGGGCGCGCTGGTTGTTCACGCCGCCGAGAAGTATGGCGCACGGGCAGACGGTTGCACGTTGAGCCGTCAACAAGATGTGTTTGCCGCGGGACTAATCGCCGAAAAGAACTTGGAAGATCGAGTCATGGTCCACGAATGCGACTACCGAAGTGTGGTTGGCCGGTTCAATAAGATCGCATCCGTGGGAATGTTCGAACACGTTGGACGTCATCGGCTCCGGAATTATTTCCGCAAGATCTTCAGCCTCCTGGATGATGACGGCCTCTTCCTCAACCATGGCATCATACGTCCCGAGGGGACCACGGAAGGCCCGGAAACTCTTTTCCTCCAGAAGAAAGTATTTCCCGGAGGCGAGCTCGCATGTTTATCTACAGTGGTCCGAGAAGCCGGGCGGGCAGGCTTCGAGATTCTGGATGTGGAAAATCTCAGGCCCCACTACCTGTCGCCGGTGGGTGGAGCGGCTTCAGCAAAACGCGGCTGAATGTTTAAAATACGCGGACCGCGAGACGCACCGCACCTGGCTGCTTTATCTGGCGGGCTCCGCTATGAGCTTCGAGACTGGCGCCACGGATCTGTATCAGATCCTGATGGCAAAGCGGCGGCACTCCCAGTTCCGGCGTCTCACACGAGATTACATCTATGCTTAACGCCGAGTGAATGCCGTTATATGAATCAGGCTGAATCAGGTTTTGTTCCGTGCGGCCAGTGTGAGAGTGGAACCTTTGTGCATAGCCAAGTGGTCCGTCTTATCGCTTTGGATCAAATACTGTGGCTCCTTCTTCGAAGCATTCACCGTATAGTTCTTGAACTGAATCTCGGAGGTGTGCTTTTTCTTAATCGTCCCTCGAACTCGGCCTGCCTCTGAGTTCCATTCAACGTGATCTCCCACTTTGAAGTCTTTTGCCATCGGCCTATACCCCTTTTCCACTCAGGTTGGTTCAACCCAGGCTTCCGATGGCGCTCTGAATTGCTCTTAACAAGGGCGTGGGGTAGACTCCGAGCCAGACCAGGATCACGGTGAGAGCTGCCAAAACCATCGCTGCGGCCGGCGCCCGCAACGGAATGGGCTCGTGAACTCGATCGCTCGCGGCTGGCTGCTGATACAACACCACCACAATTCGTAGGTAGTAGAAGAGGCCGATGGCGCTGGTGGTCGCCAGAATCAGGATCAGCGCCCACGCTCCCGCGGAGGCGCCGGCTGCGACGATGTAAAACTTGCCGAGAAATCCCGCGGTCAACGGTATACCCGCCAACGATAGAAGCATGGCGGTGAAGACTAGGGCGAGCGCAGGACGACGCCAGAACAGCCCTCGGTAATCATCGAGCAGATCCGCATCTCTCTGACGCTCCGAGAGTATCGTAACGACGCCGAAAGCCCCCAGGGTCATCACAAAATAGGCCACCAGGTAAAAGGCGGCGGCGCCTCCGCCCAGGGGCCCTCCAATTTGAAACGCCACCAGCAAGTAACCCATGTGCGCGATCGAAGAATATGCCAGAATCCGCTTCACGTTGTTCTGCAACAGCGCGAGCAGATTGCCCGCAAACATGGAAGCGACGGCTACAATCGAGATCACTAAGAACACCGGCGAAAAGCTGTGCGCACCCGATTGATGGAAGTAGCGCAGGAGCAGCGCGAACATCCCGCCCTTTGAGACCGTTGCCACGAATGCTGTCACCGGAGCCGATGCGCCTTCATAAACGTCCGGGGTCCACATGTGGAAGGGCACCAGCGCCAACTTGAAGCCGATGCCGGTGACGATCAGAATGATACCGGGCAATAGCAAGGCCGGGTTTACTGCAACTCTCGAGGCCAGCAGTTGCGCCATGCGGGCGAAGTCCATGGTTCCGAGGTCGGCGTAGATCAGGGCCATCCCAAAGAGAAGGAAAGCGGCGGATGCGGCGGCCAAGACCAGGTACTTGATACCGGCCTCAACCGGAAGCGCGCGGCCGTGCAAATAGGAGATGAGAGCATAGAGCGCCACACTGAGGATTTCGAGCCCGAGAAAGAACGATACGAAGTGGGTGCTGGCAGCCAGGACCATCGCGCCAAAGGTCGCTACCAAAATTAGGACATAGAACTCCTCGCGGTTGCCTTCCCGCTCGGCCAGATAGCCATAGGCCAGCAAGGCCACCGTAAGGCTGGCTGCAACGATCAGTCCCATGAAGAAGAGGGCGTAGCTGTCGATGACGAGCAGCGCCGTTACCTGGCGGAGATGCCCGAAGAAAACCGAAAAGAAGGCGCCCGCCAAGCCGGCCAGCGTCAGTCCAAAGGCAACTGCGTGGCTACGGTGCACCGCGGCGGCCAACATCACAATGACAGAAGTCGCGGCGACCAGCAGAAGAGGCAAGAGGGCGAGCAAGTCACTAGCAGTCACGGCTCATCTCCAGATCGCGGGAAATTGGTCTACGGCTTGTGCAAACAACCGGAATACGGGTTGCGGGTAAAGCCCTAGCCAGAGCAGCAAAGCCATCATTACGCCGAGCAGTAATCCTTCGCGAACCACCAAGTCCGGCAGTTGCCACTGATGGCTGTTGGGCCCTTGAAACGCCCGCTGCACAAATCGGAGCGCGTAGAAAGTCGCCGCCAGAACGCCAACAGCGGCCACGGCGGCCATTGCGACATTCACTTGGTAAGTACCCACCAGAACCAGGAATTCACCGATGAAGTCGCCCAGGCCCGGCAGTCCCAGCGAGGCGAGCGCGAAGAACAAGGCGGCGCCGCTCATTCGGGGTATGGTAGCCCACAGGCCACCCATGGCGTCCAATTGCCGTGTGTGCATGCGCTGCTGCATCGCTCCAACCACTATGAAAAGCGCTCCCGTGCTGATCCCGTGGCAGATCATCGTCATCAACGCACCCTGGAGCGCCAGAGCGTTGGCGGCGAAGACACCCAGAAGCACGAAGCCGAGGTGGCTGATGCTGGTATAGGCGACCAGACGCTTGAGATCGGTTTGGCCAAAGGCGAGGATGGCTCCATAGAGAATCCCCACCACCGCCAGAGTCATCGCGATGGGAGCGAACTCGCGGGCAGCGCCTGGAAATAGCGGGACCACGAAGCGAATCAGGCCATACGCGCCCGTCTTGAGTAATAGTCCGGCCAGGATGATACTGCCCGCCGTGGGCGCCTGGGTGTGCGCATCCGCAAGCCAGGTATGGAAAGGGACCATCGGGAGCTTTACCGCAAACGCAATGAAAAAGCCCAGCATGATCCAAATGGCCGTGTGCGGGTCAAGCGTCGTATGTAACAGATCCGCGTACTCAAACGTGTAGACACCCGTGCCGCGGTAATGAGCGAAATACAGCGCCAGAATCGCGATCAGCATCAGCAGGCCGCTCAGCTGCGTAAAAAGGAAAAACTTCACCGCCGCGTATATGCGGCGTTCATGGCCCCAGATCGCGATCAGAAAATACATGGGGATCAGCATGAGCTCCCAAGCAAAATAGAAAAGGAAAAGATCGAGCGCGAGAAAGACGCCGGTGATTCCCGCGAGAATCCACAGCACATTGAAGTGAAAGAATCCCACGCCCGTGGTGATCTCGGTCCAGGAGGCCAGCACGGACGCGATTCCCAAGAACATTGTCAGCAGTACGAGCAGCAGACTGAGGCCGTCCATCGCCAGGTGAAAATGAATACCAAACTGCGGGATCCAGCTCCAATCCACCTGTTCAAACCAGTTGTTCGTACCAGTGACACTGACCTGAATGCCACTGGCTTTGAAGTTGCGCACCCCCAGACCCAGGACCAGAACGAAGTCCAGGGAGATGGCGGCCAGCGAAATCCAGCGGCACAGCAGTGGATTTCTGCGCGCCGCGAGCCATGCAAAGAATCCGCCGGCGAGAAGTACGACGATCAGCCAGAGCAGGATCATAAAAACAACACCACCGCAATGAAGACAATAGATCCGGCGGCGATCCCAGCGGCATACCAGCGTAGCCGTCCGGTCTCGGTGCGCCTGAGGACCCGCCACGCGAATTCGTTCAGCCGGGTCACACCAGTATAGAAACCGTCGATGAAATCACCTTTGTCGATGCGCGCAAACCACACCAGCGGCTGCACGAACAGCCGGTCATACAGCCAGTCCATCCCCCAATCTGAAAACCAGAAACGGTGCAGCGCATCGCTTGCCGGATTGGAGGCAAGCGCTGTCGCGTAGGATCTCTTGCGCAGGAAAAAGATGTAAGCCAGGTACAGTCCCAGCAAGAACACCAATGCTGCGATTCCCTCGGAAACAAGTTCGGTGATCGGCAACACACGCGCCCCTTCGGTCCAAGGCAGCGCCGTTTCCACGAACCGGCCAAACGGCGTTTTCAAATATCCGCCAACGATCGAGAGAAAGGCCAGTACGAAACAGGGAATCAGCATAGGGTAACCTGGTCTATTCGTCACCTCGCTATGCGCTTCCCCGAAAAACACGACGAAGATCATCCGGAATGTGTATAACGAGGTCAGCAGAACGCCCACGAGAGCCACGATCCAAAATTCCGGCGAGCCGTTGGCGGCGCTCAAGGCGCCCCAAATGATCCAATCCTTGCTGAATGCGCCCGCGGTGATCAGCGGCAATCCGGCCAGCGAACATCCCGCGATCACGAATGTCCAGAAGGCAAACGGAAGACGCGTACGTAACCCGCCCATTTGGAAGATGTTGTGCTCGTCATGCAAAGCGTTGATGACGATGCCGGCCGCAAGAAACAACAGCGCCTTGAAGAACGCATGCGTCATGAAATGGAAGATTGCGGCCGGCCATGCTCCCACGCCCAGAGCCAGAAACATATAACCGATCTGGCTCATAGTGGAGTAGGCCAGTACCCGTTTGAGATCCCATTGGGTGAGCGCGCTGAAGCCCGCAATGAGAAGAGTTGCAGCGCCGATCACCGCGACTGCGGACTGCGCCAGTGGCGCAAGCGAATAGAACACGTGCATGCGGGCGATCAAGTAAACGCCGGCAGTCACCATGGTGGCCGCGTGGAGCAAAGCGCTCACCGGAGTCGGTCCAGCCATGGCGTCCGGAAGCCACGTCTGCAAGGGCAGTTGCGCAGACTTCCCCACGGCGCCCCCCAGCAGGAGTAGCGCCGCTGCGATGGCGGCGGACGATCCAACCGGCCAGTGTTCGGTGGCGCGCTGCATGAGCTCCTGAATCCGCAGCGTGCCCAAATCATGAAATAGAAGAAACAGCCCGATCACCAAGGCAGTGTCGCCAATGCGAGTCACGATGAACGCTTTGCGGCCGGCGCGGCCGTTGGCCGGATCGCGATACCAGAACCCGATCAATAAGTAACTGCACAGGCCGACGCCTTCCCACCCCAGATAGAGCAGCAATAGATTGTTCGCCAGAAGCAGAGTTAGCATCGAAGCGAAAAACAGATTCATGTAAGCGAAGAACCGGCTGTAGCCCTCATCGTCGATCATGAATTCGGTTGAATAGAGGTGGATGAGGAAGCCGACGAAGGCGACCACCAGAGTCATGATGAGCGAGATCGGGTCAAGATAGAAGGCGATTTCCGGCCGCAGGCCACCGACGTCGAACCACGTCCACAGGACCTGCGTGTAAGCGTTGGCTGCGGGCGGAGCACTCAGAAAGGAGATCGTCACGAGCAGGGAAACCACGGCGGAGACGGCGGTCGCGCCGGTTGCAGTCCACGCCACCAGTTTTTTTGGAACGCGCAGCACCGCCAGTGCGAGAGCACTCGCGAATGGAATCGCCGGGATCAGCCAGAGAAGGCCCAGCATGCTCAACCTCTCATGTCGCTGAAGGCGTCGGCATCCAGGTTATGGTGCTGATGATAGAGCCGCAGGACCAATGCCAGGCCAACGGCAACCTCGGACGCCGCCATGGCGAGAATGAAGAGAAACATGATCTGGCCGTCTGGCTGTCCCCACCGCGATCCCGCCGCGACGAACGCCACCCCCGCTCCGTTCAGCATGATCTCAACCGACATCAGAATGAAGATCAGATCACGGCGCATCAGGACTCCGGCCAGCCCCAGCGCGAACAAGATTCCCGCCAGAACGAGCGCGTGAGCCATCGGAATTCCTGTCATAACGAGCCTCTGCTTTCTCAGATACGGGCCGGCCCAGGTGGCAAGCTCCCACGAGGGCGCCCAGCAGCAACATGGAAGCCAGTTCCACGCCAATCAGGTAGGGCCCATACAGCCCGATCCCTACCTGCTTCGGTGCAAGCACGCCGCTTCCGGAGCCGAGCGGCATTCCAGATAATCGGGCACGTGCGATCAAATAGACCACTTCTACAATCAGGAGAGCGGAAAGAACGGACGGACCCACCCAAATCTTTCCCTGCATCAATTGCCGTTCGCTTTGGATAGCACGCTTTCCCAGGTTCAGCATCATTACCACAAGAACAATAAGGACCATGATCGCGCCCGCGTAAATGATCACTTCGAGTGCGGCCACCAGCGGCGCACCCATGGTATAAAAAGCCACAGCCACGGCCAGGAGCGAAACCACCAGGTAGAGCAACGCGTGCACGGCGTTGAGCCTGGTGATGGTAAGCACTGTGGAAATTATGGCCACAGCCCCGGCGATATAGAAAGCAGCTTCCATAAAACTTAGGGCATCAAGCTGCGGAGATCTACCGGAGGCGCCTGGTTTTCCGCTTCGCCCTGGTCCGCGCCGGCGATCTGTTCCCCGCAAACGCGCCAGAAATTGTAGCCGGGATACTTGCCGGGCCCGTCGATCAGCAGGTCCTCCTTCTCATACACCAGGTTCTGGCGATTGTATTCGCCCATTTCGAAATCCGGCGTGAGCTGGATGGCGTACGTCGGACACGCATCTTCACAGTAGCCGCAGAAAATACAGCGCGAGAAATTAATTCGGAAAAACTCCGGATATCGGCGCTCGTTTGCGTCTTCGGTCGCCTGAAGCGCGATACAGTCTACCGGACACGCGACCGCGCACAGATAGCAGGCAACACATCGTTCGCCGCCGTCCGGATCTCGCGAAAGAATAATCCGCCCCCTGGTGCGCGGGGCCAGGTAGGCCTTCTCCTCGGGATATTGGATTGTGACCCGTTTGTGGAAAGTGTGCAGGAGCACGTTCCAAATTGTTCTGATTAAACTCCACATCTCAACCCGCCCTTCCCATTTCCGCCCTTCTCACTTCCACGCCAGCACGATGGCGCCAGTTACCAACAAATTGACGAGCGCCAACGGAAGCATCGTCTTCCAGCCCCAGGACATGAGCTGATCGAAACGCAACCTTGGGAGCGACGCCCGCAGCAGAATAAAGAAACAGATGAAAGCAAACATCTTGATCGCGAACCACACGATCGGAGGCAGCCATGGACCCAGCCAGCCACCGAAAAACAACACCGTTATCATCGATGAGATCAGAATGATGCCCAGATATTCGCCCACGAAGAACATTCCGAACTTCATGCCGGAGTACTCGGAATGGAAGCCGGCCACGAGTTCCGCCTCGGCCTCCGGGAGGTCGAAAGGCAACCGCCGCGCCTCGGCCACACCGGCGATGAGGAACAACGCGAAGCCGAGGAATTGGGGGACCACGAACCACAACCCCTTTTGTGCCTCTACGATGGCAGTCAAGCGGAAGGAACCGGCGAGCAGCACGACACCCATCAGCGACAGGCTCATGAACACTTCGTAACTGATCATCTGCGCTGCGGCGCGCATCCCTCCGAGCAGGGAGTATTTACTGTCCGAAGACCAGCCGGCGAGCACGATGCTATAGACGCCGAGCGAGGACATCCCTAGAAAAAACAGCAGTGCGATGTTGGGGTCCATGACGATGATGCCTGGAGCGAAGGGCACCACGGCGAAAGACAACAGCACCGTTACCATCACGATCATCGGCGCGATCACGAAAACAGCCTTGTCCGCAAACGGCGGTATCCAGTCTTCCTTCGTGAAGATCTTGATCATGTCGGCGAGCACTTGCAGCAGGCCGAACGGCCCCACTCGATTCGGCCCGTAGCGGTCCTGCCAGAGTGCCAGAAGCCGGCGTTCCACCCAGATGAGCATGGCCGAGAAGCTGAGCACTACGAGCAGAATGCCCATGATCGCCGCGATGGGGTGAGGGCTCGTCATGATACTCGCAAGATCGGGCCCCAGGCCGGAAGCACCGCTCCACGCGCTGGAGTCAAACCGGCCGGGATTCCCGCGATCCCGGCCGGCAGATCCGGCAGCACCTTCAGGGGCAGACGGTGCTTGACGCCGCCGAGTTCGATCTCAACTTCTCCGGCCTGTTCTGGCATGTGGAGGCTGGCGGCGTCGGCGGCGTTGAGGGCCAGGTACGGAACGGGAGCGAGCGAGGCAACCGCCGGCGATTGGAAGCTCAGTTCGTCGGAGCCGAAAATGTGTTCGATCGGCACGATGAGCCACTCCGCTTCACGCCGCGCAAAGGCGGCCGGGATTGAAGTAAAATACACCCCTTTTTGCGAGGGCTCGAACAATCGAACTCCGGGATCGCCGCCTCGGAGTGCATCGCCGATCTCGCTTTGAAACTTGTTGACAGCCTGGATGGAATTCCAACCGGGAGACCAGAAAAACGGCTGTAGTGCACCTGGCGGCTGGTTAGGAGAACCCTCCATGGAATAAGCGAGAGCGGAGTCCGGATCATTGGGCGGCTTGGGCTCCACGACGCTGATATTCGCGTGGATGGAAGTGAGCCCGCTATAGCGATGGGACTCACGCGGAATCTTCGCGCCGTCCATTCGAAACTTCGAGGAGGGAGCCGCTGCCACGGCGGGAGCCAGCCGCGGAAACGCCTCCGCCATCGCGGCAAGAACATCATCGAGCGTCGGCCACCTGGGATCGCCTAGCCATCGCCAGCTCTCCCGCACGTCCCCCTTCGCAGGCTCGAACACCGGGAAAAATCGCTGCGCTCGCCCTTCGCTGCTTATCAGTGTGCCGTCGGACTCGGCAAACGTACCGGCTGGCAGAAGGAGGTCGGCCTTCTCCGTTGTCTGGTTTGCGAGATGATCGAGCACCACAACGTGCTCCGCCGATTGCAGAAATTTGTCCACCAACTTCGCGGGGATCTGGCGATAGAGGTCATTCTCCAGAATGACGATCGTATCGGCCTCACCGTCTTCGGCCATGCGGAAGGCCTCGTTGAGCGGACGAGCTCCCATGAGCGCTAGACCGAAGCTGTCGCACTCGGGCGCGATGAAGCTCAACCCGGCGGAATGGCCGGCATCGCACAAAGCTTTCGCCACATTCGCGGCAGATTGAATCACGGACTCGCTACGACAGCTGAATCCGGAAATCACGAGAGGCCGCTTCGCGCTTTTCAACGCGCTGGCGACGATCCGCGCCAGCTCTCGAATCTCCTCGCACAAACAGGTAACTTCCGGTGCTTCTGGATCGATCTCATGCGCGACTGCGAATCCCAGCCGGGCCACGTCGTCCGGCGCCGCCCGGTAAGTTCGGGTGGCGACGTCATCCAGGCGAGTAGCGCTAGGCGCAGCGATGAAGAGCGGACCTGTTGCATCCTGCACGGCTGTGCGAACCGCATCGTTCATCCAAGAAGGGATTTTGAGCTTTGTCGCGATTTCGAGCGGCTGTTGGCGCACGGACTGGCGCAGGCTCAGCCCCATCCGCGGCGCCGAATTCGTCACATCTTCGCCTAGGACCAGCACGGCATCGGACAGCTCGATGTCGTGCAGGGATGGCGATCGGGCCGGACCCGTTCGCAGAATATCCAGCATCGCCGTGACCATTCGCCACTGGTCGTCTGCAACGCCTGAAAAAAAACGATCCTTTCCCACCAGTTGGCGTAGCGCGAAGTTGGCCTCAAGCGACGCCCGGGGCGAGGCGACGCCGATCGCCTTCTCAGGTGTCGAAACCCAAGACCGCAATTTCAGCCCCGCTTCATCCGGGGAAATCGGCTGTCCGTCCAGCCGCGCGGCGCGAATTCTGCGGTCGCTATTGACGAATTCGTAGCCGTAGCGCCCGCGGTCGCAAAGGAAGTAGCCGTTCACCGAGCTGTTGAATCGCGTCAACACCCGGCGCAGCAGCCCGTAGCGCTCGCCAATGGTGATATTGCAGCCGGCTGAGCAGTGGACGCAGATGGATGGAGCCATCGTCAAGTCCCACTTGCGCGTGTAGTGACGCCGCAGCGTGGCATCGGTGAAAACCCCCGTGGGGCATACTTCCACCAGATTGCCAGCGAATTCGTTTTCGAGTACCCCGTCTTCGTTGCGGCCAAAGTAAACGGCGTTCTTGATGCCGAACACGTTGAGATCGTTTCCGCCGGCATATTCGCGATAGAACCGTACGCAGCGATAGCACTGGATGCAACGGTTCATCTCGTGGAAGAGGAAAGGGCCGAGGTATTGGTTGCGAAACGTCCGCTTCTCAAAGCGTGTGCGGCGATAGTCGTGGCCAGTCATGACCGTCATGTCCTGGAGATGGCATTCGCCGCCGACGTCGCATACCGGGCAATCGTGCGGATGGTTCAGCATCATCCCTTCGACGATGTCCGCGCGGAAAGCGGTAACTTCCGGATCGTGAATGGAAATTCGCGTATCCTCCTTGGCCGGCGTCATGCATGCCATTACGATCTTGCCCTTGAGGTCCCGTTCATCCTTCTCGTCCTTGAACTCTTTGACGGCGCACTGGCGGCACGCGCCCACCGAACCCAGAGCGGCGTGCCAGCAGAAGTACGGCAGGTCGAATCCCAGGGAGAGACACGCATGCAGAAGGTTCTGCTCAGGGTCGGCTTCGTAAGGCTTACCGTCGATGTAAATGGTTCCCATCAGGCTCGCCCCATCACTTTTGGAAGCTACACCGTTGCTCGCGGATGTGGCGTTCGAAATCTTCCCGGAAATACTTCAGCGCACTCTGCAAAGGCTCCGCGGCGCCAGGCGCTAGCGCGCAAAAGGTGTGACCGGTTCCCAAAAACTTAGTCTGGAATTCCAATTTCTCCAAGTCCCCAGGTTTTCCGGCGCCGTCCTCCATCGCTTTCAGAATTCGTTCCGCCCAGTTGAGGCCGCTCCAGCACGGCGTACACCAGCCGCAGGATTCCCGGGCGAAAAAGTGAATCAGGTTCGAAGTCATTCCAACCGGGCACGTCCGATCGTCGAGAATGACCATGGTGCCGGTCCCCAGGCGGCTTCCGGCTTTTTCCACTTCGGTGAAATCCATCGGTACATCGAAATGTTGCTCCAGCAGAAAATCGGTGGAGGCGCCACCAGGCAGCAGACCACGAAAGTGCAGTCCGTCGCGCATTCCACCTGCGTGTTCTTCCAGGAGTTCGCGTAGGGGAGTGCCCATCGGAAGTTCCCATAGCCCGGGCCGCTTCACTTTGCCGCTGGCGCCATAGAGCTTGGTTCCAGCATCTTTGGTGCGGCTCAAACCCTGGAACCAGGCGGCCCCTTTAGCGACGATGTGAGGCACGTTCGCCAGGGTTTCGACATTGTTCACGATGGTCGGCTTGCCCCACAGTCCGGACACCTGCGGATAGGGCGGTTTCGCACGCGGATTGGCGCGCTTGCCCTCGAGCGCGTTGAGTAGTCCCGTCTCCTCACCGCACATGTATCGGCCTGCGCTGATGTGAAGATACATCTCCAGCCCGTAAGCCGAGCTTAGGATGTTCTTGCCCAGGTATCCGGCGGCGTAAGCCTCGGCGAGCGCCCGCGCGAGCCTCTCCTGCGACAACTTGTATTCGCCGCGTATGAAGATGTAGGCGACGTCCGACTGGTTGGCGTAGCCCGCCAAGATCAGTCCCTCGATGAGCTGGTGGGGATTGCCCTCCATGAGGAAACGATCCTTGAAGGTGCCCGGCTCCATCTCGTCGGCGTTGGCGATCACGTACTTGGGCCGCGGAGCATCCGAGCCCATCGGAGTGAAACTCCACTTGACGCCGGTGGGGAAGCCGGCGCCGCCCCGGCCGCGCAAGCCGGAATTCTTGACTTCCTCCTGGACTTGCTGAGGCGTCATGTTGCCCACGGCATTACGCAGCGCTTGATACCCGCCCGCCCGTTCATAACCCGCGAGGTCGAGAGCCTGGCCGTCAGCCGGAATGTCTTTGGTCAGCGGCTTCTCGATCGTCATGTCTACCTGCACTCCTCTAAGAGGCTGTCGATTTTGGCTGGATCGAGATTCCCATGAAGATTGTTGTCCAGGATCATGGCCGGCGCCTGTTCGCACGCCCCCAGACAAACGATGGGCAGCAGAGTGAACCGGTGGTCGGGCGTGGTCTCCCCGAACCCAATCCCCAGATGCCCGACCAGGTGCTCACGCACGCGTTCGTAACCCATGATCCAGCAGCTTACGCTGTCGCAAAGCATGATCACATGCCGTCCAACCGGCTTACGGAAGATCAAGTTATAGAAAGTCGCCAGGCTGTCCAGATCCGCGGGCGACGCACTGAGCATTTCGCCGATGTCGCGGATGCTTTCGTCGCACACCCAGCCCCGGTGGCGCTGCACAATCTTCATGGCGCCGATGCGGACTGCTTCCTTTGTCGGATACAGCGCCATCTCCGCTTCGATGTCCTGCCGCTCTTCAGCCGTCAACATTGGTTCGGTTCCTTATCGGTCTACGTCCGCGAGCACGAAATCCATCGCACCCAGGATGGCGAACAGGTCGGGGATCATCCTCCCGCGGGCCAGCCGCGGCATCATCTGCATGTGCGCGAACGATGGAGTCCGGATGCGCGTGCGGTATGACATGCCGCCGCCGTCACTCACCAGGTAATAGCCGTTATTTCCCTTGGTTCCTTCAATTGCCCCGAGCGCCTCGCCGGGCGGAATCACCAGACCCCAGCTTACGCCCACGAAATGCGTGATCAGCGTTTCGATGTCGTGCATGGTCCGTTCCTTCAGCGGTGGACACGCCAGGGGCTGCGCCGATTTGTAGGGACCCTCAGGCATGTTGTTCACACACTGTTCGACGATACGCAGACTCTGGCGCATTTCCTCCACACGCACCATGCCGCGGTCATAGCAGTCGCCATTTCGGCCAGTGGGAATGTCGAAGTCGAACTGTTCATAACCGGAATAGGGTTGCTTCTTGCGGAAGTCCCACTCGAAGCCGCAGGCGCGCAGATTGGGTCCCGTGACGCCCCACTCAATAGCTTCCTCCGTGGTGAAGGCTCCGACTCCCTGAGTGCGTGCCTTGAAGATCCGGTTCCGCATCACTTCTTTGTCGTATTCAATCAAACGCGGTGGTAAGTACTTCACAAAATCGCGGACCAAAGCTTCCCAGCCATTGGGCAAATCCTCCGCTACACCACCGATGCGAAACCAGTTGGGATGCATACGAGCTCCGCAAATCGCCTCGATGATGCCGAACGCGCGTTCGCGGTCGTTGAACGTATAGAAGACCGGTGATAGCTGACCCAGATCCTGGGCGAAAGTTCCATACCAGACCAAGTGGCTAATGATCCGAAACAGTTCCGCCAGCATCACGCGAATGACTTTGGCTCGCGGAGGTACTTCAATCCCCGCCAGCTTCTCCACGGCCACCAGATACGCCATGTTGTTCATTACGCCGCCCAGATAATCAATCCGGTCGGTGTACGGAATGTAGGTGTGCCACGACTGCCGCTCCCCCATCTTTTCGGCGCCTCGGTGATGAAAGCCAATCTCCGGTACGGCATCTACGATCTCTTCGCCGTCCAGTTGTAAAGCTACGCGCAATACTCCATGCGTGCCAGGATGCTGCGGACCGACGTTCAGGAACATGAAATCCGTCCCGTCGTGGCCCGGCCGCATGCCCCAATCTTCGGGCCGAAAGCGCAGCGCTTCCTGCTCTGCCTCCTCCTTCTCGTCGGGCAGTTGGAATGGCCCCATTTCGGTGGCTCGCGCGGGATGGTCCTTCAACAACGGATGTCCTACCCACGTTTTGGGCATCAGGATTCGTTCCATGTGTGGGTGGCCCTGAAAACGGATCCCGAACATGTCCCAGACTTCCCGTTCGTACCAATTCGCCGCGGGCCACAGATCCGTAGCCGTATCGATGGGCGGCTGACCGGTCTTCAGAGCTACCTTGACGCGAAGATACTCGTTCCGATCAAACGACAACACGTGATACACGATCGTGAAGTCGCTTGCCGGCTGGCACTCACGGTGTACACGCATACGCTCGTCGATGGCGGTGAGGTCGTACAGCATCCTGTACGGCTGGTCGACTTCGTCCTTCAGGAAGCGGAGAGCATCGTGAGCGTTCTGCCGTGCGATCCAGCAGGTCAGGATTCCGTCCGCGGTATGTTGCAGCTTTATTGCATGTTCGCCAAGCTTATACCGCAACTGGTCAACGATACTGGTGGGCCCGACCATAGTCTTCAGACTTCGTCATTACTTCTGAGCACCGTGGCGTGCTGCCGTTCCACCCGATTGAGATCGCGCAGTGAAGGCAGCGGCGAGCGGAACGTTTCCTGTGAGCCAGCCACCCAGCTCAAGGGCCTGCGCTCGGCGCCGATTGCCTTTTGCAGTAGCAACAACCCTTCCTCGAAAGCGTCGGGTCGTGGGGGACAGCCAGGTACGTACACATCCACTGGAAGAAACTTATCGACGCCCTGCACCACGCTGTAGATGTCATACATCCCGCCAGAGTTTGCGCATGATCCCATGGAAATCACCCAGCGCGGTTCCATCATTTGCTCGTACAGCCGCAAGATAACGGGCGCCATCTTGATGAACACCGTGCCGGCGATCACCATGACGTCGGCCTCCCGTGGCGTTCCCCGTATGACTTCCGCGCCGAACCGGGCGATGTCGTACTTACTCGTCAAACTCGTCGCCATCTCCACGTAACAGCACGAGAGGCCGAAGTTGAACGGCCAAATCGAGTTCTTCCGGCCCCACGCCAAAAGATCCTGGAGACGGGAGAAAATCACGCTCTGTCGTACGGCGTTTTCAGGGCTTTCACCGGAACGTACAAGTTCCTGGAACGAATTCCGCTGGCTGAGCGGCGACGACATCAAATATTCTCCTCCGGTCGGGGGCCGGCCGGAAACCAATCGAGCGCTCCCACTCTCCATAGATAAGCCAGCGTGGCAGCCAACACTCCAACGAAGATCAGCACTTCACAATAACCAGCCCAGCCCAACTCGCGGCCCGCGACCGCCCAAAGAAAGATGAAGACGGCTTCCAGATCAAAAATGACGAAGAACATCGCTACCAGGTAGAACTTGGCGGACAGCCGCACATGAGCGGAACCTTCCGAAAGAATGCCCGATTCATATGGCGCCCCGGTGGCCGGCTCCCGATGGCGCTGCCCCAAAACATAAGAGACAGCCAGCATGCCGGCCACGACCAGGATCACCGCAATGAAATAGACAACGAACGGCCAAACAATCACGTGCGAATCTCCGCCTAGGGCATGGCTACTCGTACCGGATTCACTTCGCGCTCGATTTGCCCGCCTTCGTTGCCACGACGTGCAGCACGCCTTTGTCTAGCGACGCGGAAACCGAGTTAACATCGATCGGCGACGGCAGGCCGAATTGGCGGCATAATGCCTCCCGGCTAAATTCGCAAAACCGAATCTCACCATCTGCGTCGAAGTGACGATGGCTCCAATTCGCTTGTACGATCAAGCTTTCAGGGGTGGCAGTGACAGTTACATCCTTCGACTCAACGCCCGGCACGGCAACCTTGAGCTTCCAGTCTTTGGCGCTTTCCACAAGCTCTGCCAATGACGTCCCGAGCACCTCGTGCTCAGCAAGCAGCCAGTCTTCCAAGTCCAAGCCCGGACGCTCGCCGCGTTTCTCGAAGAGGCTAAATGCCCGTCGTTGAATCTTGTCGTTCGTTCTCTCAACCTCGGCCAATACCGGCGGTTTCGCTCCGTTTAGGTGTCGGATTCTCTCGATCAAAACAGTTGACATCGGCGTTCCCCTTTTCTACTTCACGAACTTCAGGACAGACCTTACGGCCTGGCTAAAAATGGCGGATCGACCTGCACAGCCTGTCGTTACAACCAGTTCAATCGCCACATTCCAGCGATTGCAAGCAATGCTGCGATCCGCCCGGCCACGTCCAATCTTTCACGGCCCTCCGAAGATGGCCAACAAGTTCACTGTAGGGGAATCGTCGTCAAAACGGTGTCAAAAATGAGTAACGGAGAGGGGTTTGCGTCTTTCGCTTATGCATGTACGGTTCGTGAGCTGACAATCGAACGGGCCGCTTATGTTGCAGACATCGCGCCTTCTCGGCCGGCTGTGGACCTGATGGCCGCGGGCGGAGTGGCTTCGCTCCCAGCGCCCCGCTGAGTCATTGTTGTCCTTGTTGTCCTTCATCCCAGGGATCGAGCTGGGATTCGGGCTTCGCCGGAAAGTGAAGAACCGTTTGTCGAACTCGGACGAAAAGGCCGGATTTCGATGTCGATTTGCCCCTGCCCAACACTGCAAGGCATTTATGAGATGCCAGCTCGCGCGTGCCGCTCCACGGAGCTGGCGCTTTCGTTTAAGGTGGAACGATGGCTTATCTGTGGAGCCTGAAAGCGCTCTCCTGGCAGGAGTTGGCGAAACGCACCTGCCGCAAAAGCTGGGACGACGAGGTCTTCGGACAGGCAGCCCGGCTCGCGTTCTATTATTTCCTCAGCCTGTTTCCCGTTCTGTTGTTGTTGCTCATTTTGTTCGATAAAC
>Ga0209415_10004236_pt1 | contig 26389 bp, 20 predicted proteins | sample PeaSoiSIISIP2007_FD_187696 | JGI IMG/M metagenome (GOLD analysis project Ga0209415, IMG submission 187696) | Peat soil microbial communities from Weissenstadt, Germany - SII-SIP-2007 (SPAdes) (version 2) | ecosystem: Environmental > Terrestrial > Soil > Wetlands > Peat | place: Germany... | reverse complement strand
TCCTGGCGTTCTGAGCGAGCACCCGGTACAGCGATGCTCTCAAAGGGCCGGCGCCGCAGGGCGCCGGCTTTTTTTTGGTGGTGCGCCCGGCAGGGCACACTTTGGGATCAGGCCGGGCGCAGCCAGCGCGCCGCCAGCGGCGGTATCAGCAGCAGGCTCACGATGGTCGATGACACCAGGCCGCCGAGAATGACCACGGCCATGGGCCCCTCGATCTCGTGGCCCGGCTGATGCAGCTGCACGCCGACCGGTGCTAAGGCGAGGCCGGTCAGCAGCGCCGTGAGCAGCACCGGCGTGAGCCGCTCCTCGGCGCCACGCAGTGCGGTTTCGATGTTCCAGGTACACCCCTCGTTGCGCACCAGATGGTCGTAATGAGAGACCAGCAGAATCGTATTGCGCGCGGCCATGCCGAACAGCGCCACGAAGCCCACCATGGCGCCGAGCGATAATGTGCCGCCCGTGAGCGCCACGGCGGCGACGCCGCCGATCAGCGTGCTCGGGAGCGCGGTAATCACCAGCAGCACGTGTCGGGCGTGGCCGAAGGCCAGCGCCAGCAGCAGCACGATGAGCATGAGGGCGGCCGCTGAGTGCAGCAGCAACTCGCGCGCGGCACTGGCCTGCGCCTGCGCGGCGCCGCCGAATCGCAGATAGACACCCGCCGGCAGCGTGACCTGCGCCGCAATTGCGCGCCGCGCAGCCTCGGCGAAGCCTCTCTGGTCCGAAGTGCGCGGATTGACTTCGACCACCTGCCGCCGCAGGCCGTCTTCGTGGTCGATGAGGCTGCGTCCCGATACCAGCTGCAGGTCCGCCACGGCCGACACTGGCACGATCGCCCCGCCGCTGCCACGCAGTAGCAGCGAGGACACACCCTGGGGTGACTCGTCGGCATGCGCGATCCGCACCGTGACCGGGACGCTGCGATCGGCCTGGTTGAGCTGCGCGACTTCGGTGCCATGGTAGGCGGCGTTGATGGTCTGCAGCACATCGGCCGCCTGCAGCCCGTAGAGCGCCAGTTGCTGCGCACGCAGCTCCAGATGCAGCTCCGGCTGGCGCGGCGGCACCTTGAGGCGCACGCTGCCGCTACTGGGCACTGCTTCGAGGACCTTGGCGATTTGCGCGGCCACCTCATCGTCGGTATCCAGGTCCGAGCCGAATATGCTGACGAAGAAGGGCGCAGACTCGCCCGACAGCGTCTCGCCGATGCGCTCCACCAGCACCGAATAGATTTCCACGAGCTGGTTCGGAAATGCGTCGAAAGTCTCCCGGATGCGCTGCTCGATTTCGGTGGCGGTGTAGCCCTTGGCCGGATCGATCTGCACTTCGAATTCACTCTTGTTCGGTGCATCCGGATCCTGTCCGTTTTCTGAGCGGCCGATTTGCTCGGCGATGCTCTTGACGCCCGGGATGGCGGTCAGGCGCTGCGCAATGCGCGCGCCGACGCGCGCGGTTTCGGTCAGCGAGATGCCCGGCCGCAAGGAGGCGTGGGCGATCAGATAGTCCTCGCGAAAATCCGGCAGCAGTCGCGCGCCGAGCAGGGGCATCAGGACGATGCCCGCGACACCGCTGATCAGCAGCAGCAGCAGCACGGAGCGCGGATGCGCGTGCAGGCGCTTGATCACGCGTTGTTGTGCGCGCTTGCAGCGCAGCAGCAGGCTCGCCTCCTGGCGCGGCTCGTAGTGACTCATGACCAGTGCGCACAGCGCCGGCGTTGCGCTCATCGCCACCAGCAGCGAGATGCCAACCGCCAGCAGAAAGGCGATTGAGAGCGGCCGGAAGAAGGAGCCCTGCAGTCCGGAGAGCATCAGGATCGGCAGAAACGCCACGGCCACGGCCGCGGTGGCATAGAACACGGGCTGGCGCACTTCGAGCGATGCCCCGACGAACAAACTGGGGATGTCCACCCCGCGCGCAGCACCGCGGCGACGGCGCGTGATGTTCTCGACATCGATGACCGCATCGTCAACGACCACGCCGAGCGCCACGACCAGACCGCCGAGGCTCATCGTATTGAGCGTGATGCCCAGGCTCGTGAGGATCCAGACCGTGGCGAGCAGCGACAGCGGAATCGCGCTGAACGAGACCAGCGCGCCGCGCCAGTCGCGCAGCGCCACCAGCAGCAGCGTCACGACCAGCACCGCCCCGATCAGCAGTGAATTGCGAAGTTTCGCAATGGCACTTTCAATGAAGCTCGCGGGCCGCAGCAATGCCGGATGGTACTGCACACCGTGCTGCGCCAATGCCGGCGCCAGGGCGTCCAGACGTTGCTCGAGCGCGCGCGTGACCTCCAGCGTATTGGCGCCGTACTGCGTCGAGGTTTCCATGAGGATACCGGGCCGGCCGCCGATCATGGCGTCGCCGAAGCGCGGCTCGCTGCCATCGCTGATCGAGGCGACATCGCCGAGACGCAGCGGCACGCCGTTACGCTCGGCGAGCACCGCCTGTGCGAGCGCCTGCGGCGTGGCGCCAGCAGGCTGGGCCTGCAACACGATGCGCTGGTTCGGCGTCTCGACATAGCCGCCGCCGATGAGCTCGGTGCCGCGGCGCGCGGCCGTGTAGACATCCTCGAGCGTGAGACCTGCCGTCGAGAGTTTGAACGGATCGACCAGCACCTGCCGCTCGCGCGATTCGCCGCCGAAGATCTGCGCCTGTGCGACGCCCGGTACTGCCAGGATCTGCGGTCGCAGCGTCCAACGCACCAAATCGCGCAGCTCGAGCGGCGAGAGCCGCTCGCTGGTGAAGCCGAAGTGCACCAGATATTCCATCGAGGAGCTCAAGGGTGAGAGCAGCGGCGGTCCGGTGCCGCTGGGCAGCAGGCCGCTCGATTCAGCCAGCCGCTCCGTTACGAGCTGGCGCTGGCGATAGGGATCGCCGCCGCGCGTAAACACCACCTGGATCGCGGACAGGCCCTGGCTCGAGGTGGATCGCACCGCCTCGACGTCGGCCGTGCCGGCCAGAAGGCCTTCCAAAGGCCGCGTAACCAGCGCCTCGACCTGCGCCGCATCGAGACCCGGCGCCTCGGCCTGCACCAGCACGTGAGGCGGTGCGAAATCGGGGAACACGTCGAATTGCGCGTTCAGCAGGGCGGCGGCGCCGAGCAACGCCACCAGGATCGACAACGCCGTAATGATCCTCGGGTGCGCCAGCGAAGCGCGGACGATGTAGGCAAGCATGGGCTAGTCGTGTTCCTGTTCCTCGGCGGAGAACGTGCCAAGCCCTTGCAGTGACCAGAGCACGCCCGCGCCGTTGCCGACGATGCGGTCGTCGGCGTCGATGCCCTGGACCAGCCAGGCGTTGCCAGCCGCCTGGATCAGCTTCACCGGTGCCGGCGCATATTGCTGTTTGCCGTCCTGGCCCGGGGAGTCGAGCAGACGATACACGTAGGCACCCTGATCGCCGTAGAGCAGCGCAGCGTTTGGGACCAGCACACCGTTGCTCACGCCGCCGAGCAATGTCACCAACACGCGCGCCCCTGCGCCCAGCCCGGTGGGCGCCTGATCGACCTGCAGCAGCAGCGCCACGCTCTGCGACTCACTGGCACTGCGTTGCAGCGTGCCGAGCACGCGGGCGGGAATCTGCGTGCCGTCGACCATCAATGTGGCCGATTTGGGCAGCGTGCCCAGCCGCAGCCGTCCGGGCAGGTCGGCGCGCAGCAACAGATTGCGACCGCGGGTCACCGAATCGATGAGCGCGGCGCGCTGCGCATCGGGGAGCTTGGCGAGCGGCCCCCACTGCAATGCGAAGCTGGAGCTCGCGATCTGTGCCTGCGTCTGCGCCTCGATCTGCGCGGCCTGCGCGCTCTCGACGGCGCGCAACGATGCGTCGGCCCCGCCGTCGTAGAGCCGCTGCAGGCGTTGAGCCTCCAGGCCCGCGGCGCGCGCGGCGGCGCGCGTGCTGATCAGATGCCCGGCGTCCGCAACCAATGATGCGGCGTCGAGCACTTCGCCGTAGCCTTCGAGCTGCTGCCCGGAGCTGGCCCGCAGCGGATGCAGGACCGTGATGCCGACTGCCTGCTGCTGCTCCACGCTCAGTTCGGGCCGTTCGCTATTCATCGCGGGCGGCGCCGGCGCGTCATCGTCCTCATCGGTCCAGGCAGGGCTGCCGATCAGCAGCGCAAGCGCGGCAATCAGCAGCGGCTTGATGGGTGGCATGAGGCTTACTCCGTGCGCCATTTCAATGGCAGCTCGCATTCCGGTCCTTCGAGCGGTCGACGATACGCGGCCTCGAGCGCGGCAAAGGCGAGCTGTGCCTCGTAGGCGGCCTGCAGGGTCAGCAACTGCGCCTCGAGCGCTTCGGTCGCGGCCAACAGCGCACTCGGCCGGTCGGAAGCGCCGGCCTTGAGTGCGTGCTGTTCCGCCTCGTTCTGGCGCTGCGCTAGAACGGCGGCGCTGGCGGCGCTTTCCCAGGCCGCGCGCGCGCGCGGCCAAGCGCGTTCGGCACGATCCATCTGTTCGAACAGCTCGGCCTGCACCGCCTCGAGGTGCTTGCCGGCGAGAGTACGCCGCGCCAATGCTTCGCCGATCGGGCCTTGGTTGCGATGGAACAGGGGCAGCTCCAGGCTCAAGCCCAACTCGTTGTCGTGCAGCGTCTCGTTGAGCTGATTCTCGTGCAGGCCGCCGCGGTCCCAGGCATAGCCGGGCTCGAGGTGAAACTCGGGCCAGCGGCGTGCGAGCTGCGAACGCAGCGCGTTTTCCGCCAGATCGTATTCGCGCAGCGTGCGCACCAGATCGGGACGCGCGATCAGCGCCTCTTCGTGCCACGAGCCCGACAGGCTCGGTGAGAGCGTGTCGATATCGGACCATTGCGGCCATTGCAGCGGCATCTCCTCGAGGGCCGCGGCCGGAACGCCCACGGCGGCGGCAAAACGCGCCCGGGCATCGAGGCCGCGTGCCTGCGCTTGATCGAGCCGCTGCTGCGCGGCCGCGCGCTCGAAACTCGCCGCCGGAATCGCGATCGCGCCGATCTCGCCGGCCTGGGCACGGGCCTTGGCCGAGCTCAGCAGCCCTTCGCGATCGGCCAGCAGGGCTCGCAGCAGCGCCGCTTCGTCCTCGGCATGCACGACATCGAGCAGCGCCTGGCGCAGCTGTGCGCGCACCTGCCAGATCGATTCGGCCAGATCCGATTGTGCCGCCTGCGTATCCAACGCGGCGCTGCGACGCGCGCGCGCGCGCTCACCGGGCCGCTGCAGCAGGAAATCGACCGAGAGACCATAAAGCCAGGCTGCACCGCCAGCGGCGGCCGTGACGTACTCATCGAACAGATTGAGCGTCGGGTTCGGGCGCTGCGCGGCCGTGCGCTCGGCGGCCGCCACCGCCGTGGCGCGCGCGCGGGCCTCCTCGAGCTGCGGATTGAGACGAAGCGCCGCATCGAGCCATTGGGCGCGATTCCAGCCCGTGGAGGGCCGCGGGGAGTCCGGCAGCGCACTCTCCAGGCGGCGCGCCTGGAAGGCACGTGCCGTGGCAGCGGGATCCGGTGGCGCCTGCGGCGGTGCCGTCGCGCAGCCGCTGGTAACCGCGGCCCATAGAGTCACGAGACTCCACGGTCGCACGATCGCTCGGGTCCGCGCCCGGTTCTGCGGCAGCGTGCTCGCCGTTACACGGCCCGGCATGTCTCCCCCATTCGTTGCCCGAGCGCGCGCCGCAGGTCAGCGGCACCGCAGCGGGCTACAGTCGCGTCCCCGTCGTTGTCGGGAAGCCATCCCTTGCCAGATTCCAAACCCGCATGCTGCATTCTGCGGCGCGCTAAGGCAATGGGCGCGGTGCGCGCCCGGCGCCAAAATCCATGTGCTGCGGGTACACTTCCCAACGTAAAAGAGGAGTTCGGCGCATGAAGGCGCGGGTCATTGGCGCGGCGGCGGGCGGGGGATTTCCTCAGTGGAACTCCAATGCGGTGGCCTGCAACCGAGCGCGGCGCGCAGATCCAGCCGCGCCCGCGCGCACGCAGGTGTCGCTGGCGGTGAGCGCCGACGGGGCGCATTGGTTCCTGCTCAACGCCTCGCCGGATTTGCGGCAGCAGATCGAGGCCACGCCGGCGCTGCAACCGCACCAGGGGCTGCGCTCCTCGCCGATCGCGGGCGTCGTGCTCACGGGCGCCGATGTCGATGCGATCGCCGGTCTGCTGACTCTGCGCGAGCGTCAGCCCTTGACCGTCTATGCGACCAGCAAAGTGCTGGCGGTGCTGGCCGCCAATCCGATCTTCGATGTGCTGGCCGCCGATGTCGTCAAGCGCGAAGCCCTTTGGCTCGACCGCCCGCAGGTTCTGCGGCTGCCCGACGGCACGCCCAGTGGCCTCACGGTCGAGAGTTTCGCCGTGCCCGGCAAAGTGCCGCTGTACCTCGAGAGGGCCGGGGAAGATCCGCCGATCGTGCTGGGTGAGGAGACGGTCGGGGTATCGATCGCGGACGCTCGCTCGCGGCTGTTCTTCATACCAGGCTGCGCGGCCATGACCGCGTCGCTGTCGCAGCGGCTCCAGGGCGCGGATCTGGTGCTGTTTGACGGCACTCTGTGGCGGGATGACGAGATGATTCGCGCCGGCCTCGGCAGCAAGAGCGGCCGACGCATGGGACACATGAGCCTGACGGGGCCCGAGGGCACCCTGGCGGCTTTCGACGCCCTGGCGGTCAAGCGCAAGATCCTCGTGCATATCAATAATTCCAACCCCGTGCTGCTGGCCGACTCCAGCGAGCGCGCCGAGCTGGAAGCCGCGGGTTGGGAAGTGGCATACGACGGCATGAGCCTATCGCTGTGAGTGGTCACTCATTGCCGTCCTGCCAGCCGCCGCCGAGCGCGCGATACAGGCTGACGAGATCTTCGCCGACGAGGGTCGTGCTCTGCGCCAGCGACAGCTCGTTCTGCTGCAGCGTGCGCTCGGCGTCGAGGATTTCGATGAAGCTGGCGACGCCGCTGGCATAGCGCTGACGGGCCAGATTCACCGCGTCGCGGTTCTGCTGTACGGTGGCGTCGAGCCAGACTCGGCGGTCCTGATCGGCCGCGAACGCGGCACGTGCGTTCTCCACTTCGTGCAGGGCATTGAGTACGGTGCTGGCGTACGACACCGCCGCTTCCCTCGCACGTGCCGATTGCAGCGAGATCATCTGCCAGCGGCCGCGGTCGAATACGGGCAGCTCCAGCGTCGGTCCGAACGAGAAAAAGCGGCTGGCCCACTCGCTGAGCTCACTGGCCGTCTCGGACTGCAGGCCGCCGGCGCCGGTCAGGCTCAGGCGCGGATACAGGTCGGCCACGGCGAGCCCGATCTCGGCGGTGGCCGCGTGCAGGCTGGCCTCGGCCCGGCGGATATCCGGACGGCGCCGCGCAAGCTGCGCGGGCAAGCCGATCGGCACGCTCGGGGGCAACGGCGGCGGCGATGCGGCGTCCTCGAGCTCCGTACGCAAAGCCTCGGGCTGCCGGCCGAGCAGGCGGCTGAGCTGATTGATGGCCTGCGTGATGGCCAGATCGAATGCGGGCAGCTGCGCCTGAGTGGCCGTGAGTTGTGCGGTGGCTTCCACTACATCGACGTCGCTGGTGAGTCCGGCCGCGCGGCGCTGTCGCGTGAGATCGAGCAGCTCACGGGTGGTGTCGATACTCTTCTGCGCGGTGGCCTCGCTCAGCTGTGCGCCGCGCAGGTCGATGAAGGCGCGCGCGACATCGCCGAGCAGGCTCACGAGCGCGGCGTGCTGATCTTCCACCGACTGCTCAACGTTTGCATCAGCGACCTCCACCGAGCGGCGCACGCGCCCGAACAGATCCGGCTCCCAGGAGACATCTGCGCCGAGCTGGTATTGGTTATAGGGGTTCGGAATGTTGATGCCCGATACGCCGGGAATCCTGACCGTGCTGAAGGTATCGAACAGCGCTCCGGTGGGAGTGGTCTCGCTGAGCCGTGTGCGCGTGAGCGAGCCGTTGACCCCGAGGCTCGGCCAGAGTGATGCCGCCGTGACACCGCGCTGCGCGCGCGCCTCTTCGATGCGCAACACGGCCACGCGCAGGTCCAGATTCGAGGCGACCGCTCGCTCGATGAGCGATGACAGGGTCGGATCGGCGAAGGCGCTCCACCAGCGGCGTAGCTCTGCCGTCTGCTCCGTCACCACGCTGTCGCGCGCGCGATCCTCGGGCCGGCTGCCCGCGCGCTCATCCGGCCAATGCGCCGGCGTCTGCGCAGTCGGGCGCACGAAATCCGGGCCGACGGTGCAGCCGACCAACACCGCCGCGCACAGCGGTGCGAGCAGCTGCGGCGGGCGGTGACATCGAAAGCTGCGAGGGCGCAAACGCTTCATTGGCAGGCTTGAGTCATTGCATGCGGTGACTGAACACCCACGAAGCGGCGGCCAGTGTCAGGGCGGCCAACACCGCCAGTGGCCACAGATCGGGCCACAGCAGTGCCAGTCCGGCGCCCTCGAGATACACCCGCCGCGCGATATCGATCGCATAGCGCAGCGGATTGATGGCGGTGAAATACTGCAGTGCACGCGGCATGTTGGTCAGCGGGGTTGTGAGGCCGGAGAGCAGCGAGAACGGCATGATCAGCAGCATCGAATAGAGCATGGCCTGCTGCATGGTAGCGGCAAGCGAGGACAGCAGCAGTCCGATGCCAATCGCCGCCAGCAGGAAAAGCCACAGTCCGGCGTATAGCGTCAGATAGGAGCCGGCGAAGGGGATCCGAAACCATAGCTGCGCTACGAGCAGCACCCCCGTGGCCTGGATCGTTCCCACCAGCATCGACGGCAGCGCCTTGCCGGCCATGATTTCGTAGGGGCGGAACGGGGTCACCAGCAGCTGATCGAACGTGCCCTGCTCGCGCTCGCGTGCCACCGACATCGCCGTCAGCATCATGGTCTGAATCAGGGACAGGGTGCCGATCATGCCCGGAATCATGTTCCAGCGCGTCTCGAGATTGGGGTTGTACCACGCGCGCGCGACCACTTCGAGCGGCGCGCGCGGCAGCGCATGCGCATCACGCCAGCCAGCGTTGAACTGCTGGACGATATCGCTCAGATAACCGAGCGCAATCCCCGCGGTGTTCGAGTTGCGGCCATCGGCGATCACCTGCAGGTCGGCGCCGCTGCCCTGGTGCAGGCGCCGCTCGAAGTCCGCCGGAATCTGCAGCACGAGCAAGGCGCGCCGAGAATCGATGTACGCGCTCATATCGCTGATGCGCTGCAGATCGGCGATGCGCTCGAAAATTCCCGAGCCATCGAGTCCTGCGAGCAGCTGGCGCGAGCTTGTGCTGTGATCCTGGTCCAGCACCGCGTAAGGCACATGATTGAGGTCGTAGGTGGCGGCATAGCCGAAAATCAGCGACTGCACCACCGGTGGAATCAGCAGGCTCAGACGGCTGCGCTTGTCCTTGAGGACGGCCAGCAGCTCCTTGCGTGTCAGTGCCAGTATGCGCAGTACCGCAGCGATCATGGCGATTCAGATCAGCCGCTTGTTCATGACAGCACGGCTGCTCATGCCGAGCGCAGTCGCCATCACGGCGAGCACGAGCGTGTTGGGGACGATCACCGACCAGACGTCGCCTGCCAGGAACACCGACTGCAGCAGCGCGACGTAGTAGCGCGCCGGCAGCAGATAGGTGATGAAACGTACGATCAGCGGCATGCTGCGCAGATCGAACAGGAAGCCCGACAGCATGAAGGCCGGCATGAACGTCACCAGCATCGTGAGCTGACTGGCGACCAGCTGATTCTTGACCCACGAGGAGATCAACAGGCCGATTCCAAGCGCCACGAGCACGTACAGCATCGAGGCGCCGAGCAACACCCACAGGCTGCCGCGCAGCGGCACGCGGAACAGAAATTCTGCGGCGAACACGCACACGCCGAGACCCATGAGCCCGAGCAGGAAGTACGGCAGCGTCTTGCCGAGCAGAATCTCATCGCTGCGCACCGGGGTCACGAACAGCGCCTCGAGCGTGCCGCGCTCCCATTCGCGCGCCATGACCATCGAGGTCAGCAGTCCGCCGATCAGCGTCATGACCAGGACGATCAGGCCGGGAACGAGGAAGTAGCTGCTGTCGTTGGCCTCGTTGAACCACAGACGCGACTCGAGTGTCAGCGGCGGTGTATCGGCAGCATGCCCCTCGGCCACGCGCTGTGCGGACCAGACGCCGACCGCGCCCTGAACGTAGCTTTGGATGATGCGGGCACGGTTGGCATCCGCGCCGTGCACGATGAGCTGCAACGAGGCATCCCCCGCCGCCAGGCGGTGCGCGAAGTCGGACTGGATGCGCACGATGCCGTCGACTTTCTGCTCGAGCAGCAGCCGCTGCGCCAGCGGCATGGAGAGCACGCGCTGCGGCCGGAAATAGGGCGAGAGCTCGAAGGCGCCGGCAAGCTCGACGGCATCGCTCGAGCCGTCCTCCATGACGAGTGCGAGCGGCACATTCTTGACGTCGAGCGACAGGCCGTAGCCGAACAGCAGAATCAAGATCAGCGGCAGCACGATGCCGATGGCAATGCTGGAGGGATCGCGCATTACCTGATAGGTCTCCTTGCGCACCAGAGCGCGGATGCGGCGCAGCTTGAGCGCCCAGGCGCTGTCAGGCATGACAGGCCCGACCGTCATGCGATGGCCGCCGCCGGAGGATGCGTCGAGGCTGGGGTTACGCGCGAGCGCTCGACGATTGCTATGAAGGCATCTTCCATACTCGGCTCGGGCGCACGGGCGGTGCGCTCGCCGGTGCGAATCTCGGTCGGGGAACCCTGTGCGAGCACCTTGCCCGAATCCATGATCGCGACGCGATCGCAATACTCCGCCTCCTGCATGAAGTGCGTGGTCACGATCACGGTCACGCCCTGCTCGGACAGCGCTGTGATCCCGCGCCAGAACACCCGTCGCGCGTGCGGATCCGCCCCGCTGGTCGGCTCATCCAGGAACAGGATTTCCGGTTCGTGCAGCAGGGCGGCCGCCATCGCCAGCCGCTGCTTGAAGCCTCCCGGCAGCTGCGCACTCGTGGAGCGCGCCTTTGACTCGAGTTCGAACTGCTGCAGCGCCCATTCGATGCGCGCGCGGCGGCGCACGCCGCGCAGCCCGTAGGCGCTGGCGAAGAACTCCAGGTTCTCGATCACGGACAGCGGGCCGTACAAGGAGAACTTCTGCGCGACATAGCCCAAGCGGGCGCGTGCTGCGGCCGGGGCGCGCCGCACATCGGTGCCCGCGATCTGCAGCTCTCCGCCGCTCGCGGCCAGAAGGCCACACAACATGCGAAAAGTCGTGGTCTTGCCGGCGCCGTTCGGACCGAGCAAGCCGAAGATCTCGCCGCGGTGTACGTCGAAGCCGATATGGTCGACAGCGACGAAGTCGCCGAATCGCTTGAGCAGGTCGCGCACTCTGACGGCGATTTGGGTCGCATCGCTCGACAGCGGACGGTCCACTGCAATCGCTCGCGCGTGCTCGGCCATGGCAGCGTCCCGTAGCAGCACCATGAAGCCGTCCTCGAAACTTGCGGGCGAGGGCGTCACCGTCAGCGCCTGCAGCAGGGCGTCGGTCGCGGCCTTCTCCCCACCCGTGGCGCGCACGAATCGCACGCGGCCGGCGTCGGGTACCGCATCGATGATGTCCGGTTGATCGAGCAGCCGCGCCTGCAGCGCGCGCGCGCCGTTCGGCACCGAGGGCTGCACACTGTAGCTCAAGCCGGCGGCATGGCGGGTGACGTCTGCGGGTGCACCACGCGCGAGCACCTGGCCGCGATCGAGCAGCACGATGCGGCTGCAGCGTTCGGCCTCATCGAGATAGGCGGTGCTGAGCAGCACCGTTAGCGCCTCATCGGCGACCAGATGGCGCACGATTTCCCAGAGCTCGCGCCGCGACAGTGGATCGACGCCGACGGTGGGCTCATCCAGCAGCAGCAGCTCCGGGGAGCGCACCAGGGTGCAGGCGAGTCCGAGCTTCTGCTTCATGCCGCCGGACAGGCGCCCGGCCAGCCGGCGCTTGAAAGGGCCAAGTGCGGTCATCTCGAGCAGCTGCGGATAGATCCGCGCGCGCTGGGCGGCGCTGATACCGTGCAGATCGGCGTACAGGTCGAGGTTCTCTGCAACGCTCAGATCCTCATACAACCCGAAGCGCTGCGGCATGTAGCTGATGCGATCCTGTACGCGCTGGGGATCGATCGAGGTGTCGATCCCCAACACCTCGAGCGCGCCGCTGTCGGGACGAAGCAGTCCGGCAGCGAGCCGCATGAGCGTGGTCTTGCCGGCGCCGTCCGGGCCGATCAGCGCCGTGAGTTCACCGTGACGTACCTCGAGCGAGACGTCCGAGAGTGCCTGCACCGGCGGCTCGTTCTTGCGGCGGAAGGCATAGTGCAAGCCGCGCGCGCTGAGCGCGAGCGCAACGGGCGGGGCGCCGGCTAAGCTCTCGCTCATGAGCCGTTGCGCTGCGGCTTGGCCGCGGCGCTGCTGGCGCCGGAGAGCGCCAGGTGCACCGTGGCTGGACTCCCAAGCCGCAGCTCGTCCTGCGTATCCTGCACAAAAACGCGGACCTCGTAGACGAGGCTCGAGCGCAATTCCGTGGTCTCGACCGATTTGGGGGTGAACTCGGCAGTCGGTGAGACAAAGCCGACCCAGCCAGCAAAGCTGCGGCCCGGAAATGCATCCACGGTCACGGTGGCCTTCAGACCCTCGCGCACCGCATCCAAATCGGTTTCCGATATATAGGCGCGCACCCATTTTGGATCGACGATCGCGAGCGTGAAGGCAGTCTTCTGCGGGGTCGCGATTTCCCCGGGCTCGATAGTTCGCGAACGAACCACCGCATCCAGCGGCGCGAACAGCTCGGCATCCTTGAACTGCTGGCGCACGAGCGCGAGCGCGGCCTGCAGCGCCTGCAATTGTGCCTCGGCTTGCGCGATATCCTCCTGACGCGGACCGGCCAGCTCGAGGACCAGCGCTTTCTGATTGGCAGTGAGTTTGGCGTTTGCGGCATCGAGCGCAGCCTGAGCCGTATCCAGATCCTGCCGGCTCACGGCACGGCCTGCAGAGCTGTCCGACAGGGTGCGCAGTCGCTCGTATTGTGCGCGTGCGTTGACGGCGTCGGCCTTGGTGGCATCGGCATTGGCGCGCGCCTGATCGATCTCCTCCGGCCGATTGCCGCGATGCATGCGGTTGACGATCTGCTGTTGGGCCGCGACGTCGGCCTCGGCCTTGGCGAGCTGCGGCGACAGCCGGCTCGTGTCCAGGCGCGCGAGCACCTGACCGCGTCTGACATGGTCGCCTTCCTGCACCAGCACCTCGGCGACGCGTTCGCTGTCGTTGAACGGCAGATCGACCTGGCGTAAATCGACGTTGCCATAGAGCGCGAGCTCGTGGGGGCGCTGGCGGTGTGTCACGCTCCATCCCCACAGGGCGAGCCCCAGTCCTATGGCGCCGACGATAATCAAGACGGCGCGAGCGTTGGTGTGCATGCGGGCTAACCCTACCGTGCCGCTGGCGCGATCGTCTACCACTTCCAGGTCGAATTCGGCCGGCTGACATCGGGATTCGTGTCCTTGCTGCAGCCAAAGAGCGTATAGAGGAGCGCCGAGCGGCACGTTTAATCCCTGGAGTGGAATGAAATTCAACGGCGCGCGAGCACAGGAGGCGATCGAATGAACGGTCCAGTGACGGCAGCCGCGTCCGGCAGCTTCAAGATTGGCGGCAAGCTGAGCGTCCATCGGCTCGGATTCGGTGCCATGCGTCTGACCGGCAGAGGAATTTGGGGCGAGCCCGCCGATCGGGCGGAGGCGCTGCGCACGCTGCAGCGACTGCCGGCGCTCGGTGTCAATTTCATCGACACGGCTGATTCATACGGGCCGGACGTGGCCGAAGAACTCATCCGCGAGGCATTGCATCCCTATCGCGATATGCTGGTGGCGACCAAGGCGGGGCTTGCGCGGACCGGGCCGGATCGTTGGACTGCACTCGGGCGGCCTGAGTATCTGATTCAGCAGGCTTACAAGAGCGCTCGGCAGCTCGGTGTCGAACAACTCGACCTCTGGCAGTTGCATCGCATCGACCCGAAGGTGCCGCGCGCCGAGCAGTTCGACGCCGTGAGGGAACTGCTGGATCGCGCTCTGATCCGCCATGCCGGCTTGAGCGAGGTGTCGGTGGCGGACATCGAAGCGGCATCAAAGGTCTTCAAAGTCTCGACCGTGCAAAACCGTTATAACCTCGTCGATCGCGGCAGCGAGGCGGTGCTCGAGTACTGTCAGCAGCACGGCATCGGCTTCATCCCCTGGTTTCCCCTGGCTGCAGGAGAATTGGCTAAGCCCGGCTCGCTATTGGACAGCATTGCCCAGCGTCATCGCGCCGTGCCCAGCCAGATCGCACTGGCCTGGGCTCTCAGGCGCAGTGCCGTGATGTTGCCCATTCCCGGTACTTCGAAAATGGCGCACCTCGAGGAAAACGTCGCGGCGGTCAACGTGCATCTGTCGGACGAGGAGTTTGTGGCTCTGGACGCCGAGGGAAAAGCGCATCGCTCCACTTGACAGCGGACAGTGTTCATGCCGACGTGCCGCTGTCAGGCTCGTCCGACCTGCACCGCCAGCATCGAAATCGATCCGCCGTCGACACCCTCGACGGGATAGCTGAGCTCATCGCCGGGGCTGGCGGTGCCCAGTACGTACAGCAGCGGCAGGTAATGGTCCGGAGTCGGTATCGAAAGCATCGCGTCCTGCCCGAGCCCCTCGTAGTCGATGAGCGGCGCGTAGTCGCCGAGGCGCATCAACGCCGTCGCCTTGCGCTCGAAGCGAGACGCCCAATCATACGCAGCGGCACTGTGGCGGCCCCAGGCGTAGGCATGAAGATTGTGCACCAGATTGCCGCTGCCCGCGATCAGGATACCCTGCGCGCGCAGGCTCGCCAGGCGCCGGCCGATCTCGAAATGAAATGACGCAGGCTTGGTCTCATGGATGCTGAGCTGCACGACCGGCACGTCGGCGTCGGGGTAAACATGCCGCAACACCGACCAAGTACCATGATCGAGTCCCCAAGAGTCATCGAGCGAAACCGGCAGCGGCGCGAGCAGCTGTTGAACCTCGCGCGCAAACTCCGGTGCGCCTGGAGCCGGATACTGCACCTGGTACAGCTCGCGCGCAAAGCCGCCGAAATCGTGAATGGTGCGCGGCGCCGCATCGTTCGTGACGGCAGTGAAAGGTACGAACCAATGCGCGGAAATCGACAGGACCGCACGTGGTTTTGGCAGGTTGGCGCCGATGCGCGCCCAGGCATCGGTGTAGGCGTTGCGCTGCAAAGCATTCATTGGATTGCCGTGTCCAAAGAAAATAGCGGGCATGATCGCGGCCATCAGTGAATACCTCGTATTGCGCGGGCAGTTTGGCAGATCCCGACTGCAGCTTCGATCGACGCCTCGCAAACCCCCGGTGAGATCTCGGTTGCGGACACGTCCTCTTTGCGCGCCAAGTGCCCCGGCGCCAGCGACGCGCAGGTTTGAATTCCAGCACGCAATGGCCGCACTAATCGAACGAAGCTCAAGCCTTGACAGCGGTGTGCGCGCATGAAATGGTTTTACTCAATTTTCAGGTTGCCTGACGACAGATGTAGACCGGATTACGGGCAAGGCGCAACCTCCAGCGCGATCGGCGATTTCAGACGGATCGAGGTCCTCGTCATACGGGAGCTGAAGTCTTGGGCATGTTCAACTTCGACGAAGCACGCTTCCTCGCCATTCAGGCAGGCGCGGTGACGCTGGCCAGCAGCATCGATCAGGCGGTCGGCGGCCTGCTCGTCGATGGCGCCGATAGCGTGTTCTTTCTGGGAACGGGTGGGGCAGGCATTCTGATGCAGCCCGCCCTGCAACTGTTGTCCCACCGCTCCGCCTTTGCGGCCTATTCGGGACTTCCGGCTGAAATCGTCATCACCGGCCATCCGCGGCTCGGTCGAAAATCGATCGCGGTAATCCCTTCGATTTCCGGTACAACCAAGGAAAGCGTCGCCGCTCTGGAGTTCTGCAAGCGCAGGGGCGCCAGGATCATAGCGCTCATCGGCCATGCCGATACGCCACTGGCAAGCGGTGCAGATTTCGCCTTGGTCAATTTCGCCGAAGATGACACTTCCTGCGAGTCATTTTACCTGCAGTCGCTGCTGATCGCGTTGTCAATCATGAAACATCGAGGCGAATGCCACAGCTATCCGCTGGTAGTCTCGGAGCTGCAGCGTCTTCCGGCGTTGCTGGTGGCGGTCAAGCGCGCGTTCGAGGCTCAGGCCGAGCGCTTCGCCGAGAGCATCAAGGCGGAGCCTTACCACATCCTCACCGGCGCCGGATCGACGTGGCCGGAGGCCTTCTACTACGGCATGTGCATCCTGGAAGAGATGCAATGGATCCGCACGCGCCCGGTGCATGCGGCGGATTTCTTCCACGGCACACTGGAGCTGCTGGACAAAGATGTCAGTCTGATTGTCTTCAAGGGAGAGGATGCCCTACGGCCGCTGGTGGACCGCGTTGAGGCTTTCGCGCTGAATCACACCAGAAAGCTCGCGGTATTTGACAGCGCGAACTTCGATCTGCCTGGGATCGGAACCGAGACGCGAGCACTGATATCTCCCGTTCTGCTGGCGAGCGTCATGGAGCGGGTCAGCGCCCACTTGGAGATCAAGCGCAGCCATCCGCTCACGACCCGCAGATACTACAAGCGGGTGCCCTACTGACAGGGAATGGGACCATGCGGGGGACTGTCGTTGGTCTACTGCTGGCGCTCGGCATCATCGTCGGCGGCGCGTTCGTGCCGGCCAGGGTACCTGACGTGCTCGGCTCGCAGCGTGAGCTCAAGGTGGCGACCAACAGCGGCTGGCTGCCACAAAGCTACCTGGACGAACACAACCAGCTGGTGGGATTCGACATCGACGTCGCCCGTGAAATCGGCAGGCGGCTCGGCATGAAGGTCAGCTTCGAGACGCCCGAGTTCAGCGCGATGACCGGCGGGCATTGGCACGGACGCTGGGATATGGCGGTCGGATCGGTGACACCCACCAAGGCGCGCTCGCAAGTGGTGGATTTCGCCGGCACCTATTACTACAGCCCGTACGTCTTCGCGGTGAACACGCGCAGTAGCGCCGGTAGATTCGAAGATCTTAACGGCAAGGCGATCGGCGTCGAGACCGGTACGACCTCGGAGGACTATATTCGCCGCCGGCTGCAGATCGATGCTGCCGACGCCCCTGCGGTCAGCTACGCGGTGACGCCGGGGCAGGTGCGAACCTATGCGGATTCGATGCTGCCGTTCGACGATCTGCGGCTGGGCGATGGGGTCCGCATCGACGCCGTGATCGCCCCGGAACAGACCGTGCTGCGCGCCATCGAGAACGGCTATCCCATCAAAATCCTGCCCGGCGGCTATGCCTTCCGGGAACCCCTTGCGGTGATCACCGACAAGGGAAACCCGCAGTGGACCGCCCGCATAGCCGGGATAATCGCGGCCATGAAAACCGACGGCACGCTGCGCAGCCTGACCATCAAATGGTACGGAAAGGATTACAGCCACTGACGTTCGTGGAAACTTATTACTCACGGGGAGCGAGCACCGACATCGAGCGGCCGCCCTTGACCGGCCGCCTCGAGGTCGATGTCTGTATTGTCGGCGGCGGGCTCGCCGGCCTCAGCGCGGCGCTGGAATTGGCGCGCCGCGGGCGCCAGGTTTGCGTTCTCGAAGCCGAGCGCGTCGCCTGGGGCGCATCGGGACGCAATGGCGGCTTCGTCAGCCCTGGCTATGCGGCAGCCTACAAAAGCATCGAGCGCAGGGTAGGGACGGAACACGCCAAGGCGCTTCACCGACTATCGATAGAGGGCGCCAAAGCGGTTGCGGAAAATCTCGTAAGTCTGCCTGTTCTTGATGCGAACCGTGTCGAGGGCATCCTCTCGCCCTCGCGCTACGAGGACAGCTCGAACCTCCAGGCCTATCGCGATTGGCTCGAACGCGAGTTCGACTATCGGCTGGAGTTCAGATCGAGGACACAGGTGCAAGAGGCGCTGGTTTCTGCGCGCTACTATCAGGGGCTCTACAATCCCAATGCCTTCCATATTCACCCGCTCAACTATGCTCGTGCGCTGGCGCGGGAATGCGAAAGGCTCGGCGGCCGTCTGTTTGAGCGCTCGCCGGCCTGCGCGCTGGTGCAGGACACGGCGGTTCGTAGCGTCTGCACACGAGGCGGCGAGGTGCGGGCCAAAGACATCGTGATCGCATGCGGAGGCTACACGGACTCGTTGGCGCCCCGGCTGCAGCGCAGCTACTTGCCGATCGCCACCTATGTCATGCTGACGCAGCCGAACCAGGCGCTGATCAGCACTGCCGTCCGGACCACGGCGGCGATCGGCGACGGCCGCCGGGCCGGGGACTACTACCGGCTGGTGGACGGCGGCGCGCGCCTCCTGTGGGGAGGCAGAATCACCACGCGCACGACGCAGCCACGCCGGCTCGCGCGCCTGCTGCACCAGAGCATGGTGGCCACTTATCCGCAGCTGACGGCCGTGCAGGTGGATATTGCCTGGTCGGGTCTGATGTCGTACGCGCGGCATCTGATGCCGCAGATCGGCCAGCTCAGCGACGGATTGTGGTATTGCACGGCATTCGGCGGCCACGGCCTCAACACCACGGCTATCGGCGCACGCGTGGTGGCCGAAGCGATTGCCGGAGACAGCGATCGCTACCGAATGTTCGAATCCTTCGGCCTACTCTGGAACGGTGGCTTCGCCGGCCGCGGTGCCGTCCAGGCCACCTATTGGAGCATGCGAGCAGTGGACTTCATACGCGAACGCCTACCTTAGTAATAGAACGCCTTTCCAATAAGCCGATCGGGACCAATCATGCATTTTGCGGACAACATCGACTATCCTCCGCTGCTGGCCCGCCCGGTGGTGTTCCTGCCGGGTCTCGCGCTGCTGTTCGAACTGCTGCGATGGTGGAACATCGGGGCGACTTCGATCGGGCGCGGTCTGTCGGATTTGCTCAGTCTCTCCACTCGCTCGCCGTCGACGGAAAACCTGATCGTTGCCGGCCTGGCAACATTGGTCGTTGGCCTGAATCTGGCCGTCGTGCTGCGACTGAACCTGCGTTGGCAAGTCTATATCGTTTGGCTGGAATTCGCCGCGCTGCTGCTCGTATTCTTCTATTCATTCAACCTCAGCTTTGAATTTATCGAACGCAAGATCGGGTTCCTTCTGCGCCAGGGATTGGTGATGACGCTCTACATATCGGTGGTGTCGATCACGATCGCCTCGGTACTCGCCCTGATCGGTGCCATAGCGAAGCTGTCGTCCAACGGCATCGCCCTCGGCATCGCGAATTTCTACACATCGCTGTTTCGGGGCATCCCTTTGTTGATGCAGATCTACATGATCTATCTGGGCCTGCCGCAGCTCGGCTATGTGGTGAACGCCGTGCCGGCCGGCATCGCGGCGCTGTCGCTGTGCTATGGCGCCTATATGACCGAGATCTTCCGGGCGGGCATCGAGAGTATCCCCAAGGGCCAGTGGGAAGCCTCGCGAGCGCTGGGCCTGAAGCCGAGCAGCACCACGCTGCGGATCATCCTTCCGCAGGCCATGCGCGTCATCATTCCGCCGACCGGCAACCAGTTCATCGCCATGCTCAAAGACAGCTCGCTGGTCTCTGTGGTGGGAGTCTGGGAGTTGATGTACCTGGCGCGCACGCAGGGCCAGACCGAATTCCGACACATCGAGATGATGGTCACCGCCTCGATGATCTACTGGCTCTTTTCCATCTTGCTCGAATTCCTCCAGGCCCGCATCGAGCGTTACTATGGCCGGGCGCATGCCCGCTGATGCACCGACAGATCCCGCGATGCTGAAGCTGAAGCGAACACCGTCCGGGGCGACTGCGCACTCGCCGAGCGGCACCCCGGCAGTTGATATCCGCGGCCTGTGCAAATGGTTCGGAGCCTTCAAGGCGCTCGACGGCATCGATCTGACGATCGCGCGCGGCGAAAGGCTGGTAATCTGTGGCCCATCCGGCTCGGGCAAGTCGACGCTCATCCGCACGATCAACGCCCTCGAGGGTTTCGAACAGGGGCAGATACGCGTCGATGGGATCTGGTTGACCCGCGAACCGAAGAGCGTCGAGGCCGTCCGCAGACGAGTCGGTATGGTGTTCCAGCAGTTCAATCTCTTTCCACATTTGACGGTGCTGGAGAACTGCGCGCTGCCGCTGCGCCTGGTGCGGGGCCTGGCGAGCGGTGAGGCGCGCGAGCAAGCGCTGCACTACCTGTCCAAGGTTTGTATTCCGGAACAGGCGGATAAATTCGCCTCCCAGCTCTCCGGCGGACAACAGCAACGCGTGGCAATCGCGCGCGCGCTGGCCATGGAGCCTGACATCATGCTGTTCGATGAGCCGACCTCGGCGCTGGATCCGGAAATGGTCAAGGAGGTGCTGGACACCATGGTGCAACTCGCCACCGAGGGCATGACAATGGTGGTGGTCACTCACGAAATGGGCTTTGCGCGGCAGGTTGCCGATCGGGTGATTTTCATGGATCGCGGCTGCATCATCGAGCAAGGCAAGCCGTCGGAATTCTTCGACAATCCGCAAAACGAACGCAGCAAGCTGTTCTTGAGTCAGATCCTGTACTAGCCGCTGCGGCAACAACCCGGCGATGCAAGTTTTGATCGTTGCGACGCCGGAAATGCCGCACGATCGTCACGATAGCGTCACCAAGTGGCCTCACGATGGGCTTAGCCCAAAGCAGCGAGATCGGTCTATGGCTATCGAACCTGTCGCAGCAGCGTCGCGTGCCGCGTCCCGTCCGGCCCCGCGCAACCCGGCCGACGAAACGCTCGGACCAAGCTCGACTCGAGCTGAGGCGCCGCTGCCGATTAAGACACAGTCGATTCCTGAGCATGATCCGACGCTGTTGGTTGCGGCCCTTGAAGATATCGAGTCCCGGCGGCTGGCAATCGAGTCGCTGCTGGACGCAGATCTACTGGGACGGTGTCTGGTCTAACGATATAGAGTTGCGCGGCCCAACAGGCCTACGATGTTGAGGCTCTTGAACGCCACATGCTCGACCGCGTCCAGGGCAACGCTCAATACCAAGGCTCGCGCGAATAACGCCGCAACGGGCCCACACCGGGTTCGTGGGGCAGGCCACCCCCCCAGCACGCGAAAACAGAACCGCGCCTCCAGAATTCGCCATACTTGACTTCATGAGGGGTCAATTTGGCATCAACCTGCGGGGCCGGCCGGGGATCGGGCCAGTGCGCTGAACGTGCTCCCGATGGCCGCCGGCACGGAGCATTCATTGGCTCCATCTCACGCCGGCAAGACTCCGGTGGCCCGAAAGGTATTTCAGGCGTCATGGCGCCAAGTCAGTGCTCATCTCGCGTTTCATTGCGATCTTTCCGCCTGCCGCAATCAACATATTGGCAGGGATGACCAAGATGCCATGGCGGGTTTTTCTTTTTTTTACTTCACAGGTTCGGCGGCCTCCACGATTAGTTATATTCTGCTCGGATATTTCTTTGGGAGGAAGTGGCAACGATTTGAAGCGTTGCTGGGCTCCTTAGCGATCTACCTGATTCTCGCCGCGATTGCTCTCATGGTCGTGGGCGTCATGTTCAGGCGGTTGCTGATCTGCCCCAGACCGTTTGTGGGAAACCCTCGGGGAACTACGATGCCAGCCATTCGCCGCATTCTTGTTGCTGTCAGAGCGCTCGACGCAAAGTCACTGCCCGCGGTGCTAAAGGCCGCCCAAATTGCGCGGGCCTGCGCAGCGCAGATCGAACTCTATCACGGTCTGGATAGACCAGTGTATGCGGATCTGGACGGTCTTGAAGAGCGCAGTTTGCTCGAGTTGGAGCGGGAACTGAAGCAGCGCGCCGTGCGCCGCCTGGAGGACATTGCTGATCGGCTGCGCCAGCACAGTATCAAAGTCAGTGTGTGCGCGGACTGGGATTTTCCCGCCCATGAAGCCATCGTCCGCCGAGCGCTGAGTATTGAGGCGGATCTCATCGTCGCGGCAGGGCATGCCACTCGACACCGCTGGCCCTCGCTGATGCGCTTGACCGACTGGGAACTCGTGCGCTTGAGTCCGCTGCCCCTGCTATTGGCCAAGAATCCGCGCCCGTACCGCCATCCGGTAGTGCTCGCTGCGGTCGATCCCACGCACGCCTTCGCCAAGCCGCTGCAGTTGGACCAGCAGATCCTGCAGATGGGACGAGCCGTGAGCCTGGCGTTGCGGGGCAGTCTGCACGCCGTGCACGCGTACGCTCGAGTGCCCAGCGGCAGCGTGCCGGAAGCGGGATTCACGCCGGCGCTGATCAAGCGAATCGAAAAGGACGCGGAGCGTGCCGCGAGCCGCGGCTTCGATCGGGTACTGCGATCCTCGCGGATCACCCGCGCCCATCGCTACCTGATCGCGCGCGACCCCGTCAATGGCATTGCCGAGGCGGCTCGACGCAGCCGCAGCGCCATTGTGGTCATGGGTGCAGTATCGCGTTCGGGATTCAAGCGGTTGCTGATCGGCAACACCGCCGAGCGCATTCTGGACGAGTTGCGCTGCGATGTTCTGGTGCTGAAGCCACGCAAGTTTCGCAACCGAGTGCCGAGCGCGGCTCGTGGCCCGCGCCTGATGGGTTCGATGTCGACTGACTCGGTCGGCTTCTATTGAGCCGGGCGTAGTTCCCGCAGCGCGCTGACTGAGGTAGGAAAATACCCGTCAATGCAACCTCAATCCATGGGAGCATTGCGCCATCGGGTCTAAGGCGTACAGTGGTTGCGCGACATGGGGGCAGTTCGATGCAGCGCGAGGAGTACGCATTAAAATACCCAGAACACTGCAAGACTTGCGAGGGCTGGGGAATTGTGAAAGGTTTTAGCCCGATCTTTACGATAAGCGAGTGCGAATGCTTTAAGGAAAGAACCTGTCCGCGATGCGGAACCCCGCATGCTCTCGACGATTCAGTTCAGTGCGCAACGTGCGGCTGGAACGTGGATGACGAAGATCGCGGACTTCCCGGCTCCAACGTCGAATAAGTTTCAGGTAGTGCTCTGGCTATGCCGCCCTCTTGAGCGCCACCCGGCGCATGGCGTCAGCCTCTGCCTCCAAACGATACAAGGTCAACGAGAACAGAGCCGCGCTATGGCTATGAGGGGGCAGCGCATCCCGGGCGAGTTCAAGTGTGGCGATTTCCGCCAAAACGACATCCAAAGGGGTCATAGTGTTCGCCTTGCGTCGACGGCCGTCGCACGCATCGCAATAGCCGTCACGATCATAGTTTCGGAACAACCTCGGACGATCATGGGCCCGGAGGTCGAGTTGACGCAGCCGCCGCGCGCTGTGGAGCGCCCAGCGGATCGCTCAACGCAGTGCCACGAACCGCGTCACCCACAGTGCGCCATTCCGCAGGAAACACAAGCTATTCCGCAGCGGTCACAGCGAGCCATCGCGTGCCGACGGTTCGATTTAGTCCAAAAGCGGCCCTTCAGCCGGTCGAAATGCCCGCCCGGAAGCTGTCCTTCAGCGGCCCGGGGGCCGATAACTCACAGTCTTCTTGCAGGCCGCATCGACTTCCTCGGGCGTCATCAGCAGGACGCTGCTGATCTTGACCATACCGGACGCATTGACGGCGAGAGTCAGTGCCGCACCAGAGGTGGTGTCGGGTACGTCCACAATCACGTAGATATCGCTGTCGCCGAACGCGAAGTAAAATGCCTCCAGCTTGCCACCTAGGCCGCCTAGCATCTTTTCGACTGCCGCCTTGCGCTGAGAGCCTCCTTCCTTCGCCAACGCCTTCGCGCCGTCTGCTGTGTAGGAGCCCGTGATCAGGAACTTCACCATGATGGATCCTCCGTATTGGTGCGCTTCGAGTGTGCGCCTTTATCTTATATCTTTGTCCGCTGGCGGCCGATATACGTAGCCATCCCGGGCCACCCATTGCAGCGTATACCCTGAGGTTCTACTCGTCCGACCGACCCTGAGCCCACGCGCTGGCTCACCGTTAGTGCAATGCATCGCCGGGGTGCGGCGCCGTCAAGTCCTTAGATTCTGCTAGCTGCAGACGAGAAGTCATCAGTACCACAACATACGGATTCCAGGTCGATAGGAGGTAAAAGATGTCGAGCTCACGGTTATCTGCAGAGCGGCGGCGTACTCTCGTCCAGCGCTCGACCAGATACGGTGCGTAGTTTCCGCCGTGAACCGTTGCAGGTTGGTTTTGCGCCTTGCCGATGACCGGCCCGGCCAGGCCATCATCCGGTGAGATGCTCGGGTCGTGAATGAATTTTCCCAGCGCGCCGTCGCGCTGGGCATTGAATAGGACCTGCGGAGCACTCCACGGGCCCCAGGGGGTCGCCGCGTAGGAAAACAGGATGCCTGCCGCCGCCGGCGCACGGCTGTCGTAGGTCATCAGCCACAGCTGTAGTTCCGGGCACCAGATCACGGAAACATCACCGACCGTGCCGTTGCTCACGACGGGTGTTGCCGCCGATTCGTGTGGATCCCAGCGGGGAGTTCCGGTGGCGTCCAATCCGGTGAAATAGCGAGTGCCCTTGCCCGTTTCGAATTCCGCAGCCGGCACAATCGCAAGGTACACATCACTGTGCCGGAAGGGGCCCGTGCCCCACATCAGCACGAACGGGCCGTCATGCGGCAGCTCTGGGATCGGGCCGGGCTGCACCTGGAGTGTCATCTTGAGGAATCGGCCTTCCGGCCGCTGCGAAATCGTGCGCAGCGGCTTAAATCCAGTGGCAGTGATCGGCAGACTGACGCGGGTCAGCACGGCGCGGTCCGTCTGCCAGTCTTCTGAGTGGTTGGTATCGACGACCACATACATCTGGTTATTGACGCTGACCCCTGCGGTGGGCACCTCGAACGCACCCATCGAAAGCCCCGACGGCTGGACGGTCAGATACAGGCCAGGGCGCTGAGTCAGAAAGTCGAGCTGCACCCCTTGTTCGGGATCCACGGCGCCCGTCGCACTATCGACCACGGCGATTGAATCGAGCGCGTGGCCTTGAGCACCCACGGTATCGCCAAAGAGAAAGTAGATCTTTCCCTGATGCTCAAACGAGTAGCCGAGGTCCGTGCCCTGGAGCTGAAAACGTGCAACGGTGCGGCTCAAGGTCGGCTGGCGAGTCTGCTTATCTACATCCCCAATCAGCTGATTGATCTTTCGCGTCGATCCGTCCACGTAGCGAAGCACCGGCACCCCCACCGCCATGTGCCCCGAAAGCGCCGCATCGGGTGCAGCGAGGGTCGTCGACGTGCTCCTCGTCAACGGTGCCGTTTCGCTGCCCCTGCATGCCTGCGCCAACTGCGGGTCTACGTTTGGCAGCGGCCTGCTGCTGCCTGCGGGTTGCGCCGTCCCGCGGATGATCGGTTGCATGCAGTCCTGCTGCAGTCCGTTTCCGGACTGGGCCGCGCCATGCACAAAGCCTGCGTTCTCACACAGTTGCCGAATCATTGCACACGGGCCCTGCGCCGCGGACGCGGAAGCGGCATGCACTGAGCAGAGCAGAATGACAATTCGAGCGAGCGTGGCGCCTGGTCCGTCGATCCATCCGTAGCGTGGTGGTGAAATCACGGCCCGCCCGCCGGAGACAGGTATAGAGACACTGCGGTAGTACCATAGTGCGCGCGTTGCGTGTATCGGCCATTATGAAGCAGCGTCCGAGCTATGCTCAAGGCATGCATCCGCGACCCCGGAGCCCGAGTGACCGTCGCATGATCCACGTGCGAGAATCTGCAGATCATCCCACGTGGACGGCGCAATCGTGTGGGGAAACATCGTGCCGACGCTGCTGCTGATTGTGCTGACAGGCGTCGCGGTTTATGTGCTCCTGATCGCCTATGTCTATGTCTTCCAGGCGCGACTGATCTTCTTTCCGAATGTCCCGGGACGCACGCTGGCGGCGACGCCGAGCCAGATTGGTCTAAGGTTCGAGGAGGTCCGGATCACGACGGTCGACCGGGTCGCGCTGCACGCCTGGTACGTGCCGGCGCCAGCGGGCGCGCCGGCCGTACTACTATGTCACGGCAATGCCGGTAATATTGCGCACCGCCTGGATTGGCTCGAGATCTTCTGCGGCATGGGATTCGCCGTGCTCCTGTTCGACTACCGCGGCTTTGGACAAAGCAGTGGTAGGCCGACTGAGCAGGGCACCTACCTCGATGCTCAGGCCGCATGGGACTACTTGACCAACACGAAAGGGTTTCCGCCCAGAAGCATCGTCATCGTTGGTGAATCTCTTGGAGGTCCGATTGCAGCACACCTCGCGCAGGACGTGACTCCCGGTGCGCTGATCCTCGTCTCGACATTTACCTCGGTGCCTGATCTCGCCCGCACTTTCTACTGGTATCTGCCCGTGCGCCTGCTGGCGCGCTTTCAGTACCCAACCGCGGCGTACGTGGCGCGTGTGCGCGTACCAACACTCGTGATCCACAGTCGCGACGACGAGA
>Ga0209415_10004235_pt1 | contig 26393 bp, 24 predicted proteins | sample PeaSoiSIISIP2007_FD_187696 | JGI IMG/M metagenome (GOLD analysis project Ga0209415, IMG submission 187696) | Peat soil microbial communities from Weissenstadt, Germany - SII-SIP-2007 (SPAdes) (version 2) | ecosystem: Environmental > Terrestrial > Soil > Wetlands > Peat | place: Germany... | reverse complement strand
TTGGCGCCGCGGGCGACCATCATCTGCCCGGCGTTAACCCACTGCGATCCCCCGGGCGTGAAGACTTCGACATCTCCGGCGCGGGCCATCACCTGGGTTTCGCCAGCGTCATTTACCATGATACGGTAAATTCCCTGCTTTGATGGCCTTACGGAAACACTCGGAGTATCCACTTCCACATTGGCATCGGAAGGCCTTAGCACCCGGAAAGTTACCGTTCCGCGAGCGATTTCCATCTGAAACCGCCCGGCTTCCAGTTGGGTGAGCCGCACTTCGGCGTTGCCGCCAATGCGGAGGATATTGGCCGCGTCGAACTGCACTTCGGCGCGCGAGTTGGGAGCGGTGGCAATACGGTCGTCGGAGAGCAGCGGCGCGTTGATCACGCCCGCGACCCAGTCGCCCGAGTCGCCGCGGCGGACGGAAACTTCGCCGTTCATGAGGCTGATGCGAGCCACTCCACGCTGCATGTCGTCGGGATCCTGTGCGAGGGCCGTCGTCAACATGCCGGCCGTCAAGAGCATTGCACTCGCTAGGGCTGCAAACCTGAGATGTGAGCGTTCCATGGCTGAGCTCCCGTACTGCGCGCTTGTATGTGCAATGCGCAGGCCAAACGTCATCTGTTTTTGAATAAATAACTTAGTCGGAATAAAGGCGCCTTGACGGTGGCCGAAAACCACCACCCTGGCCGCGATCCATCAGGGCTCTAACGGGCCAGTACCAGTCCGGAGTCACGGTAGATCACCTGCAAGTGCCGTTCCGAAACCAGCGCCTCATCGTGCCGATCGAGCACGTAGTAGTCAAAATTCCCGGTCAACGGCTTCTGCCGCATAGGCTCCCAATTGGCCAGACGATATCGCGCGCGATAAAAGCCGAGGATCGGCTCGAATTCAGGACTCGCGCCGATTTCCACGTGGCGGCCGGCGGCATCGCGCCGCAGTGCCTGGACCAGCGCCCGAGCATGCGTGTCCTGGGGCCAATGGCTGTACGGGACCAGCCAACGCTGCAGGCTTTCGGTGCGCATAAGGCTTCCAGCTTGCGCATGACTCAGCGGTATCGCCAGAAAAACGAACCCGGCCGCGACTGCCGGTATCAGAAAGCGCTCGGTGACCGGAATCCAGCGTGAGGGTTCCGTGGCGAGGGTGAAGAGCAGGAACGCGGTGCCCAATGCGACCGCAGGCCACAGAAACGCAAGGTCCGCCGCCGCCGAGAGTCCGAGGCAGATTCCGGCGAGGTTGAGGTTTCCGGCCAGCAACAGCTCGAACGCCCACGTGAAGAACGCCAGCGCCAGAATCAGCGGATTGAGGACCATGAGGGCGACCGCCGCCACAAACAGCGGCCCGGCGCCGAGCAGCCGTCGAGAGAGGCGGTATGCGGCCCACAAGTAGAGGCCGCCGCCCAGCACGCTCGGCAAGCGGAACGAAAATTCGGAAAGACGAAACAGGGCGACGCTCCTTTTAATGAGCAAGGTATTCAGCACCTGATTGTCAGGATCGTAGGGTTGCGGGAGGATGTCGCGCAGGGGCGGCCGGACCCAGCGGTCGAAGGTGACGGCTTCGGGCACTGTGATGGATTGAGTGGCGGCACGATACACGTTCAGCGCGAAGATGGCCAGAAGGAGCGCGCAGGACACTCGATTAATCGATCCGGTAAAGCGAGATTCCATGGGCCTCCGCTAGTTTGACGATTCCCCACTGGGCGGTGCGCTGCTGCAAGTCCGCCGCGATGAAATCCGTATCGTTAATGAGAAGATAGCGAATTCCCCGCCCTGTTAGCTGCCGGGTTGCCGCGCGACGGAGATCCGGTGGCGGCTCGGCCCGGGTCTCTTCCGCGTGGCCGCCGGCCGGCTTCCAGAGGCCGCCAGACCAAACTTCAACCGATACCTGAGCGGCGTCCGCAAGGCCTTCGAGAATTACTTCATCCACCAGTTCTTCGCGGCCGAAATCGACTTGCAGGCGGGCGTCGGACGACATGGATTGCCAGGTGGACCAGCGGGTGACGGGGCTGCCGTCGAACGCCAGCCAAGCCTCCCATCGGTTGGGCTGCGCGGTGAACTGCCAGTTTGGGGAACGCGGCAGTTCCCTGCCCTGCGACCGGAGCCGCACCTCGGAGACTGTCCCGTAAGCTTCCGCCGAGGCGCTCTGGAGGATGCGGACGCCGCGTGCGTTTGACGATTCGAACTCAATTTGCCGGCGGACGACCGGCGGGTGGTAGATCGGCGTATATAGGATGTCCTGCGCCAGGTTGCCGAGGGCCGATTCGTACCACACCACGATATCGCGATCGATATAGGCCTCGGCGCGAGTGCTGAACGAGAAAATTTTTTCGTCCGGCGCTACGAGCCGTTCGATCGGGAATTTGAGGGCGTAATCGGGGAGATGGCTATCCAGGAATCGGGCTTCGGGCTCCAGGCGCAAGGCGGCGCGCACGGGGATGGCTCGGATCCGCCACGCCACCGGGTCGCAATACATCGACAGGACCGCGGGCCAGCAGACCAGGGCTTCAAATATCGCCAGCGTCGGCAGGACGCCCCACGAGTTGGCGAGCGCGATCCCCATTGCCAGCGAGACGAAAGGGATGGCGGGGATCAGGAATCGCGCAGCGGTGTTGAAGTATGCCGGGACAGCGAAGACTAGCGCTGCCGCGAGGAGCCTCCTGCCATGAGGCTGGCGCAGGGCCAGGAGCGCGAACGGAGCCAGGAGGAAAACGGGGCCCACCATGCCGGCGATAAGTCGTCCGTGAAGTGTGAGTTGCAGAGGAATCTCCCAGAAATGGTTGATGCCTTCATAGCGGCCGAGGTCGGCCAGGTAGGATCGTTCCATTCCGGCATGAAAGAACGGGTTGGGGAACCAGCGGTTGAGGAACGGAGCGAAGGGATTGCCCAGCCAGATCCAGTTGCGGATGGCCCATGGAGCGATCATGACGGCTGCGGCGAGCGGCACGAAGAGGCAGCGGCGGTCCCGGGTTCGAGCGTAGACGAAGGTTATGGCAAAGGGGAGGGCGAGGAAGCCAGTGTACTTGAAGGCGTACACTAATCCGGATAGTAAGCCGATTAAAATTAGTAAGTTACTATCCTTTGACTCATCCCACACTTGAAGCAGGTAGAAAACTGCAAAAAGAACAGTTGCAACGGCCAGATCGTTGTAGGCGGAGACACCGGCGAGTCCGGCGACAGGGCAAGTATAGGCGATGATCGCCGCGAAGAGGGCGGCACGCGGGAACCCGAAACGGCGGCCATAACAGACCATCAGAAGCGGCAAGGCAGTCAGAAACGCGAAGTGGACCAGGGCTGCGGCGGAATGGCCGCCGAAGGTGAAGGCAACCAGGAACAGCATCTCGGCACCTTGGGAGAGGTAGGAGTACATGCTGTGGTAATCCCAGACGAAGCCGTGATGCCGCCAGTAGCGCGCCACGTTTCCGAGGTGATAGCCGGAACCGTCGGGACTGATTTCGGGGGCCAGCGCATTAAAGAAGTAGGCGACAAAAAAGACTGCAAGGATCAGGAAGCAAAGGGCCAGCCATCCTGGCGGCAGAGGTGGTGCGGACTTGCTCGGCGACCGGTCGCGCCTCAGGCAAACGGCACCGAGGATCACGGCCATGCCAACGGAGAGGAATACCGGCCCGCGAGCCTGATGGACCAGGCAGAGCAGAAAGGTAGTGAGGCTGAGGCACGCCGATCCGCTAACGAAGGCCATCAGCACGTGCTCCCCGCGGTCGAACGAAAGGCGAAGGACGCGCAGCAGGAGCGAGCCCATGGCGGTCGCGACCGCGACGGTAAAAGCCCCACCGAAGAGATTGGGAAGGACCGCGTGCAGCACGAGAATGCGAGTATAGCGAAAACCGGGGGTTGGGAGTTGGGGTTTGGGGGTTGGGGGTTGGGGTTGTGTCAAGCTTGCGGCTCCCGGAAGCGCTGAGCTCGCCGATGAGGGACTTGAGGCGTGGACGCGCAGCTTGCCGGAGGAAGATACCGAGGCGCTGGTCGACAGCAGCGCCGGCGATGCGATCCGGTGGGTGCCTGGCGAGGGCTGGGTGGAGGGGAGCGAGTGAGACCGGTCAGGAACAGCGGGGCATGCGGCCTCGCGTCGTTGTGAGCGATCCGGACGTCATTAGCGATCAGCGATTTCCGCTGGTGTGCGAGTGCCCGTAACAGGTACTCCTGGCGTGGAACTTCTCTATCCGCCGGTTGCTCGGCGTCGGTGCCGCCGCGCTGGCAATTTCGGAAAGCCGCGCTTCCTGGTGAAGGATGCGGCCTTGCGCTTGCTTGAGGACGATGCCCGTTTTGGGGCCGCCGTGCGAGAGGGGATTGAGCAGGCCGACCAAGCGATTTACCGTTGGCGGCGAGTACGCGATAGTCCTTGTGTCTAACCGATCTTCCGCAGATGACTCACCTGGGGGACTGGTATGGGACTTTCGGGTCCAGTAGCTCGGTTGGTTCTATCCGATGCCGGACGGGGCGGCGGGTGCGACGGGTGCCCGCCTTCCTGCATCCTAGTAAGGGTGGCGTTAGCCCGGGGCCGGAGCGCCAAGGCGCCTGAGGCCCGGCAGACCACAGACAGGAGCAGACATGAAGATTGGCATTATTGGAGCTGGGCAAATCGGCGGGACGCTCACGCGCCGGCTGAGCGCCCTGGGGCACGAAGTGGTTGTGGCCAACTCACGAGGACCCCATACACTTGCCGAACTGGCCAAGGAGAGCGGCGCGAAGGCAGTCTCGGTTAGCGAGGCGGCTCGGACCGGCGATGTGGTTGTGGTCACGATTCCCGAGGGCAAGATCCGGGACCTGCCAAACGATTTGTTTACCGGTGTCCGGGACGACGTGGTGATCGTCGACACCGGCAATTACTATCCGCGCGAACGCGATGGCCGCATCGACGATATCGAGGCTGGGATGACAGAAAGCCGCTGGGTGGCACGACAACTGGGCCGACCCGTGGTGAAAGCATTCAACAATATCTATGCCAAACACCTGATGGATTTCGGCCGGTCCGCAGGCAGCCGGGGGCGGCTCGCGCTGCCCGTGGCGGGCGACGACGAGAGAGCCAAGGGAGTGGTGCTCCGGCTGGTTGACGAGCTGGGCTTCGATGGCCTGGATGCCGGTGGGCTCGATCAGTCCTGGCGACAGCAACCGGGCACGCCGGTTTATGGCGCCGATCTTGATGCCGACGGCGTACGGAGGGCACTGGCGGAGGCAAGCAGCCAGCGCACGCCGCAGTGGCACGCCACAACAAAGAGCCCCGGCACATTTGCCCACCCGGCCTGACACCAACCCCGGTCAGCTCCGCGGAATGCGTACACGAAGCTACTTCTTCTTTCTTGTGGTGGGTTTCGGTTTGAGGGAGCGTACGTACTCGTAACTGCAGTCGAAGAACTTCTTCAATTCCCGTGTCGAGGAGAGCAACGAGTCGGGAACCTCGACGTACTCGGGCTGAACGGTTCCATATGCCTCGCACAACCGGGCCTTGTACTTCTTAAGAAAGGCCTCCCGCTCCGCAGCCGGCAGCCGGAGCGCTAGCTTGCCCTCTTTGCCGAGGTAGCTGAACATATGACCGTTCAACGAGGTGTAAGGCACAGTCGCGCCCTTGCGTTCGACGCTCGGATTGGTGGCCACCAGCTTGTCGTATAACTCAAGCTTGTCTAACGGAACGGCTCCTGCTGCGGGCTTTGCCATGCGGCCAGTCCTCCCTGCTCTTCTCGCAGTTCAAGGCAACGATCTCAGTGTATCTAAATGGAGGCGATTCGTCGCTCGCGGCTCCGCGCAGGTACTATTGATTCATGTCTGAAATTCTTCCCTTCAAAGATCGTGTGGTGGTGGTGACCGGAGCCTCCTCGGGCATCGGACGGGCGGCCGCCTTGCGCCTCGCGCGCGGGGGCGCCAGGGTAGCGCTGGCCGGGCGCCGGGCGGAACGGTTGCAACAAGTCGCAGACGCGATCCATTCGGAATCATCGGGCGAAGTGCTGTCTCTATGCGCGGACGTCGCCACAGAAGCCGGCGCGGCGCGGGTGATCGACGAGACGGCCGCTCACTTCGGCGGTCTGGACGTGCTGATCAATGCGGCCGGCATCCTGGTAGCCGGCACGGTGGAAAACACGTCCCTGGCTGCGTGGGACGAGACCATGAACGTCAATCTGCGCTCCATCTTCCACCTCATGAAGCTGGCCGCTCCGCACCTGATCGTTCGGCGCGGGAACATCGTGAACGTCTCCAGCGTCACCGGCCTGCGGTCGTTCCCCGGGGTTCTGGCCTACTCGGTGAGCAAGGCGGCGGTGGATCAGCTCACGCGGTGCGCTGCGCTGGAGCTGGCCGGCAAGGGCGTGCGCGTGAACGCGGTCAATCCGGGGGTCGTAGTCACGGAGGCGCATTTGAGCGGCGGGATGGCGAAGGAGAATTACGACAAGTTCCTGGAACACAGCAAGACGACGCATCCGCTGGGGCGGGTCGCGCAGCCCGAGGAAGTTGCGGAGCTAATCGCGTTCCTGGCATCGGACCGGGCGTCATGGATCACGGGGGTTACGTACAGCATCGATGGCGGGCGGGCGCTGACCTGCGCGCGGTGAGTGGGAGGAAGAAAATTCTTTCGCGTTCTGACGAGGGATCCCCGCCCCCGGCGTTTACCCGCCACGGGCGTTCTCAGGTTTGACCTTGCTTTTCCTCGGCGTCAAGGTACGCGCTGGGTCCGGTGACCTCTGATCTGAGAAAGTCGACTTCTGGCAGTTTCGGCATAGAGTGACATTCTCGTTCGTATCAAAAACCGCTCCCTTACGGTCGCGGCTCCAGATACACGCCGTGCTCCTTCAGGAAGGTATGGACTTCATTCTGGTGCGATAGCCGAGCAAGCGCCGCAGTCGAAAAATCGAAATTCGTGGAGCGGCGGCCGACCTCGATCAGCTTGCGCCGGTGCCGATTCACGTACCAGCACGGCTGGTATCCCAGATGGGGGAAAAGGGAGTGGACGCAAGTTTGGGTTTCCGGGTCGGCGCGCATATACTCGACCTTGCTGTTCTTCAGGCCGACCGCGTAATAGACCTGGATGTCGACGGAGCCCAACGGGTCGCGGTTCTTGGGAATGCCGTAGCGAACCGAGAGGTAGTCGCCCGCGTACAGAAGGATGAGCGGCAAGAGCGACAGAACGGTAATCTTCGGCAGGATCTTCAGGCTTCCATTTTCTCACAGGTTTTCTCACAGGCTTCCGTTTTCTCCCTGGGGGGCGCCACGGGTTAGAATCGGATCATCGCTCGCCAAACACACCTGCCGGCGCTCACCGGACTCCGCTTCTTCCTGGCCCTCTGGGTGATTCTGCACCACCTCACGGGGCCCGGCCAGATGCTGGAAGCGTCCGCGCTCGCGCTGCCGCACGCCCTCTTCGCCATCATCCGCGGCGGATACCTGGCGGTCACCACGTTCTTCGTGCTCTCCGGTTTCGTCCTCGCGCGCAGTTACGCTTCCACCAGTTGGACCGGCCGGAGCCTGCTGCGCTATGGCATCGGCCGCTTCGCCCGCGTGTACCCGGTGTACGTTCTGAGCCTGGCAGTGGTCACGCCGTTCATTCTGGCCGACCGGACGCCCGGAAAAGCGCCGCTGGTGGCGGCCCACGGTCTGCTGGTGCAAGGATGGCTCGGCCATCTTCCGGTGAACTGGAACACGCCCGCGTGGTCGCTCTCCTGCGAGATCTTCTTTTATCTCTCGTTCCCGCTGGCCGCGGCATTCATGCAGGGCGCAAGCTGGCGCAAGACCGCGGCAGTGGCCGCGGGCGCCTGCTGCCTCACGCGCGCTCTCTGGGCGGTGGGCGTGCCCGATGAGATCAAGCCGCTGATTCACCTCTCCGACTTCCTGATGGGAATCGCCGCCTCCAGCGCCTACGATCTTCTCCAGCGTGGGCGCATGCGTCCGGCGGGCGCGTGGCTCTATGTCCCCGGAGTCGCGGCGGGCGCGGCGCTGATCGCCTGGCCGAAACTGCTGCCGCATGCCATCGACCTCAATAGCGCCCTGCGTCCCCTCAACGCCGTGCTGCTGATCGGGTTCGCGCTGGGTGGCGGCGTGGCCGCGCGCGCACTCTCCACGCGCGTCGCGGTGTACCTCGGGAAGTCCAGCTATGCGATGTACATCCTCCACGTTCCGCTTCTGTGGTGGTACCTGCGTTTTTCTCGAGGATTTTCCGCGACCGTCTACATCGCGGCGGTGATCGTCATCTCCGCGGGCGTTTATCGCTTCATCGAGGAGCCCGCCAATCGCTACCTGCGCTCACGCTTCCAGACCGCCCTTCAGGCCTAGCTCCGCGGCACGCCCCTGCATGGCCTTCACGCAGAAATCGATGTGCTCCTCGAGCGGCACGCCCAACTCCTGCGCGCCATCCACGATGTCCTGGCGGTTCACCGACCGCGCGAACGCCTTGTCCTTCATCTTCTTCTTCACCGACGTCACATCCACCTCGAATACGCTGCGGTGCGGCTTCACGTAGGAGATAGCGGTGATGAATCCGGCCAGCTCGTCGCACGCGTAGAGCGTTCTTTCGAGCGCCGACTGGCGCGGCACGCCGGTGTGGTTGGCATGCGACAGGATGGCCCGGCGGGTCTCGTCGTCCACGCCGCGCCCGGCCAGGATCGCCTCGCCCTTCTGCGGATGTTCGTCCAGCGTGGGGTGAATCTCCCAATCGAAGTCGTGCAGGAGGGCGGTCACGGACCACTTGTGCTGGTCCTCTCCCAACTTCCTGGCATATGCCGTCACGCAGGTCTCCACCGCCAGCGCATGTTTGCGAAGCCCGTCGGACTTGGTGAACTCGCAGAGGATGTCCCAGGCCTTGTCTCGATCCAGCATGGAAATCATCATACCGTGCCCCAGGCGTCTCCCCAAACCAGCCTGCGCGCGCGGCGGAAGGCTTCGCGATTGCGCCTGGTCACGCGCTCGGTTTGGAGACCGCCGGGCGTGCAGGTCTCGATCGTGATCAAGCTGGGACGATGCTGCGGCCGGCGGATCACGCGCGCCTCCGCAACGGTCACAGGTTCGCGCGCCATCGCCACGTAACTGAATTTCTCGTCTTCATATCCCAGCTCGGCGTCTTTGATCCGCCGGTGCATCGAGGAGCGCTCCACGCGCGCCGCGAAGTGGCACCAGTCGGGATCCGCGATGGGGCAGGGCGTTTCGGCGGGACAGGGCGCCACCATGCGCGCGCCCGCTTCCAGCAGTTCCTTGCGGATGCCGCGAATCAGCGCGAAGCCCTGGGGAGTGCCGGGCTCGATCGCCACCATCGCGACGCGCGCCGCCCGCCACAAGCGTATCGCGATTGGCGCGCGAAGCTCGCCCAGTGAGTAGGCGGCAATCACCAGGTCATGTTGCGGCAGGCCGGCGATCGTGGTCACGTCTCCAGTCACCAGCGCCGCCTCCGGCAGCCAGCATCGCGCCGCTCCGGAGAGCGCCGGATCGCGCTCGATCAAGGTGAGGGCGGCATCGGGGAACCAGGCCCGCGCCGCCAGCGAAGCCGCGCCCGTGCCCGCGCCGATATCGAGCACGCTCGCGATTCGCGCGCCTAACCTCACGCGCACTTCCCGCAGTACGGAGTACGACGCTGCATATGTCGCGGGCATGCGGGTCACCAGGTACGCTTCGGAGAGGCACGCGACGCGCCCCTGCCGGTAGGCCTGCGACATCTCGTCCGCCGCGCGCTTGAGCGCCGCGAAGCCCACGGCATCGGCGCGCTCGTCGATGATGCGCCTGACGTGCTCCGGCAGTTGCATGCTCTTATTTTGCACCGGAACTTCTTTGTTCATGCGGTGTCTATTGGGGTGGAGGTTGACCGACAATGTCAACACCCGGACGCACTCGCCACTGACCCCTCCCTCACGGTCGGGGCTCCGATCAGAGCCGCGACCGGGGCACCCTCTGGGTCGGGAGCGGTTTTTCGCAAGAGCACAACTTCGCGCGGTCAAGACCCAGAGGAGTAGTGTGTCCGCGCGACGAAAGGAGGCAGCATCATGTTCGAAACGGCAACACTCTCATCCGGTCCCGCATCGAAACCACTCTGGAGCACGTGCGCCGGTCTGGCCGGAGAGGCGCTTCTGTTGGGATGCGCCGTGCTGGCGCCGGTTTTATCGCCGCAGGTCTTGCCGCACGCGATGTTTACCACGATGCTGGCGCCGCCCGGCGTTCCACCCGCGCCGCCGGCTCCGGGCCCGGTGGTCCGGCCAACCAGATCGCATTCCGCGCTTCGAGCGTTGCTCCCTTTCAGTGAGCCGCCCAGGGTTCCCACGTCGACACCCACTATCATCGGCCTGCCCGCGGACTCCGACACAATCGGCGTCCCGGGCGGCGTGGCGGGCGGGGCCACGAACGGCATTCCCGGCGGACTCCCGATGGACATTTTGATCGCAGGCACGGCGCCGGTGGCGCCAACGCCGCGCGTGATCAACGCGGCCCCGGTTGTCGCGCCGCCTACGCCGGTGATCCCTCGCGTCCGCGCAGGCGGCATCGTGAGGCTGGCCGAGACCATCTTCCGGCCCGAACCGCAATATCCCGCGCTCGCGCGGCAGATGCGCATCGCCGGAACGGTGGAACTGGAAGGCGTGATCGGAACCGACGGCCACCTGCGCGAACTGCGCATCGTGAGCGGCCATCCGTTGTTGGCCCGCGCCGCGCTCCAGGCGGTCAGTCAGTGGATCTACAGACCCACGCTGCTGAATGGCGATCCGGTGGAAGTGATCGCCCCCATCACGGTCACTTTTCACTTGAACTGACTGACAAAAACCCGCTCACGTTTTCCCACAGCAGTTGGGGGAAGCTCTTATCCAGGTAGCTGCGAATCGACACGTAGCATTCGCCGCACTGGTTGGAGCTGGTGAATTCGGCGGCCATGAGCGCCCTCTTTTCGAGCGGGTACTGGTGGAACTGCATCGAGCATGGCTGCAACGCCCCGTCGGCGGTCACCACCAGAAACCGTAGGCCGGCCTTGCAGCCGGGGGTCCCGCCGTTGGCGAAGTAGTGCCGCGTGGCCTCCAGCGTGGTGGGCGCGTTGACGATCCAGTTGGTGGGGTCGCGGCGCGCCTCCACGCGATCCAGTTGGGCGTTCAACTCGGCGAGCTGTTCCGGCGTATTCAGAAACAGGTCGCGGCATCCCGTGCGGCGCGCCGAGTACGCGCTGTAGCACAGGTTGACGCCCCACGCCCGCGCTTTGTCCGCGATGGCATCGATCTCGCCCACATTCTCGCTGGTGATGCAACTGTTGAGCACGATGTCGTCGTGCCCCAGCCTGGCGAGGCGCGGCACCAGGTCTTCCAGGTGCCGGTAGAGTCCGGGGTGGGCGCGGAACTGGTCGTGGCGCTCGTCGGGAAAGTCCAGGCTTACGGAGAACTGGTCGATCCCGGCGTCGCGCAGAGCGATGTATTTCGTCTCCGTCATGAGCGACCAGTTGGAAACCAGGATGGTATACGGAGGCCGCGTCCCGCCCTTGATGACGCGCACGATCTCCACCACATCGTCGCGCAGCAGCGGCTCGCCACCCGACACCTGCACCACGCAGGGCCGCAGCTCCTCCATGTACCGGCGGAATTCGGGCGGCTTCAGATTGCGCGATTCGTCGCGCGGCCCGCCGTGGTCGCAGTGTTTGCAATAGCAGGTACACGCATCCGTCACTTCGAACGATACGACGATCGGCCGGTGGGCGAGCCAGTTCAGCGACCCTCGCCCGATAATCCGCAACGACTCAACCAGGGGAACCTTGCGCAAGTCGATCAGCCTCGGAGAATGGCGATGGTAACATGCCGCGCGCTCTTCTCAGAACCTACGCATTATCCTGAAGGCGCATTATCCTGAAGGAATGAGCTGCGAGCTCATCCAGATCGTGGACGCCGCGCTCGCCGAATCCGCGCGCAAGGCCGGCGGCTGGCTGGCTTGCCGCCCCGGCTGCTCGGAGTGCTGCATGGGACCTTTCCCCATCAGCCCACTGGATGCCCAGCGGCTGCGCGAGGGACTGGCCGATCTGGAATCGCAAGATCCGGAACGGGCCGCCCGCGTGCTCGATCGCGCCCGTACTTCGACGGAAGCCGACGACGAGCCATGTCCGGCGCTCGACCCGGACACCCGCACGTGCGATCTCTACGCCGCGCGGCCTCTCACCTGCCGCACTTTCGGTCCGCCGGTGCGCTGCCGATCGGGAGCGCTGGCGATCTGCGAGCTGTGCTTCGACGGCGCGACGCAAGAAGAAATCGAAGCCTGCATCGTGGATCTCGATGTGGAGAAGCTGGACCCCACAGCCGCCACCGAAACGACCGTGGCGCTGGCTTTGCGGACTTAGCGCCTTAGAGGCTTGGTTTCTCAGCACCAGCCCAAGTTTCAGAAGAATTCATTCCAAAAAACTGAAGATCAGTGTATAATTCGGGTCCGGAGGCAGGTTTTGGAGCTGGCACACGCGCGCGCCCTGATCGCCATCGGAGAGACGGGGAGCTTCAACAAGGCTGGCGAGCGCCTGCACCTGTCACCGCCGGCCATCTTCGCGCAGATCCATCAACTGGAAGCGGAGCTGGGCGAGAAGCTGTACGAGCGCGCGGGACGAAAACTGGTATTGACGCCCGCCGGCCGGCTGATGATCGAGTATTCCCGGCGCATGATTCTGGTGCATGACGAAGCCATCGGCGCGGTCAAGGAGCTGAGCGGCGCACAGGGCGGATCGTTGTACCTGGGGTGCGGCCCCCACATCAGCGTCTCGATCGTCCCCCACCTGCTGCGTGCGTTCGTCTCGCAGCATCCCAACGTCGAGCTGCGGCTGATCACGGGAAACGACGACACACTGTTCGAGGACCTGTACGGCGGCAAAGTGGACCTCATTCTGATGAACCTGCCGGTGGAGGGAACCGGCCTCGTGCAGGATCCGCTCTGGCGGTACGAGCTGGTGTTCGTGGTTCCGCCGGGCGATCCGGCAGCGGACCTGGGCACGGTCACCGCCGCCGAGCTTTCGTCGCGCCCGTTCATTCTGTACCAGCGGAGCGTGGTAATCGAATCGGCCATTCGCCAGTTCTGCGTGGCGGTGGGGTTCGAGCCAAGGGTGGTGATGCAGAACGACCAGGCGGACTCCATCAAGGAATTGGTGAAGCTGGGCCTCGGTATCTCGCTGCTTCCCTTGTGGAGCGTTTCCGACGACGTGCGCCGGGGCTCGCTGAAGATTGTGCGGCTCGACAACCGCCAGTTGTTCAGTGTCACGGGCCTGCTGTATCGCAGGACTTCGCACGTGCCGATGCCGGTGCGCGCGCTAGTCGAGGTGGCGCATCAATGGAAGACGTGGCTGCCGCGGGCGGATGACGTGCTGGAGATTGGAAGTCGGTCGGGGCTCCGATCAGAGCCGCGACCGTGAAGGAGCGGTTTCCCAGTCGCATTGAATCTCGCGGTCATGATTCTAACGCGCGTAGCGCAGAACTGGCGAATGGCCGATTCGATCGCGGGGTTTGAGAGACGAAACTCCGCTATGATTGCGGTATGCCTGAACAGCGGCGCAGGCTGATCGCGATCTTGTTCCAATCCGGCCTCGCATGGTGCCTGGGTGGCCTGGTGTTCTTTATCGGCGGGGCTCTGTTCGTCGCGTCCCAAGAGAGCGGCGAGACCAACATCAAGGAACTCCTGATGGGGTTGGTCGATGAGGATTCCGTCGCGCGCGCGAAGCAAAAGGAATTCTGGGATCGGAACCCGAATCTGGAGTTCATCCGCAGATATAACCGGACCAGCATGACCGAGGTTCGCGTCCGCGACTCCTCCTCCCAGATCGCCATACTCGACCGGGAAATCCTAGATGGCGTCCGCATTCAAACCAGTTCCTGCGAGGGGACCCGCATGTTCACTCCCACCGAGATCTATTCCGGCGCCACCGACCTGGTTTGTTTCACGCTGGAGAAACCGAACGATGCGGGAGGCGACTACCAATACCGCTTCGCCGCCAGCTTTAGCGCACCGACGAAAGCGGACCCGGTCGGGAACTTCTACCAGGAGTTGATACGCGCACGGGGGATGCACGCCCGGATTCTGGGCAACGGCATCGATCTGCAGACCGTGGAAGGGGAAGGTCCGGAACCGGGATTTGTGACGATGGTGCGGGTTGCGATTTTATCCTTTGGCCGCACCACGAGCGTGTTCCTGGCGGCTTCCGACGCGTTCGTTGCCCAGCGGCCCGCTTCAGGAACCTAAGAGACTCGGCAATTCTGCGTGGGCGTTGGCCGGGGGTGCTCAGGGCCGTTGGAGGTACAATTACGTTTGCGCGAGAACCGCGCTGGGCATCGGCAGGAGAAGACATCATGAGCGTTCGCACGTGGATTCCGTTCGCCGCCACGGGCGTGGCCCTGCCCGGTCAGCCAGGCCCGGGCGAAGACCGATAGCGATTGTGCAGCATCTGTGCGCCACTGGGAAATGACCAAGGAGCGAAAGACCCACGTCCTGACCATTGCGGCGTTGATCCTGGCGCTGGGGATCGCGTTGGGGCAGAGGGAAGGGTGGCGCTGGGGGCAAGGCGCGCCGAAAGAGCCGCCGAGCCCTCAGGACGCGATCTACGGCATGCTCGACGCGGCCCGTGCCGGGAACGTGGCGGCGTACCTGGCGTGTTACTCGGGCGCCATGCAGGCATCTTTGCAGCAAGCGGTGCGGGAATCCGGCGAGGCGGGCTTTGCCAAATACTTGCGGGATTCGAACGCCGCCATCAAGGGAGTCGCCGTCAGCGACCCCCAGCCCGCCGGTGACAACGAAGTCAGCGTGCGTGTAGAATACGTCTACCAGGAGCGAAACGAAGCTCAGACCGTGCACCTGGAGGGGGTGAGTGGCGCATGGAGAATTGCACGGGTCGACGGAGCGGAGCGGGTTAAGACCCTCGTCCCGTACGGGACGCCCGTGCAGTAAGGAGCACCTTTTCAGGGACCGACGCGCGTTGACGGAGCGGCCCAACCAGACGGGGAGCGCAACTTCGCCGCGCCAGGAGGTGTTGGTAAACCCATGCGGATGCGATTTGTGTTGGTTGTGCTGCTGGCGCTGGCGGTTTTCGGCGGCCGGCGGCTTCTGTTCCCTCAAGTTTCCACTCCGGCGGCGCCCATTACGTCTCCAAACGCACAGTCTTTTCTGCTGATAGTGGGCATCGGAGATAAGGCCGACACCAATTGGGATGGCTCCATCACCGCCACTGGCGGCACCATTCTCAGCCTGACGGGCTGGCGGTTTTGGGACACGGACTCAATCACGGGGACCTCTAGCTGGACGATGAAAGTCCGCATGACGGCGACCGGACCCAACGAGACGCCGGGCCCGGCGCTCTACCAGGAGAACGGGCTGATCGTCACCATCGCCCAAAGCAGCACGCCCGTCACTTTCGCCGTTAAGACGACGCAGGGCAACTTCAGCTTCACGTCACAGGATGTTTCGTTCGGCGCCAGCAAGGCGTTTCTGAGCGGCCGTGCGTTGGTGATGCCCGGGGCCGTGCCGCTGCAGTTGACGTCCTCCGATGAGGAGGAGGATTTTCCGGCCATGGCGCAGTCGGGAGACGACGTCTACCTGGCTTACACGCGATTCGTTCACGGGGACCGCACCCTGGCGACGGGCATCGGCGGTCTGAAGACAGCCCTCACCGACTTCAAGTTTCTGAGCCGCCCCACCGGCATGGATCAAATCCTGCTGCTGCACTATTCGAGAGGGCAGCGCGTGTGGACGGGGCCTTTTGCCGTGACCACCCCGACCGAGGACGAGATGCGCGTGGCGGTTGCCGTTGACGGCCAGGGCCGCGCCTGGGTCTTCTATTCCACCCAGCGCAACGGGAATTTCGACATCTACGCGCGCAATTCCCGCGCCGACGGGACCATGTCTTCGGAGATCCGCCTCACCAGCGACCCCGGCACCGACGTCTATCCCGTAGCGGCCACCGATGCCACGGGCCGCGTCTGGGTGGCCTGGCAGGGCTACCGCAACAACAACCTTGAAATTCTTACCGCGGCCCAAACCGGCGATACCTTCACCAGCGAGGCGGTGGTATCGACGTCTCCGGCCAGCAACTGGGAGGCGGCCATCGCGGCGGCGCCCAGTGGGGAAGTGTCCATCTCGTGGGACACCTACGACAAAGGCGATTACGACGTCTACCTGCGGCGCGTGCGATTTACCGACCAGATCGGCATGGATGACCCCATCCCGATCGCGGCGACCCTCAACTTCGAAGCGCGCAGCTCGCTGGCTTACGATGCGCAGAACCGTTTGTGGATTGCCTACGAGGTCTCCGGCCCCAAGTGGGGCAAGGACTTCGGGGCCTATGATACCACCGGGATCGCGCTTTACCAGAACCACACGATTCAGGTGCGCTGTCTGATGGGGAACGACCTGTACACCACCACCCAGGACGTTGCGACGGTCTTGCCGGGCGCGCCGAACACGCAGTTATTCCTGCCGACGATTCCCGGACCCTACGCCGTACAACCCGATCCCACTTTGGTTCAGAAGCGCCAGCCGAACGACAACGCTCCCACCCCCGCCGCACCCAGAAACAGTTTCCCGCGCCTGGCCACCGATCCCGATGGCACGGTGTACCTGGCGTTTCGTCAACAGACGGGCAGCGCCGGGATCTCCAACAGCGCCGCCACCGGACAATCCATCGGCACGATCTGGGTCGGCTCGATGGTGTACTACGATGGGGCGCAATGGCACGGACCGGGCGTGCTGGGTAATTCGGACGGCCTGGGCGACAACCGTCCGGCGATTCTTCCGCTGGGACCGGGCCACCTGCTGATCGGCCAGTCCACCGATCACCGCCTCTCTCCGCTGCCCAATGGGACGCCGCAGGTGGATAGCGCGAACTCGGACATCTACGCTCTGGAATTGCCGGTCGCGAAGCAGCAGCAGTCTCCGCAGTTGCAGAAGATCGGGCAGGTGACACCCGTTGCCCCCGACCTGGCGGCCGCCGCCGAAGCCGCGGCCAACGCCCTGAGCCGCAGCTACCGGCCGACCGTGAACGGACAGCAAATGCAATTGCTGCGGGGCGACTTTCACCGCCACACGGAGCTTTCGTTCGATGGCAAGGGCGATGGACCGCTGGTGGATGCCTACCGCTACTCCATCGACGCCGCATCCCTGGGCTGGTACGGCTGCTGCGATCACGACGACGGCAGCGGCCGGGAGTACTCCTGGTGGATGATCCAGAAGTTCACCGATGCCTACACGCTGCCCTCGAAGATCCTCCCCATGTACTACTACGAGCGCAGCGTGGCGTATCCGGAGGGTCACCGCAACGTGCTGTTCAGCACGCGTGGCATCCGCCCCCTGCCGCGCCTTCCCATCTCTGGCGCCACCCCACCTCCAGGAGGGGCTCCGGATACCAACATGCTGTACGCCTATCTGCACTTCTTCACCAACGGCGCCACGTCCGGCATCTCCGCGCCGCACACCAGCGCCACCGATCAGGGGACGGATTGGCGCAACAACGACCCGGTGGTGGAACCCTTTGTCGAAATCTATCAGGGCGACCGCCAGGACTACGAAGGGTTGGCCGACTCGCCCCGGACCAACAGCGCCTCGGATTCCATCTCGGGGTACGATCCCGCCGGATACGTCACCAACGCGCTGGGCATGGGGTATCAGCTCGGTTTCGAGGCTTCCAGCGACCATATCTCCACGCACATCTCCTTCACCAACATCTGGGTTCCGGCGGTGACGCGCCCTGCGATCCTCGCCGCCATGAAGAGTCGCCACCTCTACGGTTCCACGGATTACATCGTGGCGGACTTCCGCTGCGGCACGCACTTCATGGGCGACGTTTTCACCAATGAGGGCGCTCCGGTGTTCACGGTCCGGCTGTTCGGCACCAACGCATTCCAGAGTGTAATGGTGGTGAAGAACGGCAAAGTTGTGTATTCCACGAGCGGCGGCCAGGCGATGTCGTTCAGTTGGTCGGACACGACGGTGAAGAGCGGCGACAAGGCCTACTACTATGTGCGCGGGGTGCAGACGGATGGCCAGATCGTGTGGGTCAGTCCGATGTGGGTGACGATCCAATGAAGATCGCGATTGTAGCGTTCGCCCTGGCGGCCGCCCTCGATGCGCAGACGTCGTCGTTCGCTCCACTCCACGTGTCCTCGGCGGGAATCATCGAGGATAACTCCGGCAAGCCCGTGCTGCTGCGGGGGCTGAACCGCAGCGGCACCGGATCGGGGAACGCCGATGCCACGGCGACCGATGCCGACTATGCCGCCCAGAACCAGTTGCTGTCGATGAACCTGGTGCGGATCTTCGTGAATGCGGCCTGGTGGACCAACAACGTGCAGGTGCCCATCGCCAATCAGCCGTACCAGACCTACATCGATACGCTTATTCAGCGGGCCAAGAGGTACGGCAACTACGTTCTGATTCTGAAGGCCGGCCAGTTTCCCGATCCGCCCTGCGGGGCCAACGGCACAAACTGCCCAGCGCCCAACCAGGGCGATCTGAATTGCGCGGCCAACGCCTCAGTTTGCGCGGCGCAGTCCACTACCGGCGCCACCATAGACACGGCGTTCACATTTTGGGCGGCATTCGCCAAGCAGTACCCGTCCGATCCTGCGATCCTCTACGACACCTGGGAAAACATGACCATCGACAGCAACACCTGGAGCGACGACCAGAACCAACTGATCGCGGCGATCCGCACCTACAGCCCGCGGTCGCTGATCTTCGTCGAGGACACCGGAACGGCGTTCGAGTCGATCATGAATGGCACCTTGCCGGACTTTGCGTGGTCCAACCTGGTGTGGAATTTCCACCTCTATACCACTTCCACCGGGACTTGCACCGAGCCGGCATCGGCGCGCTATAACAACTGGCCCCAGAACTTCGATCCGCTGGTGAGCTACGCGCACTCGCAGGGCCACGCCGCCGCGATTACCGAGTGGGGCGGCTGCAACGACCCCGAGCCGTACCACACCAACATCACGCAATACGCGCAGGCCCACGATCTCCCGCTGGTGTACTTCGACAATACGAATTTGATCACCGGGTCGGGCGCCGCGGCGCAACTATCGGCGATCGGCACGAAGGTGAAAACAGCGTACGCGGCGATCGCCGCCGGCACGCCGGGAACGATCACCAGCGTTTCCTCGGCCAACGGATCGCTCACGCTCGCGCCGGAGGCCATTGCCGCGGCCTTCGGAACGAATCTCGCGACAGGGACGTTGCAGGCAAGCACCGTTCCGTTGCCCACCAATCTTGGCGGCACCACCGTGACGGTCACGGACGGCGCCGGAATTGTGCGCACGGCGGAGCTGTTCTTCGTATCACCGACTCAGATCAACTACCAGGTGCCACCGGGCGTGGCGGCGGGGACGGCCACCGTAAACGTCTCTCTAAACGGGGATCCCGTGTCCTCGGGGACAGTGCCGATCGCATCGGTCTCGCCTGCCTTCTACACTGCGAGCCAGGATGGGAGAGGCGTGGCGGCAGCTATCGCCGTGACCATCCACGCCGACGGCACCAGCGGCTTCGCCTACACCTTCCAGTGCCCGTCAGCCATCATTTGCACGCCGTTGCCGATCGACCTGGGAGCGTCCACGGACCAGGTGGTGTTGGAGTTGTTCGGCACGGGCATTCGTGGCCGCAGCTCGCTGGCGGGCATCACGTGCAAAATCGGGTCCACCACGCTGCCGGTGTCTTATGCCGGGCCGCAGACTGTTTATGTCGGCCTGGACCAAGTCAACATCCTGCTGCCGCAGTCTCTCCGCGGCGCCGGCAACGCCAACGTCCAGATCACAGTGGATGGACAGGCTGCGAATGTGGTGACCATCGCGTTCAAGTAGCGGGGCAGGTTTCAAGGCCTGCCCCGCGCACATCTACAGCGATCGCAGGAAGTTCAGAATATTCTGCTTCTGCGAGGATGGTAGGACGTTGAAGATCGCGATCACCGAATTGGCCTCCGATCCGCCGCTCGAGTGCTGGCCGATGGCGTTCAGCAGGTCGGACGTCCTTCCATCATGCAGGAAGAAGATCCTCTTGCCCAGGCCCCACAACGGAGCGGTGCGAAACTCATCTGGTCCGGCGTTTCCCTGGCTGATGCCGTCGGCGAGATTCGATCCCATGTTATGCACCAGCAGGTCCGAGAACAGATTCACGGTCTGGTTGCTGAGTCCGCCGAAGGACACTTTTCCGGTGGTGAGCGACGGCGTGTGGCACAGGGCGCAGCCGATGGCGTTGAACAGATTGCTGCCGGTGGCGATCGACCCGGCACCGACCCCGTCGTAGGAGCTGACTGCGGCCGGAGGCGCCAGGAAGCGCATGAAGGTGGCGAATCCGACGATGTCACTCGGAACCTTTTGAGGTTGTGTCACGGTGAAGTTGGTTTGATCTTCGGGTGTTGAATTAAACAGGCAGCCGGGTGTTTCGTCGCGCTCGGTCCCGAAACCTTCGTTGGTCACCCCCATTTCGACGTTGTACGCCTCAGCCGCGAAGATCTGCAGCGACTTGTTCTGGGCTTTCCATCCGAAGCGGGTGATGGTTCCATCGTTGCCGCTCCGGTTCTCGTGACCCGAGATCCCCAACGCCGATTTAATGTTCGGGAAGGCAGCCTTGTTGTTGAGAATCGCGGTGTCGGAGAGAGCCTCAATCAGGCCGGCTCCAAACGTGGGAGTCGGAATGCGAAAGATGAGGTTACCGGCCGTTCGCGCGGCATTAAAATCGGGCTGCGCGATAGTGCAGCCGGTGGCGTCGCTTCGTCCCGTAATAGTGAACAGGTCGTGGACTCCGCCGTCAGACGGGAACCGCGCTTCTCGAACCGGCCCAGTCGCCGTGATGAAGAACGGGATGGTGTTGGTGGCGCCAGCCCGGTTCGCCGCTGCAATTTGCGGGTTCACGGCCGGGCTGGTGCCGCCGACCGCGGGCTGGGCGTGGCAACCGGCGCAGCTATCGAGATTGAACCGGGGGCCCAATCCGCTTCCCGTGCCGGAAATCGTTCCGCGGACCGAGTCCTGCTCTAGAAATCGGCTCAGCCCGTCGGTGAAAAACGTCGTCTCGTTAGTACTCATTCCGCCGATCGGTCCTCCGGCTCCAGCCGGTCCTCCCCGAACGCTGGGGTCGGTCTGTCCGAAACCATACAACGCCGTCAAAAAGAGCCCAGTCAGGCACCCCAATGCTTGTCCGGGCTTGGTAAGGTGTACGACTCGCATAGATACACTTCTCCTCTGGTCTGTTCGCACCCGAATCGGCCGGGCGCGACTCATTGTTAACAACCTGGGGGACTCAAGAAGCGGCGGATATCCGGTAGAATGCAGAGGTAGTCAGCCGGATGCCACTCACCTGGTATCCGTCGAGGCCGGCCCTCGCCCCCAAGCGGAGGCCGGCCATTTATTTCAGCGGTTCTAGGTCTATCAGTACCGCTCTGAGATTTGTACTATTCTTCGCCAGGAGCCACGTGGAAAGCAAGCAATTTGTGAACGGCTTTGGACGGAAACTGACATTCGGGGCTGCGTTATCATAACAGCCGTGGATTCCATCCTTTCCTATACTCAGGCGCACCTGCCCCAAGTTACGGCGTTGGTCCGGGAGTTCGTGGAGTGCGAGTCTCCCAGCGACGGCCCCGCAGCCGTCAACCGGTTTGTCGAGTTGGTCTCCGATATCGTCGCGCCGCTCGCCCAAGTCAAGACGTTTCCCGGAGGCAGGTTCGGCCGCCTGCTGGTATGCGAAATGTCACTGCCCGGGCGGAAAAAGAGCGGCCAGATCCTGGCGCTGGGCCATTCCGACACCGTCTGGCCGCTGGGCACCTTGAAGGGCATGCCGGTTCGCCAGGCCGATGGGCGGCTGTGGGGACCGGGCGTGCTGGACATGAAATCCGGGATCGCGTTCTTCGTTTTCGCCGTGCGGGCACTGCGCGAGCTCGACATCCCGGTAGCCTCGAAAGTACTGCTGCAATTGAACTCCGATGAGGAGGTGGGGAGCGAGGCTTCGCGGCCGCTCACCGAAAAGAACGCGGCCCGCAGCAAAGCGGTGTTGGTGCTGGAACCGGGCACTGGCCTCGCGGGGAAACTGAAAACGGCGCGGAAAGGCGTGGGCGGTTTTACGGTTGTGGTGCGCGGGCGGGCGTCGCACGCCGGAGTCGATTTCGAAGCCGGCGCCAGCGCGGTTCTGGAGCTCGCGCGGCAAATCGACCGCATCGCCGGATTTACCCAGACCGCACGCGGCATCACCGTCAATCCAGGCGTGATCTCGGGGGGCACGCGCTCCAACGTGGTGGCGGCCGAAGCGCGCGCGGAGATCGATATCCGCGTCCTGCGCCTCAAGGACGCGCCGGCGCTGGAGAAGAAATTCCGCGCGCTGCGGCCGTTTGACCGGCGCTGCTCGATCGAGGTGAGCGGCGGGCTGAACCGGCCGCCGATGGAGCGGTCGGCGGGCATCGTGAAGCTGTTCCGAACCGCGCAAAAACTGGCGCAAGAGATCGGCGTGGAGGTGGAGGAATCGCTGACCGGCGGCGGCTCGGACGGCAATTTCACCGCGGCCATCGGGGTGCCCACGTTAGACGGACTGGGCGGCGTGGGCGAAGGCGCGCACGCCGCCAACGAGAGCATTCTGGTGGACCGGATCGCAGATCGCACGGCGTTGATCGCGAAACTGATCGCCGCATTGTGACCTCCGCCAACCGATTTTTTCTGAGCTTCCGTTCGCCGAAAGCAGTAGGCTATTAGAGGCGGTTTCGTGCCCGAGGGGTCCCATGGACCATTTTCTCAGACAGGCGATTGAGATGGCGGTGGAGAATGTCCGCCGCAATGGCGGCCCATTCGCCGCGCTGGTGGTGCGGGACGGGATTGTGATTGCGACCGGCGCCAACCAGGTGACGCGCGCCAACGATCCGACCGCACACGCCGAAATCGTGGCGATCCGCGAGGCCTGCCGCGTGCTGGGAGACTTCCAGCTTTCCGGCTGCGACCTCTACTCGTCCTGCGAACCTTGTCCCATGTGCCTGGGAGCGTTGTATTGGGCGCGGCCGGGGCGCGTGTTTTTCGCGGCAACGCAGGAAGACGCGGCGGCGGCCGGTTTTGACGACTCCTTCATTTATCGGGAAATCGCGATTCCGCATGCGGAGCGCAGCATCCCCATGCTGCGCGTAGCCGACGAGCATGCTACGCGTCCATTCGACGAGTGGGCCAAGAAAAGCGACAAGACCGAATATTGATTGCGCCGCGAGATCACATGGATTCGTCCGCCGAGGGACCGTACATGCCCGGCACCGGGATGTCGTTGAGCCGCAGGTAAAGGCCGAGTTGGGCGCGGTGGTGGATTCCGTGATTCATGACGAAGCTGCGCAGCACCACGGTCCGCGGCATGGTGAAGATCTCGTGACCGCCGGCCAAAAGCGTCCAGGGCTTCATGAGGTGCTCGTCGCTCGCCCCGCTGATGGCCGCGCGCGTCGCGGCTACGTTCCGGTCGAACATGGCGAGGAGGTCGGCTCGCGACGAGGCTTCGGGATTCCGGACGGGCGGCTCACCCGGAGGGGCGAAGTCCAGGGAGTCCTTCTGGATGGTGTCGACGGACCACCCGGCAAGGAATGCGATGTGGGTTGCCAAGGCTCCCATGTTCCAGGACTTGGTGTGCGGCCGCCACTCGAGCCGGTCGTCCGGCACTCGCTCCAGCATCTTCCGGGTGTTGGCCATTTCATGATCGAATTCGTAGAGTAGGGATTCACTGATCGGCATGCAAATTCTCCTAGCGATACTTCGCTTTTTGTTCGCCTAATCAGAATACGACGGGCGGGCCGGAAAAGCAAGTGGAAATTCGTCTTTTGTGAAGCCGGCGGGCAAGACCGCCCGGCGTTACCGGGCGGCGGAAGCTTCGACCCGCGCTTCTGGCTTCACCGGTTTGGCGGCGAGCTTCGGGTCGGGCCGGATGATGTCGATGCTGCCCTTGAAATAGGCGCCGTCATCGATGCTGATACCGGCCGTCTTGATGTCGCCGACGAGGCTTCCCTGCTCCCGGATCGCGAGCTTCTCGGTGACGTCCACGTTGCCTTGCACCCGTCCGAAAATGATGACTTCCCGCGCCTTGATGTTGGCACGCACCTTTCCGTTGGGGCCGACGGTGAGCAGGCTGTGGGATTCCACGGAGCCCTCGACCTCGCCATCCACCAGCAGTTCCTCGTGCGTACGGATGTCCCCCTTGATGTACATCGACGATCCAATCGCGGCCCTTTGCGGAGGAGGCGCCGGCGCGGGCTCCTCGCGGATCGCGGCGGTTATGGGGGTGGCCATCGGGGTGGCCATGAACGTGGAATGTCCGGCGCTTCGGACCGGCTCCGGCTGGGACGGTCGCGGGGCAGGGCCCTCGTCATTACGTTTGTTCCACAAGATGCGATTCTCCTTGGTTGCGGCGGTACGAAAGTGTTCGAACCATGCACTCTGAGGGCCACATGGTATGGGCTTGCTTCTAAAACACTTGCGTCCGGCACGGATTCCTCCTGACGGGAGACGCGTAACTTTTACTCGTGATTTTTCCCAATCAGCGGCCCTTCTTGCCTGCCCGCAATCCCCGGATCAGATACCAGACAATCGCGACGTTGACGAGAGCGACCCCCAGCCTCACGAAAGTGAACTTGTGGACGAGCTCGTACACCTCCAGCGGTATGAGCGCCCCGGTGGTGATGACCGTGAAGTATTCGGCCCAGTGTTTTCGCAGCAGGAGACCGACGCCCTCGGTGAGCAGCAGCGATGCGTAGAAGAAGGTGCCGATGCTGAGCTCCCTCAGTTGCCTGGGGCTGACCGCGAACACCTTCGCCAGCAGCCGGTGGATGAAGCGGTTGTCGGGATCCACTCGCAGAATCTGGACCCAGTGGTCGACCACAGCGGCCACGTCCTTGTGAAGGAGCTTCAAAGCGCCGACGCCGGCCGCCACCAACAAAAGCCCCTTCAGCAGCTTGAAGAGGCCGATCAGGAGGATGCCGGTCCGGGCCGGCCGCTTTAGAGCGGCCTTCCCGCCGCGGGAGATTCGCGCCATCGCTTCAGAATACGACGGTGAGGTTGCAGGTTGAAAATCCCGCCCCCATGTGAGGGACACGTGATACTCTGTCCTTCGGAGCACTAATGTCCCTCACGCGCGAGAAAGCCCAGCTCATGAGCGCTTCGGAAATTGATCGGACGCTGGTCCGCCTGGCCCACGAGATTCTGGAGAAAACCAAGGATCTCGATCGGCTGGCCTTTATCGGCATCCGCCGCCGCGGTGTTCCGCTGGCGCAGCGGCTGGCGAGGAAGATCGAAGCGCTGGAAAACCGCAAGATCCCGGTCGGAATTCTGGACATCAATCTGTATCGGGACGATCTCAGCACGGTGGATATCAAGCCCATAGTGAGCGCCACCGAGATTAAGTTCGAGGTCGCGGGGAAGGACATCATCCTGATGGATGACGTGCTGTACACGGGCCGCACGATCCGCGCCGCGCTGGATGCGCTGTTCGATCACGGCCGCCCGGCGCGCGTGCAACTGCTGGCCCTGATCGATCGCGGGCACCGCGAGCTGCCCATCGAGGCGAAGTTCATCGGGCGGGTGGTGCAGACGACGGACATCGAAATCATCGAAGTGAAATTCCAGGAGATCGACGGCATGGAGAAGGTGCTCCTGGTGGAAAAGGTTGCAGCAAGCGAAGCTTAGCCCTTATGCACGCCGGACTGCTCGGAATCGAGGGGCTGGACCGCGCCGAGATTGAGGCCATCCTGGCGCGCGCGAAGGATTTTCAGCCCATACAAAGCCAATCGTTGAAAAAACTGGACACGCTGCGCGGGAAGATGATCGTGAACCTGTTTTATGAGGCCTCCACGCGCACCAGGACCAGCTTTGAAATCGCTGCCAAGCGGCTGGGCGCGGACGCGGTTTCCATCACCGCATCGGGCTCCAGTGTTTCGAAGGGCGAATCGCTGTTGGACACCCTGAACACGTTGGCGGCGATGCGGCCGGATGCGATTGTGATGCGGCACGCCGCGTCGGGAGCGCCGCACTTCCTGGCGCGCCACCTGCCCACCCCGATCATCAACGCGGGCGATGGAACGCACGAGCATCCCACGCAGGCGCTGCTGGACGCACGCACCATTCTGGATCGCCGCCCCGCTCTGGAAGGCCTGCGCGTGGCCATCATCGGGGATATCGCGCACAGCCGCGTGGCGCGGTCCAACGTTCACCTGCTGGCGAAGTTCGGGGTGGAGATCGTGCTTTGCGGTCCGGCCTCGCTGCTGCCGGTGGAGTTGGCGCAACTGGCGCCGGGGGTTCACCTCACCACGGACATCCGCGAGGCCATCTTGGAGGCCGACGTCATCATGATGCTGCGCGTACAACTGGAGCGCCAGCACGAAGCGTCGTTCCCGGCGAGCGAATACTTCCGGTTCTACGGGCTGCAACTGGAGCACCTGGACCTGGCCAAGCCGGACGCGATCGTGATGCATCCGGGACCCATCAACCGGGGCCGCGAG
>Ga0209415_10004234_pt1 | contig 26399 bp, 25 predicted proteins | sample PeaSoiSIISIP2007_FD_187696 | JGI IMG/M metagenome (GOLD analysis project Ga0209415, IMG submission 187696) | Peat soil microbial communities from Weissenstadt, Germany - SII-SIP-2007 (SPAdes) (version 2) | ecosystem: Environmental > Terrestrial > Soil > Wetlands > Peat | place: Germany... | reverse complement strand
CGGCGCCTGAAGCGCGATCCCGACGCCCGCAACTACACCGATATCGCGTTGACTCCGGTCGATGAAGATCGCTCCGACGAGATGGAACTGGTCGCGATGGGCGCCGGCGAGAAATCGCAGGTGGTGAAAATTAAGGAGTCCGTCAGAAACTAGGTTGCTCGTTGTAGAGCATTGCTCGTGTGGAGCGGGCGCTCCTGTCCGCTGCTCTTGACTTTGCTCTTGTTGTTGCTCGTTGCTTGTGGACTATGCCGGAACTCCGCCAGCCCTTGCCACCGAAACAAACCCTCCTGCTAATCCTGCTGCCAATGTTAGCCACTTTCGCCTGCCTGCGGCTCTATCTCCATCTGGTGCATGTTCGGCACATCTACCCCGGCGGCTACCTGGTTCATCATCTGTTTCTAGGAGTCCTGTTCGCAGTTCCCGCGGCGTTCATTTTAGCCTTCGGTGCCCGCACCCGGTGGCTCGCGTTGCTGGCACTGGCAGCACTCGGTATCGGCGCCGCATTAATGCTGGACGAGATCACCTATCTGGTTGCAACTAAAGGAACCGATCAGGATTACGTTTCCAGCGTCTCTTTCGGTGGAGCAATCGTCTTAATCTCCCTCGCCGTGGTTTTGCTGTTGGCCCTCTATAAGTTCCACCGCGATCAAGCTTGAGCATCCCCACTTTTTGCATTTGACCCTTCCTCGCCTCGCGGTTACACTCGCTTTTCAGAGCCCAAAAGGACGGAATGTGACGAAGTTCCGTCCGCAGTTAGATTGCCTTGCGCAGGCAAATTTCTTGCAAAGCGCAGAACCTTACTCGTTCCTCCCGGTTAGGAAGTTATTCGACTTTCTGAGAGCCGTCCTCGATGTTGCGGAAAACCTGATTTGAGGGCCTCGATTATTCGCTGAAGTCGTCACGGACGATGTGGCACAATTGCTGCTATCTGTGCGGCACTTGTCTGAGGGGGCAAGTGGGACAGCCCAGCTTCTTGGGGCAGGCTGTTCGGAAAGGTAGGTCCTGGGTGTCGCCGCCGATGGGCGACGGGCCTGGGAGGCAGTACGATGATGGCAGTATTGCGAGGTACCCCTCTCCGAAGTGCAATTCCGGTCTTCTTGCTTGCCGAAAACCGCCTGCTGCGCGAAGCGCTTGTCCGGCTGTTGTCCAAAAAGGACGACATCCGAATCGTGGGCAGCGGATGCTACTCTCCACAAATTCTTCCGCAAATTCTTTCCACAGAGCCGAACATCGTGGTCCTTGATTCGGTTTCGAAGGCCTTGTCTCAGGACCGAGTAATCCGCCGCCTGCACGAAGCCCGGCCGGAAATTGGCGTGGTGATGGTCGGCATGGAGGCCGACGAAGGCGTGTTTTTGCGGTTGGTGCGGGAAGGCGTACTGGGGTACGTTCTCACGGATGCATCCGCCGCCGAAGTATGGCGCGCGATTCGAGACGTAGCCGCAGGCGAAGCGGTTTGCCCTCCTTCACTGTCGGTGGCGCTATTTCGTTTTGCCGCCCAGCCCCAGATCAGCCTGCCCATTGTGAGCGTCAGAAAGAGCCTGGATCTCAGCCCCCGACAGCAGCAACTGGCGCGATTGATTCGCGAAGGCCTCTCCAACAAGGAGGTCGCGACTCGGCTCCATCTTTCGGAGCAGACGGTAAAGAACCACGTGCACCGCATGCTGCGCAAGGTCGGGGCAGCCGACCGGGCGACCATGGCGGAGTTGTACCGCTCCGATGGCGCGGGATCGTGAGTCCTGGGGCCATGCACGCTTTCGACATTGCAATCGCATCCTGTAGAGCCCCTTCCGCTTTCCCGGTGGCGCGATCTCGTTTATCTTGGGGCAACGAGGTATCCGCCAATGAGAACCGTTGTCTCGATACTGGTCTTAGCCCTTTGCCTAGCCCAGCTTTCCCTGGCGCAAGTGGATCCGCGCTGGAAGCCGAACGATCCTGATCGTCCCGTGCCCCCAGTGATCGAGCCGGGAACTGCGAGCACGCAGGATGCGACAGGGCGTCCTCCATCCGATGCCATCGTGTTGTTCGGTGGCAAGGACAACGACAAAGACAAAGCTCTTTCTCAGTGGGCGGGCGAAGACGGTCAACCAGCAAGGTGGAAAGTGGCAAATGACTACATGGAAGTGGTGCCCCATAGCGGCTACATCCATACCCGCCAGCCCTTCGGTGACTGCCAATTGCACGTGGAGTTCGCCGAACCTGTGCCTCCCGTCGGCGAAGGTCAGGATCGCGGCAATAGTGGCGTGTTCCTGATGGGTCTCTACGAAATCCAGGTGCTGGATTCGTATCAGAACAAAACTTACGCTGACGGCCAGGCCTCGGCCGCGTATGGGCAGTTTCCCCCGCAGGTGAATGCCTCACGGCCGCCGGGACAGTGGCAGACCTATGACATTATTTTTCATGCTCCACGTTTTGATAAAGATGGCAAACTGCTCCGCCCGGCGCGGATGACTGTGCTGCACAACGGCGTCCTCGTGCAGGACAACGTGGAGCTGTCCGGTCCCACCGCACACCACGATCGGCCTCCCTACAAGCCGACGCCAGACAAGCTGCCCCTTAGCCTGCAGGATCACGGCAACCCTGTGCGCTTTAGGAACATTTGGATTCGTGAGCTGGGCGAGGGACAATAGACTTAAACTGTAAGGGAAGCAACCCCGCGCCCGCCTGCGTTTGACCCTGCACTTCCTGCTCAACTAGACTCGCTTCTCAGCGAGGTTCCCATGAAACGTATCGCGTGCCTGCTGCTTTTTTGCCTTCTTTTCGCACTCATCGCCTTCGCCGAAACTGCGCTTGCTGACGATAACGAGGGCCACCATCACGAAGATCTCACCGCCGCGCAACTCGGCACGGTCACCTTCCCGGTTTCCTGCGACCCATCGGTCAAGAAGCCGTTTGAGCGTGGCGTGGCACTGCTGCACTCGTTCTGGTACGAAGAGGCGGAAAAAGAATTCATGCAGATCTCCACCGATGCTCCGAACTGCGCCATGGCCCACTGGGGCGTAGCCATGAGCCTGTGGCACCAACTGTGGAACGAACCGGACAAGAAGGTAATCGATCATGGGTTGGAGGAGGTCCACCTGGCAAAAACCACCGACGGCCCCACCGCACCGCGCGAAAAGGCCTACATTGCCGCCATAGCAGCCTTCTACGGCGACTCGAAGAGTCTGAACCACGAAGCGCGCGCCAAGGCCTACTCCGATTCAATGAAGAAGGTTTACGAGACCTACCCCGACGATCACGAAGCCGCAGTTTTCTACGCCCTGTCCCTCCTTGCTTCCGAACCGCACGAGGATGCAACCTTCACCAACCGCAAGCAAGCTGCCGCGATCCTGGAAAAACTATTCGCCACCGAACCCGACCATCCCGGCGTGGCCCACTACCTCATCCACGCCTACGACAAGCCGCAACTCGCCCAACTGGGCCTCCCCGCCGCCCGCCGTTACGCGCAGATTGCGCCCGCGGCTCCGCACGCCCTGCACATGCCTTCCCACATCTTCGCCCGCGTGGGCCTCTGGCAGGATGACATCAACTCCAACCTCGCCTCCATTGCCGCCACGCGCAAAACCGCCGCCATGCACATGGGCGGCGAAGGCCACCAGTTCCACGCCATGGATTTTCTCTTCTATGCCTACATGCAAAGCGGACGCGACGCCGACGCCAAAGCCCTGATCGAAGAGATCCGCGCCATGCCCAACAAGAAAGACGACATGTACGGCGCGGGATACGACCCGCACGCCGCAGCCCTGGCGCGCCTGACCGCCCTGTATCCCATCGAGATGCGCGACTGGGCAACGGCAGCGGCGCTGCCTCCAGCCGAAGTTGAGGGCACGGCCGAAGAATCAACGATTTACTGGGCGCGCGCCATCGGCTCGGCGCACCTGCGCAAGCCGGAGGACGTCCGCAAAGATTTGGCCGCGATTGAGAGTATTCATAAAAAGCTGGCCGCCGAGAAATCAGCCTTTGCTGATTCAGTAGAGGCCGATCGCAAAGAGGCCCAGGCCTGGCTGGCCTTCGCCGAAAGCAGGGATGACGATGCCGTCGAGGCCATGCGTCCGATCGCCGACAAAGAAGATTCGCTAGGCGAGGAACCCGAAGGCATCCCGGCGCGAGAAATGATCGCTGACATGCTGCTCGAAGCCAAGCGTCCGCAGCAGGCGCTCGCGGAATATCAGACCGACCTCAAACTGAATCCCAACCGCTTCGACGGCCTCTACGGCGCAGCCCGCGCCGCCGAAGCCGCCGGCAAGCAAAACGACGCCACGGAATACTACGCGCTTCTGCTCACAGTCTGCGACGGATCAACCTCCACGCGCCCGGAATTGAGCCGCGCAAGGCAGTTAGTGGCGCAGAAGTGAACCCGCGAACTCCATCATCCCGAACGAAGCGAACATGGCACCGTTGATTCGTGGCAATGCTTTGAGGTCGTAAATATGGAGCGTTCGTTGGTCCGGATCCAGGGCGACGCAAGCGGCTGGGCTTGCTCGAATTGCGGATGGACCTTCCCCGTGCCCACGCTGCTTAGCGGAGACGAGGCCATGGCCGCTTACGATCGCCTGGCCGCCGCGAAGTTTCGCGACCACAAGTGTGAGGACGCCAGTCTTCCCGCGCCGAAAGAGCCTCCCAAACGGGCTGCCGATTCCGCCGTCGCCGAGCGTGCCCGGATGCTCATCAAGCGAGGCTACAAGCCGAAGGTTGCGGTGGAACTTGTTCTTCATGAGATAGAGATTGAGCACGGCCGCGATCGGACTTTCATGGAGAAAGCGCATGCCGATGCCGAGGATTTCCTTATGAAAGTCCGCAAGGGCCTCATCTGAAAACCTTCTCCGAGGCCTCCCAAGCTAACCCCGAAACACCGTTCTCTTGACGATCAGCGCCGCCATCATGGCCAAGGCTCCCAGCAGCGCGTTGTACTCGCGATGCTTAAGGTACAAATCCAAGGAAAATCCCGCCGAAGCCTCGCTGGAATCGCCCGGAGCGCGAGTGAGCCCCGGGAACATCCTCGGCACCCGCCGTGCATATTCCGCAAACTCAGGAAATGTTCGCCGCAGAAATGCCTCTTCATCGCCAATCACCGGCAGATAGATCGCAACGAACATCACAACCAGCGCCCCGCCCACCCACCAACTGCGCGCCGCCACGGCGAATCCCAACCCCATCAGCAGCGATCCCAGATAGAGCGGGTTCCGCGTATAAGCATAAGGACCGGAAGTAGCGAGCGACTCGTTCTTGCGCACGTGTCCGGAAGCGAGTGCCCGAATTAGAAGTCCCGGCGCCACTACAATCGCGCCCAGCGCCATCGAACGCCAGGTGGGCCGGGCCAGCCAGAAGTAAAACACAGCAAAGAGAAACCCTAGCGGCACGCGAATGCGCCGCGCGATTTGTGACCACTCAGCCATCCGTCTTTCCCGCTCGTTTTGAAAGGGCGTGGCTTCAAGCCGCGCCGCAAAATACCATTAGAACCCTTCGAGCTTTAGCCCCTGAGGCAGCCACCCAGCAACTCGCGTGCTGCCGCAACCACCACATCACTCCCGATCGCTAACAATCCCTCTTCGGGCGCCGCCCGCCGCGAATGCGAGGTAACGCTCTCCGCACTGCGCAACACGATGCTGCGCGTCCCATAAGGCCCGTTGCGCGCCGGGTCTGTAGGCCCAAAGATCGCCACCACCGGAACCCGCAACGCCGCCGCCAGATGAAGCGGCCCAGTATCGCCGCCGATGAAAAGCCGCGCCCGCCGCGTCAACGCGATCAGTTCGGAAACGCTGCAACTCATCGCCCGGGCAGTCCCTTCGCTGGCAGCCTCGGCAGCGTGCACCAACTCCTCTTCGCCCGGACCACAATTGAGGATCAAACTAACCCCTTGATCCACCAGCTTGCGCGCAACCTGACCGTAACGCTCCGCCGGCCACCGCTTCGCTCCCCAGCCCGCCCCCGGATTCAGAATGGCAAACTCACCGATGCCGAGTTCCGCAAGCCGCTGCTCAATGCGCTGCTCAGCCTGAGGATCGCAAGGAAGTTCGATCGGTGTCATCGCCGCTCGATGCCCAATCAGTGCCTCGGCCACCGAAAGATTCTGCTCGATGACGTGCCTTCCCCGTGCAACCACCTTCCGCGCGTACCAAAGACTGGCGGGCGATTCTCGGGGCTCCGCAGCTCCATACAGCACGCGCGCCCCCGACAACCGAGCCAGCACTGCCGACCGAATCGATCCCTGCAGATCCACCGCAGCATCGTAGCGCGCGTCCCGCACATCGTTCCAAACCGTGGCGGCGCGCTGCAGGGTCGAGATAGAAAACACAGACTTCCCCCACGCTTTCAGGTTCACGGTGTGGACTTCATCGACCAGCGGCCGCAACCGAGACCGTGGGCCCCGCCGCAGAGCTCCCGGCGCGCACAGCAATTCGGCCCAGCGCTCTTCAATCAGCCAGCCGATGAAGGCCCTCGGAAATCCGTGCCGGAGCGCCTGGACGGCAGGCAAGGTGTGGATCACGTCTCCCATGGCGCCGAGCCGGACAATCAGCAGGCGGTCGATCTTTGTCTCCGGTCCAATATCGATACGAGTCGACTCGAAACTAGCAACCTCGAAGCTCACGGCTGCCTCGGCGACAGCCGCGAACGAATAATCTCGCTGGTGGAATGATCTTTAGCGTCTCCAACAATCGCGACCCGCCCGCCATATTCGCCAACCGCATCGCGCTCCGGAACCGACTCCGCCGTGTAGTCCGTGCCCTTGGCCTGAATATCCGGACGAAGCTCGCGAATGAGCGCACGCACATCGAGCTCGGGAAAGATGACGACGGCGTCCACATCGGCCAGTGCCGCGACAATTTCAGCGCGCTCCTCCTCCGGCATGATCGGACGACCCTCGCCCTTCAGTGCACGCACTGATTCGTCAGAATTGATGGCCACGACCAGCTTGCCGCCCAACTCCTTCGCACCCCGCAGATAGCGCACGTGGCCCACATGCAGCAGATCGAAATTCCCATTGGCGAGCACAATACGCTCACCGGCGCGTCGCCACCGCTCGACGCAGATGCGGATTTGCTGCCGCTCAAGAATCTTGCCGTTGCTCATTTTGTCGATTTCCAAATGCTGCCTCAGATCAATGAGGCCTGGCCGAAGGCGGAGCTTGCTCGACCGCGCGCAACAGTTCTTCACGAGAAACCGTAGCAGTCCCGCGCTTCATCACCACAATTCCGCCCGCATAGTTGGCCAACCGAGCCGCCTCTTCCGTGCTCGCTCCCGCGGCCAGAGCTGCGCTGAACGCCGCAATCACCGTGTCGCCTGCCCCGGTAACATCCGCGACTTCGTCAGAACCGAAAATCGGAATGTCGACCGGCGCATGCCTCTGATCGAAAGCAACCATACCGTCGCGCCCCCGCGTAATCAGCAGAGATTGCAACTTCATCCGTTCCATGACTTGTCGTCCAGCCCGAGTCACCTTCTCCCAGTCCTGCCCAATGCGCACGCCCAGCGCCGCTTCCACCTCGGGCTCGTTCGGAGTAGCGGCCGTCACGCCAGAATATTCCAGCAACCGGTATCGCGAATCTAGGATCAAGGGCACCAGCACAACCCTCCGCCGTCCACTTTGGCGCAAGGCATTCACAATCGCAGGACTAGCCGATCCATACCCGTAATCGGAAACCAGCAGCGCGTCGGAGGCGCGCAGGTATTCCCTCGCCGCCAGAAATAATTCGCGAGTCAAGTGCTGGTTGGGAGGGTTCTCCGGCTCGCGATCCACCCGCACCACCTGCTGACGCGAGTTGTGCGTCATGCCCGCGAGAATCCGGGTCTTCGTGACCGTCGTGTAACTCTTGTCCTTCAGCACGCCGCTGACCGGAATGCGCTTGTGGCGAAAAAACTTCAGCAGCAATCGTCCCGGCTCATCGTCGCCAATGGCGCCGACGGGAAGCACGTTCACTCCCAGGTCGGCCAGATTGTTGACCGCGTTCGCGCCTCCACCGGGCACCACGGTGCGCTCGCGATGCTTCAAGATCAGCACCGGAGCCTCGCGCGACACCCGCGAGATTTCTCCATACACGAATTCATCGGCCACCAGATCCCCCAGCACCGTAATCGTGACCTTGGGGAAGGCTTCGATAATCTTCTGCAGCCGGTCAACTTCCTTCAGATGTTTTGTCATCAGATATAACGCCCGTCCGCCACGGGCATTTTCTCACGAGCGGCGGCGCCGCTCCTCAATCAGGCGCAGCATAGTATCCACAGCGTTAGCCGCGTCGGCAAGTTCCATCTTCACCGGCACCACCGCCAGCGGCGCCAGCGCAGCCAGATATCCGCCCAGGTTCACCGCATCTTTCTCTGTGGTCACAAAGCCGGCAGCCTCGCTCCGCTTCTGGAGTTGCAGCAAGTCATCAATGTCTTTCTCAGTGTAGGCGTGATGATCGCGGAAGAACGCCTCCGCTATCGGATCAATACCCGCAGCCCGCAACTGCAACAGAAAATTCTGCGGCCGTGCAATGCCGCAAAACACGACCGGCCGCGGTGGAACGTTCTGCGTGACATTGTCAGTTACAATCCCACGCCGCACCCGCCAGACCATCTTACCCGCGAGCAGAAACGATTCCGGCGAAGCTCCGCTGGCCAGCACCACAGCGTCGGCCCGTTGCAGCGATCGCAAAGGCTCCCGCAGCCGCCCTCGGGGAAGCAAACGATCGCGCGCATCATCCGGGGTCACCAGCACGATATCGAAATCGCGACCCAACCCGCGGTGCTGAAAGCCATCATCCAGCAAATGAATCTGCGGACCGAAGCGCGACTCGGCAAAGCGCCCCGCCTTATAGCGATCTTCACCCACGATCACCGGCGCCTGCAGCCGCCTCGCAATCAGCAAAGGCTCATCGCCGAAATCCCGCGGTCGCCCGCCCGGGTCCACCAGCAGCACGCCGCGAGTGCTGCGCCCGTAACCGCGGGAAAGCACATCGAAGCCCGCTCCGCGCGCCTTCAACAACTCGCCCAGCAAAATAATGAACGGAGTCTTTCCCGAACCTCCGACCGAGAGATTGCCCACGCTGATCACAGGTCCTTGCAGCGAGCGCGACCGCAACCACCGGCGGTCGTAAAGCACGTTGCGTGCCCCTACCACACCGCCGTAGACCGCTGACAGGGGATTCAGATTCATGGCCGCGCCAGCAACTCCTGCAGTTCGTCTGCCGTCCGCGCCGTAGCTCCAATCTGCGATCGCATCGTTTCGGCGGCGCGCTGCCCTAAAGCTCTTCGCTCCGCATCGTTAGCCAGCAAATCCAGCAATACCAGCGGCAATTCCGCCGGACCAACAATCCGCACCGCATCCCGGCTCTGGAACAACCTCACGATGTCGCGAAAGTTCTCCGTGTGATTGCCTACCACGATGGCCACTCCATGCTGCGCCGGTTCAACGATGTTATGCCCGCCGCGTGGCACCAGGCTCCCTCCCACAAACGTAATATCGGCCAGTGCATAAAGCGCTGCCAGCTCTCCGATTGTATCGAGCAGAAAAACTCCGCCGGCTAAAGGCTCTCCGTTCCACAGCGATCGTCTCAGGAAGCGAATCGACATTTGATCGAGAAGCGCGGCCACGGCGGCGAAGCGTTCGGGATGGCGCGGCGCAAGAATCATTACCGCCCGCGGATGCTGTACGAGCAAGTTCTCAAATGCCTTCAGCAGCAGCGATTCTTCACCCTCGACAGTGCTGCCGCACACCAGCACCGGCCCAGCGCCGGTTGCCGCGATCGACTTCCGCATGCTCTCAACAATGGCAGGCGGAGCGGGCGCAGGAATGTCAAACTTCAGATTTCCCGTGACCCGCACGCGTTCCGGGCTGGCTCCGACATCTCGCAGCCGGGCGGTGTCCTCTGGCGTCTGCGCCAGGAACAGATCCACGTTGGCCAGCAATCTTCGCAGCAATCCGCGGAATCGCCGGTAGCTCGGCCACGACCGGTCTGAGATGCGAGCATTCACCACCGCAATCCGCGCCCCGCTGGCATGTGCCAGGCGCATGAAGTTGGGCCAGAACTCGGTTTCCGCAATCACCACCATTTGCGGCCGCAACGCCCGCAGGTAAGGACGGATCGCGAATGCGAAATCCATCGGGAAATAAAACACATTCGCCTCGCCAAAGCGTTGGCGCGCGAGATCCTGGCCAGTATCCGTGGTGGTTGAAATGAAGATCCTATGCTGCGCGAAACGGCGACGAAGTTCCTCCACCAAGCCGGCGACGGCCAGCACCTCGCCGACAGAAACTGCGTGAACCCAGATCACCGGCTCCTTTTCTTCCAGCAACTGAAGTCTTGAGGGCAACCGCCCCAGCCTCTCCGCCAAGCCCTTGCTGTACTTGCCGTGGCGCACCATCTGGAAGAGCCAGTAAGGCAGGCTCACCAACATCCCCACCGCCAGCGCGACGCTGTAGAGAAAGCTGTAAAGAGAAGTGATCAAGTTCAGCCATTCTAAACAAACTCCGGGCGCTGGAGGGGCCGCGTTGGTCCCATCGATGTTCGGGAAGGGCACGGCTTCAGCCGTGCCGCTAACGGGCCAACCAGAGTGCGGGCTTTAGCCCCTGAGGGCACTTCACTTCCCTCGGGAGACATTTGCGCGAGCAGTTCTATAATCGGAAGCATGCAGACAGTACTGAAGGCAGCGTTACACCGTATTCTGGCAGTCGCGTGCGCAGTTGGAGCGCTAGCCCTTTGCCTGGCCGCTAAGGACTTTGTAAAGCCCGCGGCACAGCCTGCCAAAACCTATCCCGCGCACGACGACCACACCGACGAGAAGGTCGCCATCGCGGCCGATCCTTACGACACTGCCGACAAGGCCAAAATCTTCTCCGTAAACTTTCACCAGCATGGATTCCTGCCCGTTTTCTTCGTCGTGACCAACGACGGCGACCGGCCCATCTCCATCGCCAACATGCAGGTGACGCTGACCACAGCCGACCGCGACAAGCTGACGCCGGAATCGCCCGAAGATATCTACCGCCGGCTCACCAATCCCCGGGCCAATACCGGCCCGCCGTTGCCGCTTCCCATCCCGCACAAGGATGTGAAAGGCACCATCAGCCAGAAGCAGAGGGACGAGATCGAGTCGGCGGCATTTGCGGCTAAAGCTGTCGAGCCTCGCACCACACAATCGGGATTCCTTTTTTTCGACGTGCAAGACATCCCTGCGCCCCTGGCCGGTGCGCGCATCTATGTGAGCGGAGTCAACGATGCCAAGGGTACAGAGCTGATGTACTTCGAAATTCCGATGGGAAAGTAGGAATCCGCCACGCCGTTTAAGAACCTTCCAGAATTCCCTTGACTTGGATTCTCAAAACTGCAACCCTATCTCTCTAGGCATTCGATCTTTGACACAAGAATAGCAATGAGAGAACTACCGTGAATCCAATATTTTGCGAGTCGCCCACCTGAGTTTACGGCCCTTTGTCGATGGCATACCGGCCTAAGTCCTTTGAATGGAATATTTTGCAAGTAAGTTCTTTGCTTCCAGGATTTTAGCCGGACTCGCGGCGGATCGAAGGCGGTAACCCGCTGATTCCAGGGATTTTGTGACATCGATCTGCAATTTTTTTGATCCAGCCTGCGGTCTGACCACTGACGATTTGATCACTGACCACTGCCTTATAATCACCCGATAATGTCGACCACCGCAGACACTTCCGTCGCTGCTCATACTGCTTACGAACCGGTCATCGGCCTCGAAGTGCACGTCCAGCTTCTGACGGCGTCAAAGATCTTCTGCTCCTGCTCCACGCGCTTCGGCGCTCCTCCTAATACGAATGTTTGCCCGGTGTGCCTGGGGATGCCGGGAGCTTTGCCGGTGCTGAACCGGAAGGCGGTCGAGTTCGCCACGCTAGCGGCGATGGCGCTGAATTGCCGCATTAATGAGACATCGATTTTCGCGCGCAAGAATTACTTCTATCCTGACCTGCCCAAGGGCTACCAGATTTCGCAGTACGACAAGCCGCTCGCCGAGCATGGATTCGTCGAAGTCCCCGCCAGTGGAGGCAAGAAGAAAATCGGGATCACCCGCGTGCATCTCGAAGAGGACGCGGGCAAGAGCCTGCACGAGGGTTTTCCCGACTCCGATGAAAAAACTGCCATCGACCTCAACCGCACCGGCGTGCCGCTGATCGAGATTGTCAGCGAGCCCGACATTGCCACGCCCGACGAGGCTTATGAATACCTCACGCGGCTGAAGGAAATCATCCTCTACACCGGGGTGAGCGACTGCAACATGGAGGAGGGTTCGCTGCGCTGCGACGCCAACGTCAGCGTGCGCCCGCGCGGGCAGAAAGAGTTGGGGACAAAGGCTGAAATCAAGAATGTGAACTCGTTCCGCTTCATCCGCGAGGCGCTCGTCTACGAGATCACGCGGCAGGTGGGGGTGATCGAGGCAGGCGGCAAGATCACGCAGGAAACCCGGCTCTACAGTGCGCACGAAGGCAAGACTTACAGCATGCGGTCGAAAGAGCAGGCGCACGACTACCGTTATTTTCCTGAGCCTGACTTGCTGCCGCTCGTCGTGGACGAAAAGTGGAAGGCGGAGATTGCGGAGACTTTACCCGAGCTGCCGGAAGCACGCCGGGCGCGGCTGGTGAAGGAGTATTTGATCACCGAATATGACGCGCAGGTGCTGACGGTTTCAAAAGCGCTGGCCGATCAATTTGAAGAGGCCGCGAAGGCGGCGAAGAATCCCAAGCGGGTGGCGAACCTGGTGCAGAGCGAGCTGATGGGTCGTCTCAAAGCTAAAGGGATCGATATCGAGCAGTCTCCGATTTCAATGAAGGGCGTGGCGGCATCGGCCGATTTGGTGGAGAGCGGCGCTATTTCGGGCAAGATGCTTAAGGATCTTTACGATCTTTGCTTTGACCGCGGCAAAGACTTTCCCGAAGTTTACGACCAAGAGGGGCGTCCGCAGCAGTCGTCGGACACTTCTGCTCTGGAGAAGATTATCGACGAAATTCTTGGCGCGAATCCGAAGCAGCTTGAACAATACCGGGCTGGCAAGAAAACCATGATCGGATTCTTTGTCGGGCAGGTGATGAAGGCGTCCAAAGGTCAGGCTAACCCGCAGCTGGTGAATGAGATGCTGGTTAAGAAGCTGGAGCAGGTTTGAACATTCAGTCAAACATGTGACCGAAGTACCATCTTGCCTTGTGACTTCTGCCATCTGCTTCCTGGGCCCTGTTCCCGATACGATGATGCTGGGCCTGTCTGTCTTGGGCTGACGGTTCGAGAACCTTCATGAAAATCAGGCTTGACCGCATTATCAGCATTGCGACGCTTTTTGCCGCTCTGGCGGCGATTTTTCTGGTGTTGAAGAAGCCAGCGCCGGTGGTGGTACAGACTCCGGCGGCGACCGCGGCCCCAGCCCAGTCGTCCGGCCAGAAGATGGAGCAGCTTGAACAGGCCGCGCAGCAGGCTTCGCCGGCATCCGGTGGAAACTACGCAGTGCCCCCGGCACAGAATCAGCAGATCGTTAGTTCCAGCGCTCAACCGAAGGCCGAAGCTCGCTCCAGTTCTGACGGAATCAGCGCGTTGCTGGCGCAGGCCGCTGGAGCTGCGGGAGGCGGAGGATTCTCGCCGGAAGCCGATATCGGGGGCAGCGGAGAGCCCAACATCAAAGATCAGCAGGTGACCTACGAGGGCGATGTGGTCCACGGACGGTTTCTCACCGAGATCGCGGGGAAAGATGTCTGGGTGACCATCTCCGGCCACATGGGTTCGAAAGATGGATACGCAACGTTCGAGCCGACGGAATTTAAAGTGGGTGATGTCAGCGTCCCGGTTTCGCTGGTGAATCCCGCGTTGCAGAGAAAGCTTGCCGAGCAGCACGACAAGTTGAAACTTCCGGATTAAGTGGACGGCGGCAGCGCGTTCCTTGCAGCCACCTTCGCGTACCAGCGGCCTGATTCCTTGAGCGTGCGCTGCTGCGTCTTGAAGTCGACGTAGGCCAGGCCGAAGCGCTGGCTGAAACCCTCAGCCCATTCAAAGTTATCGAGCAGAGTCCAGGCATGATAGCTGCGGACGTCGGCGCCATCGGCTATAGCCCGGGCGAGCGCTTGCAGATATTGCCGGTGATACTCAACGCGGCGAGTATCGCGAATCACGCCGCTTGTGTCGGGGGCGTCGTCGTAGGCACAGCCGTTCTCGGTAATCTCGATCTGGGGCCGGTTGAAGTCGCGGCTGATGCGCATGACCACGTCATAGAGCGCCGGCGGCCAAACCTCCCATCCATTGCCGGTTTTCGGACCTTGCTGGCCTCCCGTCATCTTCACCGGGAACAGCCACTGCTGGGCGTGGGAGATGCGCTCGAACGCGCTGGGCGCGGAGGCTATGGTGCGGTAGTAAACGTTGATGCCGATGAAATCGAGCGGCACCCGCATTTTGTCGAGGTCGCCGGACTTGATGCCCATGGCGGTTTCCGAAGTAAGCACGAGTGCCTCGGGATAGCGCCCCCGCAGCGCGGGTTCGAGAAACCACAGGTTGGTGATGGCGTGAGCGCGCTCTGCCGCCAGACGGTCTTCTTCGGAGCCAGTCGCCGGTTCACACGACGACATGCTGAACGCGGTTCCCACGCGGGCGGAGGGTCGAGCGGCCTTCAACGCGCGGAAACCGGTGCCCTGAGCCCGGTTCACCGTATGGGAAGCGCGCAGGAAGTCAAGGAGGCTCTGGCGTCCGGGAGCGTAGGAGCCTTCGAGATAACCCCGGTAGGTGAAAGCCAGGGGCTCATTGAACAGCATCCAATCGGAAACGCGGTCGCCCAGGGCGCGCGCGACAAGATCCACGTAATCGGCGAAGCGAGAAGCCGTATCGCGAGCGGGCCAGCCTCCTGCGTCTTCGAGAGCCTGGGGCAAGTCCCAGTGATAGAGGGTGACAAACGGCCGGACTCGGGCTTCGAGTAATGCGTCGATGAGGCGGCGGTAATAGTCGATCCCCTTAGAATTCGCGGGACCTGAGCCGGCGGGCTGAACGCGCGGCCAGGAAATCGAAAAACGATAGCTGTTCAGGTTCATCGCCCGCAGGAGCGCGACGTCTTCGCTAAAGCGATGATAGGAATCACAGGCTAGGTCGCCGGTGTCGCTGTTCTTGATTTTGCCGGGAGTGTGAGCGAAGCGGTCCCAGATGGATTCGCCCTTGCCCTCTTGCTTCCAGGCGCCTTCGATCTGATAGGCGGCAGTTGCGGCGCCCCAGAAAAAGCCCTTGGGGAAGAAGATCTCGGAAGAAGAATCAAACTGCCCCGCACGGGAACTGGTGGGAGCTGCAGAGTTCGCCGTGCGCGCTGCATTCGACACACTGCAGCCCGAGAACAGGCTGGCCGGCAGCGCGGCTGCGACGCCGGCGGCGAGAGCCGAGTGAGCAAAGTCGCGGCGGGTCAGGCGCAAGGTAGAAGCGGCTCCTTTAGAAATTGGTGCGGCTAGGTATCAATTATGCTTGATCGACTTCCCGGCATTCGACCCGGTAAGCGAGTTGTATAACGTCTCCAGGAACACGTCTGCGCTGATGAACTCACCGGAATACTTCTTCCAGGGATCGAGTAACTTCGCCTGCTTCATCTGGTCGAGCGTCTTGCCTTCTTTCAGAGCTTTCTCGGTTGCGGCGCGCGTTTCCTGCAACATCTTCAGATAAGCGCGCAGGTCGTCGAGGCTCGACAGCGGGCCATGCCCGGGAATCACCTTCACATCGGGCGGCGACTGCGCGATGACTTTCTCCACTGCATCGATCATGCCATTCAGGCTACCACCCGCCTCGACATCGATGAACGGGAAGTGGGTCACGAACTCGTCGCCCATGTGGACGACGTTCGACTTGGGGAAGAAGACGATCGAGTCGCCATCGGTGTGGCCAGAGGGAAAATGCAGGGCGCGGATGTCTTCTCCGTTCAGGTGCACTGTGATCTCGTGATCGAAGGTGATGATGGGCAAGGCGTCTTTGGGCTGAGGCTTGGCTTCAAAATGCAGGGAGCCGCCGTTGCCTGTAGTGCCGCCGGTCTCCAGCCGCTTGCGCACGTTGTCGTGGGCGATAATCGGAGCCTGCGTCTGGAAGTATTCGTTTCCACCGACGTGGTCGCCGTGATAGTGCGTGTTGATGACGAAGCGCACTGGCTTGTCGGTGATGCCCTTCAACGCGGCCTGAATCTTCTCGGCGAGAGGAGCGGATTGATCGTCCACCAGCACAATCCCATCCTCGCCGACAGACGCAGCAATGTTGCCTCCGAGGCCCTCCAGCAGGTAAACGCTTCCGGCCACTTTCGTGACCTTTATCTGGACTTTGCTGAAGTCCTGGTTCTGAGCCGAGGCAAGGCTGCTGGCAAGCACGCAAACGGCAAGGAGAATCCATAGCTTGCGCATGATCGTCCTCGATTTCATTTTGGGCACGGGCAGACATTCTAAACTGGAATGGGGGGAGCCTGCCGCACTTAGGGCACCCTCAGGGTTTACGCGTTCGGTTCGGCCCACCGATTGCAAATGGGCTTGGAGGTTCGGCGGAGTCCGAGCGCAGCTACCGAGGGACTCCGCCCGAGCGGTTCTGTAGATGTTTGCGAAGGAGCAAAGCACATGCACGTTCACGCCAACCAAATTAATCCCAATGCCCAGACGGATGCTCTTTATGCTGCCGAGCGGGCTGCAGCCAAACGAGCTGCCGAGGGCACTCGAAGGAAGCTACTGGAGTTTGCGTCGGAACTGGCCGGCGAAGCGGAATCTGAAGAAGCTTGTGTGGTAAAGCTGGGGGCACGCGAGGAATCCGGGGAGCAAGCGAAGAAACAGAATCCACAACGCAGCCGGAAGAAACCAAAGGAGGAGGACGCAAACAAATCTATTTCGGACTGGGCGTAGCCGCCTTGGCCGGACTCTCGCTCAGAACCTTATAGGAAGAGTAGATCACTTGCTGGTCATACAGCGCCTCAGTGGCCTGCCATCCCAGAAAGGCCGTAACCGTGAGAAACAACGCGAGGATCAGGTAGGCGGGCTTGACATGCCCTCTTTCGCTCCGTGCTCCTTGTTCTCCGGGCACGTGTTTTCTCTCCAGCCTGCCTTGCCAGAGCAGGTACCAACCCGCGAGCGCAAGCACCAGCAAGGTGAATTCCAGGAGAGGCGGATTGCTGGCCGCCCGTTCGATGAGGAGGTGGTTGTGCAGCGCAACTACTCCCGGGACGAGATAGACAATGGGCAGGGCGTATCGCAGCCTGGATTTGCGGTCCGCGTTCCACCAGAACAAGCACAAAGAGAAAGCGACCAGGCCGTCAAAGGCAGCGCCTCGCAGTACCATTCTTTCATCGTGAAACTGGCGGAGCCTCTCATTCTTGTCGGTTCCCTGCAACAGAAGCGCGCCTTCCTGGACGTGAAAAACGTCTCCGGCCAAGCCCTCCGACTGGCTGAGGCGCTGGTGAGTTCGCGGGATCAACCACTGCCCCTTATATTCGCAGGGCGAATCAATCGTCTCGGATTGTCCGGGCTTGTTACTGAGGGAATCGATGAGCGTTTGAGAGATCAACCCCTGATCTTTTTCCTGGCAGTAGACATGGGTCAGGATGCTGGTCTGAGTCATCGTCACGCCTGCCCGGAACACGCGCCCCATCGCTTCTACGTAAAGGTCATCGTCGTCGAAGCAATCCTGCGCAATGCGAGACACCACCGAGCCCAGGGGATAAGCCATGGCGAATAACAGAAGCCCGGCCACGGCGGGCTGGTTCTGTTTGTTTACCCAGTCCACAAGGCTTGAGATACGGCTTTCGTTCTCGGGGAAGAAGAGGTGGATGACGAGGAAAATCCACGGAAGAGCCAAGGCTCCGACGACGACGGTATCGAAGGCAATGCTAAAACTGCCCATGTGTCACCTGGATCGTCTTGCGGCGTGCGCCGAGAACCCGCCATTGAGGACGGGTTCACTTTTCATGTTTCGTCCGTCACTTCACTTCAAGTCTGCCAAGTCCTCCTGAAGTTGCGCCAGGTTGAAACCATCTGGCGTCACGGATTGACCTTTTTTCTGCTCGAGGAAGTCAGCGCTCAGAATGGCGTAAGCCTCATCGCAGTAAGCTGCCCAGAAGCCCCAGGTCATGGTTTGCAGCGCGCCCCAGGTGACGACGGTGAGACTGCGGGAGTCGTAGGCGACCACGGGGACGGCGTGTCCGCCCCAGGAGCCGGGTGCGCCATCGCCTCCGGTGCCTCCCGGAGGAACGGACCAAATCTGTTTGTTGCTGGTCTGCGCCTGAGCGCTCTTGGGCAAGGCCAGTCCGATGTAGCAGCCACCGAAGATCCAGGTGCCATCCATGATGTGGGTGGTGTTGGAGGGTTCGAGGGCGATGTAAGCCGTGATCTTGTGACCGGCAATGCCGGTTTGCCGCCAGTAGTTGAGGACGTCGATTTCCTGGGCCCCGTTGTCGTTGGCTCCCGTCTTGGGGTTGTAGCCGGTAATGGCGGAATAGGCGGCTATGATTTGCGTGTCGGACGGCGTGAATGTTTTCGATTGGGCATTGGCGGTCCACTCCATCATGAGGTGCCCGGCGGCGGCGCAGGTGCAGTCGCCGACCTGGGCGTTGTCCATCATGCCCCAGGGGACTTTCATCTTTGTGGTCAGATCGAGGCTGGGAGGCGGAGCGGGCAGAGCGGCTGTGGCGTATGTAGCGAATAGCAGAGTGCGCGGATCGTGACGCGGTGCTTGTTTGCCGAGCTTCAGCTTAAGGGGATCGATTCGGGTTGGGTCAGGCTTCATGATGACGCTCTTGCGTGCGTCGGGGAAGGTGGTGAGCATCTTTACGGACATGGCTGGTTCCTTTCTGATCATTTCTCGTCGGGGCTAACAAGTCTGGCGATAAGAGATCCGCGAGGATCCCGGCTTCACGATGAAATCATGGCCCAGTTTGGCGATGGGGGAAGGCTGCGGCGCAAATAATAGAACCTGAGGAGCGACGTTGCAACTTGGAGCCGGTGCTTTTTACGAAAAACGAACAGAGGCATGCTTCGTGCCACCGCAGCGGAGCTTCGCTCCTGGACCCACCCTTCAAAAAACGAAGGGTGGGCCACGCGCCAGTTGCCAGTTGCCAGCTAGCTTGTCTGATCGACTGGGGTGCGGGGAAACACTATACTACACGCGCACTGATTGTGACCCGAGTTGATCCACGGAGATGCTGGTGGGGAGAAATCCGATTTCAGTTCTCATTTTTGTTCCTGCTGTTTCAGGCGCTATTCTTACCGTCTGCGACGCGCGAGCTGACCGTGACTCGCAAACGGGGTGGTGGTTGTGAACCGCGTTGCTGGCATACTTGACCACACGGCTGCTTACCGGCTGTGGCAAGCTCCGTTCGCTGAGCAGAAGTTTGCTCCGGTGCTGGCGAATAATGATCTGCGGCGGGTACGGCGCGTGCTTGATGTAGGGTGTGGTCCGGGGACAAACACGGCACATTTTGCTCATGCCGACTATCTTGGTATCGATCTCAACCAGCGCTATGTGGAAAGCGCGCGGCGCAGGCATGGGCGCGATTTTGTGGTTGCGGATGTCCGCAATTACCGCTGCGCCGAGGGAGAGAAATTCGATTTCATACTGGCCAGCAGTTTTCTTCACCATTTGAACACCGACGAAGTGGTGGGCATCTTGTCGCACTTGCGCTCTCTGCTGACTGAGGATGGCCATTTTCATACTTTGGAGTTGGTGATGCCAGAGGAGAGATCGGTTGCTCGTCTGCTGGCCGAATGGGACCGCGGAGATTTTGCGCGGCCGGGGGAGGAATGGCAGAGGATATTCCGCGGGATTTTTGCGCCGGTGGTGACTGAGTTCTATCCGCTCACGCTGATGGGTGCAACCTTGTGGAACATGGTGTATTTCAAGGGCAGGGCGCGGGCATGAGCGAACTGAGGAACAGTGTGGAGGCTCGTCGCGCTGATTTGCTTGAATCGGTAGATGGAGGCGCATCGATCCACCCGGTAGCTCCGACGGAGACGACTGAGGGCCGCATCACTTACCTCTCAGCCGCGATACCGGTCAGCATGGGGGACTGGTGGTTCGACATTGCTACGGTTGACCATTTCTGGATTCAGCGGCGTTTTGCAGTGATGCGGCGGCTGGCCGATCCTATCGTGCGGACCGCTAAACGGGCCGCCGAGATTGGCTGCGGCAGCGGTTTGCAGCAAAGGTGCATCGAGGATTATTACGGGATACCGGTGGCTGGATTCGAGCTCAATGAGGTCGCTCTCGAGAAGAACGTGAGCCGATTGAGCCCGCTTTATTGTTACAACATCCATCAGCGGAACCCGGAACTCGGCGGACGCTTTGATCTCTTGTTGTTGTTTGATGTGCTGGAACACATCGAGGATGAATCCGGGTTTCTGCAAGCGGTGAAGTTCCATCTTGCGGAATCTGGCACGCTGCTGATCAATGTTCCGGCGCACCAGTTTCTTCATTCCGATTACGATGTTGCTCAGGGACACTTTCGCCGCTACTCGATCGACGGGTTGGCGAGAGTGTGCGGACAGAATGGGTTCAGGGTAGAGGCTTGCAGCTACTGGGGGCTTCCGCTGGTTCCGTTGCTGCTGGCGCGGAAGCTCGTGAGCATGCAACGCAGCGACGGCAAGGCTGGATTCGATACGCATGGACGTACGATCAACAAGGTTTTATCGTGGCTGGCGCACGCGGAGCCGCTGCCGCAGAGGTTTCTGGGTACTTCTGTGATGGCAGTGCTGAAGAAGGGGAGCTAGGGGAATGAGATGACGGAGCGACCGAGCGTTTCGCTGGCAATTCCGCTTTATAACGAGGAAGCAGTGTTGCCTGAACTGCTGCGCCGGGTTACGGCGGTGATCGAAGCGATTCCGGGCGGTCCGCACGAGATTATATTGGTGGATGACGGCAGTTCGGATAGAACGTGGGAAATGCTGGAAGAAGCTGCTGAAAAAAATCCCAATCTGGTGGCAGTTGGGCTGTCACGGAATTTTGGTCATCAGACGGCATTGGGCGCGGCTCTGGACCAGGTGTCTGGCGATGTTACGGTGCTGATGGATGGGGATTTACAGGATCCTCCGGAGGCGATTCCTGCGCTGCTGGAAAAATATAGGCAGGGGTATGACGTGGTATACGTGCAGCGGCTAAACCGGAAGGAGGCGTGGTGGCTGCGCGCCTGCTACCACGGTTTTTATCGTCTGCTGGCGGCGTTGTCGTCGATACATCTTCCGCTGGACGCGGGGGATTTCGGGCTGATGTCGCGGCGCGTGGTGGAAGAAATCAGGCGGATGCCGGAGCATCACCGCTATTTGCGCGGGCTGCGCACATGGGTGGGATTTCGGCAGATTGGAGTTCCGATCGAGCGCTCGGCGCGGCGGGCGGGACTGACGAAATACAGTCCGCTGAAGCTGCTGAAGCTGGCTTCGGATGGAATTTTCGCATTCTCGATTGTGCCGCTCCGGGCAGCCGCACTCGTTGGAGCAACGGCCACGGGATTGTCGGTACTGTTCTCTCTGTACTCGCTCTACGCCAAGTTCTGGCTGCATTCGCCGCAGGGTTTCACGGCGCTGATTCTGGCGGTGACATTTCTATCGGGCGTCAATCTTTTTTTTCTGGGGATTATCGGAGAGTATGTGGGGCGAATTTATGAGGAAGCGAAAGCGCGGCCGCACTACATCGTCCGCGAACTGATCAGGCGGCGCTCTGGCAGCGGTACGGGGGCGACTGCCATCGATGCCGGCTGGGTCAGCCGCCGCCTCTAGCGCCAGCGCAATTCAAAAGGCCCAAACCTTTGCGCGTTGGGGTAAAGCTTTCGAACCAGATCTTGCAGCGCCGGCGATAGAGGGGCGGAAAAATCAGGCTCGGTCCGAATGACGGCGACCCGAGTGGTTTCGCCGACCAGCACTTGCTTAATTGCCGCGTCGCGCTTCTCCGGATCGGCAAGAAAATCGAACGACGTTCCGGTTGGGTTCGGATTCCCAGACAAGAAATAGATTTGCGGACTGTCTGGACCTGCATAGATCCGGCCTCCCAAAGAGTGCTCCTTTGTCGCCGGTACGAGCTGATCATAAACTTCGCCCTCAGCCGGGGAGACTCGCAGGCCGCTCGCGCGTGGGAGCAGAAGCCGGTACTTCTGGCTATCTTTCGCATAAGAGCCTCCCATGCTGAAAATGAAGCCCGGAGTAACTCGGAGAACCGCGAACAGAAGCAGGGGGATTCCGATCGCAATATTTATGCCTTGGCGAGTTTCGGGGTGGCGTCTCGGCAGGGCCCTCACGGCGAGGAAGAGAAGCGGCGCAATGTAGAGAAAATAGACTGGAGCTGAGAACGGAAACTGAATTAAGCTGCTGAGCCCCAGGACGGCGAGTAACAGAAAGGTTCTTTCTTTCTCTGCCTTGTTCTCGCTACCGTAGAGCTCGACATAGATGGAGCCGAACAGAACGGTCAAAGGCACCAAGCTCGAGATGGCAAACCAAAGACCGCGGTAGAGCCAGATATAATGCCGGCTCACTATGACTGCATACAGCATGATCAGGCCCACTAAAGGGGGGACGAGCACTGGCATCTTATCTGCGAGGATTGCGACAGCTAAGACCGCGCATACGACGCCCAACAACACGTATCCGGCTAAATCGGGCTGAATCGGTTGTCTACTAGCAAAAACTAACCGCGAGAGAGGAGCTACGAACACACCGCGGACCAGGGTTGCGACTGCGCGGGTGCGTATGTAAGGAAGCAAAAGCACGAAAATCGGAAGGAGGACTCCCAGTAGAAACGGGGTTGAAGTTCTTAGCAGCCGGTTTAGTCGGATCCGCGTCTTCGAGCGAGTTGCCGCCAGCTCCCGCCAAAGAATAGCTAGGGCGATGGCTGAGCCTGGCAGGACGAAGTGGGCGAAGAATTCGACGCTCAATAGGGGCTGAACCATTCGGAATAAGAAAAAAATGAGTAAGAGCGTAGACAGGCATAGGACTATTGAATAGGCGGTAAATCGGGAATCGTCCTCGGTGGAATCATTTGCTTCATTTTGCTCACAATAGATTAGGAACAGCAGAACGGCGCCGACGAAATAAAGGCCAGAAGTCTTGATACAGACCGAAATGCCGCCGCACGCTCCAGCCACCAACAACCAGGAGTACCGCTTGCTTTCGAGGAAACGGAAGATAGCAACGATTCCAAATGTTGCGAAGAAGAGGTTGTACCACGATGGCATTGAAGCCGCGTAGTTAGGGACGCTCCAAACAGCAGCGATGGCGGTCATTCCCGCAGCGCCGGCGAAGCTGGTGAAGCGCTTGGCAATCGCAAAAATCGCGGGCAGCCACGCCAGAAACCCGGCGAAAACAGCCCAGCGAAGCGCCGCCAGCTTTACGCCAAAGATGAGAAAGGCCAGGGCGTGCCAGTAACTCAAGCCTCCGGTATATAGCTCATCAAAATCCTTGTGCGGTACCTCACCTCCAAGAATTCTTTCGGCGCTGAGGGCCAGAGCTCCTTCATCGTGCGGGACCCACCCCCGCATAAGGTAGCCATACATGTACGCGGCGCAGATCAGCCAGCTCGCAACGAGCCACAACCACTGTTCATCAGGGACCCATCGGCCGCCCGCGGCGCTCGTTGGGGTTCCACCGGACGCGTTATTGTGTATCGTCATCGTTCGCCAGATCGGGGTTCTGGGACTGGCCCAATCAACATCTTTCAACGGGGCAGAGGGTCTTTCATGTTGGTTAAGGCGTAGGCCATTACTGCCATGGCGGCGGCGTTTTCGCGGAGTTCGCTGGGGACTACTTTGTCCAAGGTGTCGGCGGCGGAGTGGTGGTAGTTAAAGTAGGTGCGGCCGTCCTGCAGTATGCCGAAGGCGGGGACTCCGGCTTCGGACATGGCTTCGATGTCGGCGCCGGGAGGGTATGTCGTGGGCTGGAGGACGCTAGCTCCGATGCTCTGGAGCACGCCTTGTACGGGGCGGAGGGCGTCGCTGGCAGCGGGGGCGGCCTTGATGTCGAAACCGAGAGGATGGGCGGCGCCGGCATCGCTCTCGATGGCGGCTACGTAGTGGGGAAAGTCACTGGCGCATTCGGCGGTGTAGGCTCTGCTGCCGGAGCCTCCGGTTTCCTCGTCCATCCAGGCGATTACGCGGAGGGTACGGGCAGGACGGAGGTGAAGGCGCTGGAGAACTTCGGCGGTCTGCATGGCCATGACTACGCCGGCTCCGTCGTCGATGGCTCCGGTGCCGAGGTCCCAAGAATCGAGATGGCCGGAAACTACTACGATCTGCTCGGGATGCTCGGAGCCTTTGAGGTCGGCGATTACGTTGAAGCCGGTTTCGTCGGGGAGCTTTTGCGGAGTCAAAGTGAGATGCATGCGGACCTTGCCCTCGGCGGCGAGGTGGACGATCAGGTCGGCGTCTTCGGCGGCGACCGCTGCGGCGGAGATTCCCGCAGGGAAGCTCTGTCCGGTGTGGGGTAGGCGATAGTCGGCATTGCCGACGGAGCGAACCAGAGCGGCGACGGCGCCCAGGTCGGCGGCGGCTTTGGGTCCGGCTCCGCGGTAACGAACGGCCTCGCCGTAGGCGGCGAAAGCTAGTCCTGCGGCAGCCTTTTGCTTATCGAAGAGTTCGTTGAAGAGGACGATCTTGCCGGCGACTTTGTCGTGTCCGAGAGCCTGGAGTTCTTCGAAGGTGTCGACGGTGACCACTTCGGCAGTGAGGCCGTCTGCGGGTGTTGAGGCGCTCGCGCCGAGGGCGGTGAGAACTATCTTTTGCGTGGTGCCGGGCACCATGCCGGGATATTCGACCAGGGCGGCGGTTTCGGCGCCGCGGACCCAGTGCGGCACGGTGACCGGCTGGAGGCGGACATCGAGGCCGAGGTGGCGAAGTTCGTCGGCCACGTATTCGGCGGCGGCGCGGGCCTGGGGCGATCCGGTGGGTCGTGGTCCGATATTCTCGGTGAGGTGCGCGAGCTGGCGGTAGGCGTAGTCGTCGCCGAGCGCGGCGGCTTTTATGGCGGAAAGCTGCTGGAGAAGAAGCGGAGGGAAATTCAGCTTGTCAGCCGGCGTCGTTTGCGGCTCCGACATCATTCTGGTTGTGGCGGGCGGCGTCTGGGGCGGGTTTTGAGCGCCGGCGAGCATGGGAGAAATCAGCAGAAGGGCGATCGACGCGGCGGTAAAGATAGGTAAGGATGCGCTGGAGGAGTGGAAGGCCTTGGTCATAGGTTCTGGCAGTGTATCTGAAGGATGCGCTGCGGGAAAGCGTCCGGGTGTGGGCAGAGTGCTTGAAGTTTCGAGTCGACAAAAAAGCGGCCCCATTGCTGGGGCCACGTTTAAAGAGGTCAAGGTGGTGGGTGAATGTCAGGAAAGGCGATGGAAGCTGCCGTTCCGCCAATCGGGACGGCACTTCGGGAAATGTTGAATAGAGAATCGAGTGAAGGTCATTGCTATGGGTTTGCGGCCTCTTTATTACATTCAGAAGAAGCATTTCCCGAACCAAATGGGGTTTCTGTTGGGGTTTTGGTTTGGTCATTCATAAGTGCTTGATAGGATTTGACTTAGAATGATCCGCAGCTCACACGGGCGATTTGACGGCAAGGGATGGGGATGATCGAAGTGCACAAGCATGCACATTGAATGCACAAGGATGGGGGCAATCCGAGCCGCCGGTGCCTCCTGGCAAACCGGCGGCCCAAAGGGATCTAAGCCGTACTAGCTGTTTCCGGCCACAGTACGCAGCTTCCCGGGCAGAAAGTGGTAGGGCGGCCAGGGTCCGCTGATGGCCACTTCGCAGTTCTTCAACTGCTTGGCGGCGGTGCTGTAACGGTTCTGGTATTTCTCGACCGACTTGGAATCGATGAGATGGGCAATATCGATGAGCATGCCTTGGGGCGCAACCTTCTTGCAGCTCACTTCCTCTTCCAGAGGATTAAACAACTTGTGGACCTGCACCGAGAGGGCCCGGGCCTTGGTTTGGCGCTCGCGGTCCCGGGAAGCCTTGACCCGCAGCTTGGAAAGATAGTCGCCGCCGACGGTGTCGGGCAGGACGACATCGATCATCGCCTCGCGCAGCGAGCCGTCGGTGACCGTTAGCTTGATGTGCATTTCGGACTTGCCGCGGAGCCGCGCGACGCTCAGACCGAAGGCGCGCCGGTTCACCCGGACCGCCTGGCGGAGGGCGTCGTCGCTTTCGAAGATGGTTCCGAAGCGGAAAGGTAATACGGTGGAATTGCGGAAGCAGCCGCTCACCACGCGGGCGTGCTCGATGGCTGACTTCTGATCAAGTTCTGCTGCGTTTTGGTCGTACTCGCTCACAATCACAGCAAACTCGCCGCTGGGATAGCTGAGGACAGGGGCTCCGTTGACGCCTTGAACATTCTCAATTACGAAAGGACGACGGGAACGGGTGCCGTTGGGAAGGGTCTGGTGCTCGGTAAGGCAGTACGCGTACCACGCCATAGTAAACTCTCCGAACCGGGACGGAGGCGGACCAACCACCTCTTA
>Ga0209415_10004233_pt1 | contig 26399 bp, 38 predicted proteins | sample PeaSoiSIISIP2007_FD_187696 | JGI IMG/M metagenome (GOLD analysis project Ga0209415, IMG submission 187696) | Peat soil microbial communities from Weissenstadt, Germany - SII-SIP-2007 (SPAdes) (version 2) | ecosystem: Environmental > Terrestrial > Soil > Wetlands > Peat | place: Germany... | reverse complement strand
AAGGTCGCCCCGTGTAGGTCTCGATAAACTCCGCCGCCTTGTACTCGGTCTCGTGGGGGTCTTTCGGCGCGGGTGGCGCTAGGCCGAACCGCATGTCGCCGATACTTCCGCTAACCAAAACCATTCATTTGATCCCTTCGAGTTTGTCGTAGTTCCCCATCAAGTGCATCGCTACGTCGTAGATTTCTTCGCATTGCAGGATCATGTAGCCGAGCGGGTCCTTCTGACCGGGATTCTTGTAGAGGGTGAGCCGCAGTTTCTTTTCTTCTTCAATAGTCGCTGTCGAATATGAGACCGCTTCTAACTCCGGGTCCTCTAGCGGATTTTTCGCCCGCTGTCGAGTGGTTGTGGCTCGGAGAACGTCCACAGCATCCAGCATAGTCGCCCGTCGTAGACTCGACGGTTCATCCTCAGCGGCAAACTTGCTGAGCAATTCGATTAACAGGTGCGTACCCGGCTGTGATTGGGTCATTTGCGCAGCCGTGGGCCTATCCAGCCCTCCGCCTCTATTGGCATCCCCGGCGCCCATATTGGAACCTCGCTCATGATAGACTCAAACTCGGAAACCTTCATGGTTCCGATGGGGGCTTCCGCGATAACCTCGTCGTGAATACTCAAGAGTAAATCGAACCGCTCGTCTTGGTCAACCCTATACATCGCTTCGGCGAGAAGGTCCCGGCTCGACGCTTGGTCGGCGTTTTCAGTGAGCGACCCACCGTGCGTTCCGAGCCTTTTCCACTCTTTCGTGACGATGTGGCGCCCCATGAACGACAGGTGGGGCGACAGGAAGGTTTCGGGTTGTTCGCCATTCAGGGTCTTGCGTTGACGCTCGGCAATCTGCTCGGCGTGGCGCTTGACCCGGCTCATGGGGACGCCGATCTTCGACTGGAACGTCACCAAGCACGGTGTTCCACGCTCATTCTTCGCCATGTAGCGATAATTGATCCGTTCGTGGACTTCGGGATCAAGATATGCAAGCAGACGACCGCTCGGCAACCGACAATGTAAGAAGCGCCCGTTGACAAAGTAAGAGACTTGGCCGGGACCGGGAATAGCAACGTGCTCGTCGCCCTCTTGCACCGCTGCGATGGCGGCGCGTTCGATTGCTTTCCACAGCACCGGCATTTCGGGACATTGCTTCTTACGGTAGATTTGAACGACCTTCTTGCAGAATGCATCGTCGAGCCAAATACCTTCCTCGTTCCAGACGGTAAGTTGGAACTTCTCCCATCCCATATTGTACCCGAGGCCCAAAACCGAATTATGAACAATTAGAGGTCCAACATCTGTTATAATAGTGAAACGGCGCCTAGGACCGGCATTTGCAATGTCGTAGACACGCTTCAAGATACGCGATCCGTCTGCGCAAGTCTGCAACCGTTGGACGGTTTGCCATATTTTGTTTTTTAGTTGTGAAATGCAAATTCCCTGGTTGATAGCCTCGGTCATTGTTTTTACGATCAAGTTCGAGAATGGAGTTGTCCCACCCCGGTAGCGTGACCAAATACCTGAGAAATTTTCGTCTATCCTTAAGCCAAGCGGGCCAGACTTTGATCCTCCGCTTTCCGTAGTGCTCCCATGCCGGGTTGCCAGAACTTGAACATCGTCCAATGCAAGCTGAAATCCTGTTAAGGAGCCGAACCCGATGAGCGTCGTTGGGCACGATGTCAGCATACCCCCAAAAATGCTTTCTCCAATGCCCCGCAGCTTTTTTAGCGCATTTATTACATCGAGTCGAACGTCCGGCACGCAGGTTTGGAAAATAGACCAAATGAAACGGAGCGCCGCATGAACATGAGGCGACCGCGCCGACAACCCCGCCACGGATTCCGTATGCGTACCCCCGGATGGTAAGTTCCCCGAAGCGTACGCCAATGCTCGGAGGCTTATATTTTCGTCTTGTGCCAGCGATTCCCAATGATACCAATTTCCCCCACCGGACACCGGGTGCTCCGGGGTTGCCCATGTTCCTCCGAACAAACAAACCTCTCTTACGCCCCGATCTACTAGACCGTCGTGTGTTACCCATTCTTTACCATCCCATAGCCGATCACTAGCGAGAACTTCGACTATAGGCATAATACCCCGATCCGTCAATACTCTAGTGTCGGCGGCGAAGCATTTTTTACCTAGTTGCCTCTCCATCTTGTCAGCCTTTGTTATTTCTCGACCGTATATGGCACTTGCCATCGCGAGATACGGATCGCCCTTATTTCGGAACAAGTCGAGTTGCGATGTACAATTAGCCATCCATGCGAGCTTGCGCGCTTCGATGGCTTTGAAGTCGGCTGCATACAGTTCCTTGCCGTCGCTGGCGATCAATGCCCCGCGACACGCCTTCGCGAGAGCCGGCAGCGGCGCGCCCTCGATCAACGTAATGAAGTCCAGGTCGAGGTCGCCTAATTCGTCTCGGGTGAGCAGGGTTTCCCACACACTCGGTTTTTCGCCGCGCTCGGGATCATCTTTGTCGGCGAGGGTGTACTCCCCCATTTCTTTCATGTAGCCACGCACGAAGTTATGGGGCTGGACGCCTTGCCCCGACCAGCGGCCTGTGCGGTCGGCACCGTTATAGAGCATGATGTCGTGCAGCCGACCATCTGGACACACGGAATCTCTCATGGTCTTGAACTTGGCGACTGACGACCGGTTGACTTCGAGGCAGATTTCCATTGCCTTCTTAAGCGTAGCACCTATAGTTCCTCGGCTCTGCCAGAGCTTGTCCATTTCGGGCTTGCGCGCAACCTTAGCTTCCTCGGCGGCTTTCGTAGGGACACCATGTAAAGCGAAACTGAGCGTGTCGGCTCGCGTGTCGGCGAGCGGTTCCATTGCGCTGTCTACCAGCGCGCGAGACTTGCTCGGCTGAGTTGTTTTATTAAGTTCGGCTACTTGTTCATTCGCCCAGGCACGGAACGCGATTCGTTTGGAGCCTCCGAGCACTCGACCGCCGGTCAGGTCTTGCATTTCGCCGTCTAGCCGCACGACTTCGCGTCGGCATAACTCGATAGCATCTTCGGCGGCGGCTTTGTCGAGCTTGATCCCGCGCATGTTCATGCGGAAGTCCATCCGCCAGTATTCAAGCTCGCGCTCGGTCATTTCCGGGCAGAAGTCGGACAGCGCACGTTCGGTGCGCACATCCTGCGCGCAGTAATTCCAGTTGCGGCGATGCTCAATTTCTTCCTCGCACCAAGTCAGTTCGGTTGAGGGCACCACGCCTTTCTTCTTGCGCGGCTTCATCGGTTTCGAGAGCTTGTTGATTAACCGGGAGCCATCCACATCTTTACGTTCGGTCAAGCCGATGTCGTTCGCCGCGTCGCCCAACTTGCGGCGCAGCGAGAGGCACGACGCCTTCGCGGCGGAGCAGCGCATCTGCTCCACTTGCAGCGGCACATCAAACAACTCGGGAAACTCGCGCATGAGCACGAAGTTCCAGATGACGTATTCGAACTTGGCGTTGTGCGCTTCGACAAGCTCGCCGCCCTTGATGCGCTCGATCAGTTCGTCGGGGCGCTCGCTTCGCTCGGTCCAGCAAACGCCCTTGTCCTCATGGCGTCGGTGCCACAGATGGACTTCCTCGTCGTGATTGTAAGCCCAACACATGCAGAGGACAGCCGTGGAGGCGTCCCACGCATAGCGGCACGCCCCGAGCTTCGTCAGATCAACAGGAGAACGAGTCTCGAAGTCCAGATACACGGTCATCTGTACCTCGCCCGATAAGATGTCAATTTTCGACGACCCATCACGCCTTCACTCCTGGGAGCCGTTTAATCCAGTAGCCCCGCCGAGGGGCGAGCACCCGTTTCATATGCGTGTCATGTACTTCGAACTCGCCGTCATGGGCGATGATCGCGAATGCGTGATCGGCGGTCTCCACCACTATGCGTCCATTGTTCGGAAGTACGGCGGAGCTTATGAACCGAAATCCAAGCTCAGCCATGTACACCTTGAACCATGGGTATGCTGTGACGATACCGTTCTCGGGACTCGGACGGCGCTTGCTGTGGCGCACACGGCCGGTCTGGTAGCGGAGCCTGTTGTAGACTTCCCTGTACGGGCGCTCGGCTGCAATGGCGATGGCACGCACCACGCAATCACCTGCGTCGCCCTCGAAGCCCGCCGCCGCCCGACCACCGTCTGTTTCGACGAATTTCAGATTTTCGCCCACTCAGCCGCCTCGTGGTAAATTTGCTCGATAGACTTCCTGCCGGGTCCGAGGTTCCAAGGTTCGATGCGCGCTCGGTTCGCCCGCATCAGAGGATAAATGGTCCCGTCTTGCAGTGAGCGGTTGACGATGACAAACGACGGAACCTTCGCAATCTGCGCCGCGCAGTTGAAGCAACTCAGTGTCCCAATAAACTTGCGAGCGCGTTGAGCAACCGCGACATGCAGCCGCAACTTAGGAGGCAGGTCATCTTGGGTTTCACTGCCAAGCAGTATCGTTCGTATCCGAGCCTCACGCAATGCGGCAAGTAACACACCCCACTTCGCCGGGATTTTGTGGGGGTGCGATCCGAACATATGGACCGCGACGTAAGGCTCGCGCATGACATCGGCGAGAATGCGCTGTTCGTCGGCGTCGAGCACAATCTCAGGAGCCGCCCACTTCAAACCCGAGATATGGCTGTGATTGAGTCGCCGAAAGCCGGGGAAGCAGGGAATCGGTCGCGACCTATACACAACGCTATCTATGTGCTGCATACCGGCGAACAAATCGACGGAGAACTCGTGATTGCCTGCGACCTGTAGCATGGTCGTGTGATCGCCACGCGATTTCAGGTCGGCAAAGTACCCCAAGTCGTTGCCCGGCTGTGCCATGCGCAAGAGCATGTCGCCGACGCCGCCATTCAGGGTCGCATAGATGTTCATTACTTTCTCGTCATCGGTATCGAGTCATCGCGGGGTGGCTTCTTCGTTGGCTCCGGGGGAGCCTCATAAGGTACAACGCGGAGCGTCGGGGCAAGAAACTCAGTGAATGCTTCGCGCAACTCTTGACGCGCGTCGATCACGTTGATGAATTCTTTGGACGGCGCTGGATGCCCTTGGGCCGCGCAAACTGCGACGGTCAGACTCTCGACGGCCTCGGCGGCACGCTCAATTTTGAAATTTACAACTGCTTTGCTCATGCTGCCCTGTGAGCTTGTGGTGACGCCATCCGCCTCTCCGGGAGAAAGTGACGGAAGCGTAGGTTACTCTACGCTTCCGTTCGGCCAGTCCAGTCCTTAGCTTGGCTGTTGCTCCCGATAACATCGGGAGGCGGCAAGTTCGGAAAGGACCCCTAGCAGTGGGGCGAGCCGCGTGCGCACGCGGAAGGCCTGTTCCCCGCCCCACTGTGTTTGCTTACTCGAAGTCGGCGGCGGTGTCCTCGACGGCCTCTGTGCCGCCAGCATCGCTCTCGTCGGCAAACTCCTCGGTGTCTGCGCCGAAGTCGTCTGCGGCCGAACGAACCGAGTCAAGACGCTCGCCTTCGCTCAGCTTCTTCAAGCTGTTCAGCCCGAGCGCAATGCCCTTGCCGATATTGTTGAACGCGAACGGCGTGACCGTCGCCCGCGCGTAACAGCCGGCGTAGAACTCGTCGGCACCGATGCCGGTGTTCAGATCGCGTGCGTGCACCACTTGTGGCTTCACTTTCTTCGCCGACATGGTGACGTAGACAATACCCGGACCGTAGCCCGTGTATTCCTTTTCTTCGCCGCGATGGAAGGGCAGCTTGTAGACGCTGCGATCCAGTTCCCCCATCGGCTTTTTGAAGGCGTCCATGGAGACCCGATTGCACTCGGCGATCAACGCCGCCCAATAGTCCTTCTCTTGCTTGGACCAAGATTCGGGCACCTTGATAAGAGTGCCGGTGCCGCCGGTCTTGAGAGGGCCGACCGCGAAGCCTTCGAACAGTGCAGCGCAAGAAAAGCGGGCACTCTCCTCGCTCTGTCCCTGAAACACGCGCTTTTCAAATACGTCCGGGAACGATACCCGGAAGCGCGGCGTGATGAGTCGTTTTCTCGTTGCTTTTGCCATGAGACCACATCCTTTCTCTGTTCACTGTTTCAACAAGTCTTAGGCAACTGTTTGATGACTGTTTTTGTTGGTATTGTCAAGTCGAACTGTCTTTACGCAATGCGAGACATGCTTTTCCGGTTGACACCCAAGCCTACTAGCACTATATTGGACTCATGACAATAGCCGCCTCACGCCATGACATTTTCCAGTGGGAAAACCAGCCTTTCCCGCGCACCCTGCCACAGTTCCAAAAACTGTTCCCGGATGACGCTGCTTGCGCCAAATGGCTTGAAGGCGTGAAGTATCCGGGCGGGTGCTCCGATGCCGCCATTGTCAAGCGGACGCGCCGCTGACCGCCGGAACGGTTATGCAGGACACCAGGACGCCACTGGCGACTTGGTTTTGGGGTGCCTACCTTGCGGCAACCTCGACTCCGGGCATTTCGACAGTGCAGTTCCAGCGCCAGCTTGGTCTTAGACGCGAAACCGCTTTCCAAATCCTGCACAAGCTCCGCGCTGGAATGGTGCGCCCTAACCGCGATCCCATTGGCGGCAATCTGGCGCGAGATAGATTCTGCCGGTGCTCAAATGAGCGCGGTGGCTTTTTCTTCCCAAGTTGAGCGCGAGATATTCTCATACGCGCTTCTGGCCCATGTCTAGGACCGCGCATTTTTTCTATCGACTCGGGCGAATGTTTACGCCCTGTAAGAGTTGCAGCTATTCGGGCACGCGTCTCGGTAGTCTGTGGATGTCTTTTTCCGCGCATAGCCTGAGACTGTTTTTCAAGACTTCGCGGCAGTCTATTTTTACCGTTGCGCCCGCGCTCCCCGCCAGCCGCTAAATTCAAACCAAGAGGCCAACGAGTTTGAAAGACTTCAATAGCGCGCGGTTCAAGTCCATAAAGATATTCCGAAGTCCCAACAACAAGAACACAAAGTGCGACCTGCTCACGACCGACTAACCGAATAGCCGAACCAACCTCGGTTCTCGCCGCGCAATGTTGTTGAAATCGCCGTCTCGCGTTTAGCGCGACCCCGATATACGCCCGGCCATTCGGAAATGTCAGTTTGTAGAGTTCAGCCACGGTGTAACCCAACTAGACTAGGCAAGGATGTGTGTGGCCGATTTGCAACGGCCTGTCAAGTGTCTGATTTCGTTTTAGATTTATTCGGAGAGTAGTTAAGAACGGGGCACGTTGTACAAAAACAAATCGGCGACCGCGCGAGTCGCCGATTTGATGAACTCAAGAACGTTTGTATCAGTCGTCAGTGTCCGGCTTCGGCGGATACGGCCAATACACATCGCGAAGCCGCTTGTAGTCTTGATGATCCTTCGGCCATTCGAACACAAGACTGCTCGACTTGATCTTATTCGCCGCTCCGAGTCGCGCGTTATAGCCGATCTTCTTCGTCTCCAAGAAGGGGCCGCCCATCAACCACGCTAGATGCCGGGGCTGAGCCTTCCTAATTTCGCGGTCGGCCGCGTTAGAGAAGGCGTCCTTGTGAAGTGCTCCCGGCGTCATCCCGTTCATAGTCTCGCGTAGCCGATCACTTGCGTTTTTGGTCCTAAAAACCGCGCGATTGCGGCCGATCAGCACAGCAAGAAATGCCATATGAGTGCTGGTGACATTTGGGGAGCTGCCCCACGAAGTATTCTTGACATGGTTGAGTACCAAATCAAGCACATCCGTTGTCTCGTCGCCCATATACCACGCAAGCACGCAAGCATTGAGCGATATATGGTGACCTTTTGCCGCCTTTCGACCGCCGGTAATCTCGAACTTATTTTTCTCGACACACGTCATTATCTTGTCGGTCATTTCGTTAGTGCCACGATCCGCAAGCCATTCGTCGAGCGGCGAACCTTTAGTGCGCTCTTTCAGGTCCCATTTATACCAGTCGCGCTCCTTCTCGTATGACAGGTCAACGGCGAGCCGCACCGGCAAGGAAGTAACCGGGCGATCCTTCTGTTGCTCCGCCATCCACCACCGACCAGCGCCACAAATGATATTGATACGGCCTGTTTTGGAGTTGAGGTTTCCGACGAGAGGGTCCATGATCGACAGGTCAAAACCCCCGCGACGCCGCAGATGCCCGTTAAGAGCGTTGCGGCGTGTCTGGTTTTTCCATGGCGAGCGGTTGCCGTGGTAGTCCGGCAAATCAAAGAGAGAAACCCTGACCCACTTGACAACGAATAACCCGGCCGCCCACGGCGGGCACCGGCCAAGGTCCGGCGGCAATGCCGCCTCCGTAAACGGTATGTCCGGGATAATCACCTTATCGGCGAATGCGCCGGGAGCACCTGTACGGCGCATACGACCTTCCTTTATCGCCGTTTCCTTAGCCGCGATAGCCTCTCTCAACTTTGCGCCTATCACACCCTCGGTTCTAGTTTGGTCTAACATGTTCATACTCCTACCGCCGTAGCGGTCTACTGACGGCCACATATACGTGGCGTCGTTGTCAAGAAAACGAAGTCCGTCATTGTCGCGTAACCTTTCGAGACAACACCGAGATGTAGCCTCATAAGATTCCACGTGTTTGAGAGGACGACATTGGTCTCGCAAAGGCTTACCAATTCTGTAAACATCCTCAAGACGAAACTCGCGTCCGCGCTCTATATCGCCGCCCCTATCACGGGGCAGGATTCTAGCTCTGAGCAGCGTCGTGAATCTCGGAATCATGGAATCGTGTAACCACGCCTGAGTCTAAGTGTCAAGTGGCTGACAAGAATCGTGACCAAAAACCGCTCTTAGCGGGGAATTGTTGGCTCGTACCTCGTCAGCCGTTCGCATTGATTCAGACTTCGGACTCGGCGTCAATAGGCATCAATCCAGATGGTTAACGCAACGTAGCTGAGCGGTGGGAGATCATTAGGCACTCGGCGGCAGTGGAACGATACAGTAGACGATCTTTATTTGACCGGCGTCCATGCCCTCACTCGGATAGCCGACCTTCGCGAATAGCCACGCCGTCTTGGTCGGATTGCCTTCAATCTCGCGCGTGATCTTGTTGCCGGAAAAATGGAACGTCAGATTGCCGGTGATCGCCGGGCGATACTTCGGAGTGTAATGGGTCGAACCGTCCGCTTCCTTGCCGTTTGGCACCATGATGATCTTTGCGCTCGGGTCTATAACATGCGCGGTGCCGTTCTCCTCTTTGCCACTGTGCGGCGGATAGGCATCCTCGTCGATGATGATCGGGTAGCCATCGCCAGCATTGCAACAACTCTGCGGCGCCGCTTCGACGACGGTGCCGTTTGCCTTGTCATCCACGACATCAGTGCGCGTGAGCGCCTCAAACCACCGAGCGCGGTCCTCATCAATATACTCGATATTGTCAGTCGGATCGGCCGGACGATCAAACCCTTGCGCACGAACGATGCTGTAGCCTAGGCCGTAAAACAGCCCCAAGGAAGCGGTGCGAGCGAGAAACGAGCGTCGGTTCACGGCCATAGACATACCACAATATAGAGGGTGCCAAAAAACAAACCGATGGCGAGCAACAGCCGCGACATGCGGATAGCGCCACGCCCGCGTCGGAAGCGTTCTTCCTCGCCCTCCTCGGTGCCCCACGGATGCGCGACGCACGGCGCATCGCAGTCGGGATCGTTCTCGCAACAGATAAAACGCTCCATGCGATACCCTGGATATTCTCGATTGTTGCCGCCCTGTCGCCAGCCCTGTAGATCGCTGTCAGGATAATAGCGGTCACCCACTGTCACGCCTCCTTGTGCTGGTTCTCGTCAGTTATTTGGCCCACAGCTTCCTTGAGCAAAGCATCAGCGTCAGGGAGGCTCAAGTCCTCAAAGACATTCCCACTACTCGGCGTCACGGGAATGAACTCAGGCACAACACCCACGGAAACCGGCGGCTGTTGGCCGACACAGCAAAGCTCGACGACGCCGCCGCCATTGAGTAGCGCCAATTCTTCGGCGTCCGGCTTCCACGCGCTGTAATGGTAGTTATAGAGACCGACCGGCTCGACACGCACCGGCAGCGTGCCGCATGGACCGTCGCGCTCCTCATCCCAATTACGCGGCTTAGCGAAGTCGGCGTTTGATCCTCTAACATTTACCCATTTCATAGATGTCCTCCTTTGCTCATGTCCCGAACTCCTCCTCGTCATTCCCAAAGTCAGATGCGGCAATGCTCACAGGATCGACCGCATCCCGTGCGTCAGTGCCGGGCGCAATGCTGAGCTTGCCGGGCGGTTTCTTCGCAAGCGAGTCAACGATCTTCTTGAGCGTCTTTTTGTCTTTGCCAGGGATCGTCGTCTTTTCGATTTGCGCGGGTGACTTCATCCTCGGCGCCGCGAACAAATAATCGTCAGAGATACCCCACTTTTCATTGAATACACCCTGCACCGTTACTTCGTCGGGCGACCACGCCCGGTTTGACTTGCCGCGTACCAGCTTCCAGTCACCCACTGGATTGCGATTACAAAGTTCGATCTGAATGCGAGCGCGGATGTCGCGTGCCCACTGGTCGAGCAACGGAATCCATCTAGCCTTGCGGGCGAGCGCCGCACGGTATTCGGTTGGTTCGTCGTAAACTTCCGGTCCCCCCTTGTCTAAAGCCAACTGCGGCACCGGCAAGAACTCCTCCGGGTCCGCCCCAAAGTCGGCGGCGGCTTCGTCCTTGGCGAGCGCCTCAAAGGCTTCACAATTCACCTTGGCCGGGCAATACATGCACCACTCGCCAGCCCGCAACGGCGCGTTCGGTGCCGACGTTGCGTCGGCTGCTTTCTTCAATTCGACTTCGAAAGTCAGCAACTCGTCACGCGTGTAGATCGCGGTACGGATAATACCATCTTCGTGCGTGGCGTTTGGCTGCACAAGATGCACCACCACGCCGAGCGCCTCGGGGTGCTCGTGGAGCAATCCCACAGCATAGTTCTTCATCTGCTCATTGTCCAACACTTCGACGATCACGCGACCATTTTTGTAGTCGAGCAAATGAATCCAGCCGTCGCCGAGCGGATCGTTGTCGATCAGCGTCACGTCGGCGGTGCCCCCGAGACGTGAGTCGAGCCACGTCATATCGAGGAAGCGTTCAGTGAAGATCGCCGGATCAACCATTTCGGCGGTGAGGCGGTCAACCTCGTCGATCATGGTTTGCACGCCGTAGACCATTTCGTCGTTCACCGGGAACGCAAACCAGCCCGGCTTTTCGGACAACGCCAGCGGATCGTCGCTCGCGAAGATCAGCGTTTCCTCCTCGCCGGCTTGCTGGACCTGGACGATGTAGCCCCGAAACGCCTCGGCATTTCGGTCGCCTTTTTCGAGCATGAACTGGATGACTTTATGCGCCGCCGTGCCCATCATGGCGGGCATACCAGCTTGGTTCGGCTCGTCGCCGATCTTGCGGATCGAACCGGGACAGTGCATCCAACGCGAAGCACTGCTAGGACTAAGTTTCGCGTGCTTACCCGCCATAACGTGTCTCCGCTACTTGCTTAGCTTCTCTGGCTGTTTGGAAATGACCGAGCGACTTAAACCGACCGGCGTCCCGGCAATATGCTTGCCATTTTCGCCGGGACGGACGATAGCGCACATTCCTTATTCCCGATGACGAGTCATATCGTACACCGACGTTGCGTCGGTTAGCGGGCACGTCGCGGTATTGGAGATTTCTTAGTGCATTGTGCGCACGATTACGGTCTTTGTGGTCACTTTCGAGGTTGCTTTCGCCCCTAAAGCACGCGAGAACAACCCTATGAACGCGCAGAGTCAAATATCCGCTACCCATCCAGAACGAGAAGATGCGATAGCCATCCTTATCCGGGCGGTCTTTTAGTTGTCGCCCATTTCGGAATACGCGACCGTCGCGGGTCGCGGACAAACCGGGGATTGATGGATGCTTAGCGTGTTGAGTCATCTACTTTCTCGCAGGTAAAATTCGGCATTGCCCGCTTTCGGCGCGGCTGTTGCATTTCTCGGGGCAACGATGCGAAGCCTCGAACGCACTGCCAACTACAGAAGTCGGACAGATCAGTTAAAAAGAAAATCAGGCATCGACATCTTCCGGTTCGAGAGCCGCTACAAAAATCTCCTCACCGATGATTGGAGGAGTCAGTCCTGATTGTTTGACCCCCAGGACTATGCAAGGGCCGCCGCCTTCGAACTCGTAACGGGTCTTGCGAGAGACGTTGCCGACCCGCTTGGAGACTTCGATGGCTTTGACGCGCAACGTACCAAAGCCTTGCGACGCGTACCACGCCGCCTTCTTCGCAGCACGCTCGGGGTCGATGGGGTAGCGAGACACGTCGGGCGCATCCGGACCATACTTGGCTGTGAAAGCGTCGAACGCCTCGTTCAACTCAGAGAAGTCGTCCTCGATCCACACCGGCTCGTCGGGGAAGATGGATTTAGTGCCGAACTTGGTGTCCAATGCGTCGATCAACTCGGCCTCTGACATCCGGCTCGGCTCTCGCATTTCACTGTCCTCGGTGTGACCCATTATTCTATCTCCTCATACACTACTTCAACGCATCCATCTGGCGTGCGCTTGACTGCGATGCGCTCGCCCTTAGGTGGCGCGGGTATCTCATGTGTCGTCGAGTGCTCCCGAGCCTTGATGACCGCTTGCGCAGAACCATCGGGTCGGAAAAACACTACAATATCGCACGTCGGATCGGTCACGGCAAGCACTCGGCGCGTCATTGTTTCGTCCTCAAAATCTGTTGCTTCACTTGGTCTGGCGTCGGCGCCAAGCGCTTAGTCAGTTTATTGATGAAGTCCAATTGCGCTTTTATCATAGCTTTGCACGCGGTATCCAACATCATGCCGGGCATTTCGCTTCCGTGCGTGCTGAGCGTATGCCAGGACCCTCTCGGGTTCATGTTGTCCTTATTGGTGCGTGTGAACTGCTCGACGCGGAACGTACAGAAGTCCTGTTTGGCGGAGACACGAAAGATGCGCGTCGGATGCGCGAATACGAATGCCACGAAGCCGGGATCAGTCTGGTTAAGCAGGTCGGCGAGCGCCTGGGGTATGTTCATGCCGCGACGGCGACTAGCCGCTCCCTTGGATACGCCCATCTAATCGGCTCGGCTTGTTGCCACGGGCGCTCAAGATATGCAAGCCATATTTTTGCTCCGCGAACACCGTTCGCTGCCGTCTGCCCGGTATTGCATTGGTGACAGCACCACCCACGAAACCGACCTGTTTCATGGCAATGATCGAAATGAAATCCGCGAGTTGATTTTTGGTTGCAACATTCACATAAATCGGGAGGTAAGCGATTCGGTATTTCAATCCACATTCCTGAGTCATAAGCTATTTTTCGCGCTCGATTTTCAAGTTTAGCCCGATATTTCTTCATTCGCGCGCCTATCTGTACTTTGTTTTGGGCATAATAGCGCCGACTCTTAACCTGCATAGGCACTTTGTTCTCGGCATATTGCGCAGCCTTTATCTTCTTTACTCGTGTTCGGTTTTGAGCGTACCACGCAGCCGACGTTTCCTCTCTCCGCCTCTTAACCTCTGGTCGAGCACGGTATGCGGCGTCCTTCTTTCTTCGCGTGACCCTCTTTTCGATCATGCAAATCCTCGGCCAAAACGATTTTTCACAAAAGCCTCAAGAGGGATGTTCTCTTGCCGAATGAAACCGCGCTGTTCTATCGCGCCTTCGGTCAATAAGTCAAGCACCGCACAAGTTGCACCCGCCGTCGTCGTCTGTAAGGCGCTGCGACCGGGCACGCCGAGCACTACTTTGGAATAGGTCAACTGCCGAAGCAGGCCGCCGCCAATGCCGGTCGCCGAAATCGAAATCAAAACGACATCTTGATCTATTAACGGCAGAGCGCGTGCGAGCGCGTTCTTAAGTTCGACACGGCTAAGTCCCATGTCCTCTATTAAAAACCGCATGAGCTTCGCGTGTCCGGGATACCGGATGGTCTTGTAGTTGATCGTCCGGGCTTTGGGAAACGAATCGCAAAGCGTGCCAATACCTCCGGCGGTAGTGAACGCCTCATACTGACCGCCCTCGACGGTCAGTTCCTCAACATCGACAAGCGGAGGCACTTTGCAGTGCTCGCCTTCACGCACTACGTCAGCCCATCCGTGGTACTGATTTACGAGACCGTCAAGATTCCAGGTCTGCGCGTAGCCGAGCATATTGTTCGGGTGACGCGGGAGCGCCCCGACGCGAATCTTTAGAGTGTCGAGCTTCTCGAATTTACGAGCCATATGCCCGGCTATAATCGAGACAACACCCGGCGCCAATCCGCATTGCGGAATGATTGCTACGCCACAAGCGGCTTCGCTCATGATTGGCAGAGTCTCGGCAAGGTCGCGCAACTCGCGGGTAACTTCGACATCCTCAGTCATGTCGAGATAGTGGGCACCACCCAACACAGCCTTCGTAGCAAGCGGAACTGATGTGAAGTATGGCGCCGCATTGATAACTGCGAACGCGCCGACAAGATCATCGTCGTCCAACACGTCTTTTGCCACGACTTCATATCGCAGCGGAGCGGGGTTCTTGAGGATCGCCGCAATAGTCGAGCCGACACGCCCGAGACCTTGAAGCGCGATCTTCTTAAGTTGGGGTTGTTCATCGGTCATGATTTGAGCCGCTTTTTGATCCATTTGATTTGATGTTCAAGATCGTCGATGACACTGAGCGCGTACATATCGGCTGATGCTTTGCAGTAGTCGGGATTCCACATGCCTTCCGTCAACGTCACAAGCGTCATACTTATGGTACGACCCATACGTGAAATATGCCGAGTGAACTCGGCATTCGTGAGTGGCTGTTTGGGGGACTTGCTCATGAGTCGCTTCCGACTAGATGCTTCGATCCTTCGTACCAACGCCGCAATAAGCCTAGTTCGTGGGTCACTGTCAAGAGCTTCGGCTCGGTTTTATCCAAAATGTTGCGGGCTGAGCAGGCGTCGGCGCTCGCTGGCTTGATCGACTCCATGAGTTGCAGGTAGGCACTGACGACATCGGCTTTGCTGCGCTTCATGAGGCTGCGGTAGGACACTCGATAGTTGATCGTAACGATGCTCATAGCGCCTTGTCCGACGTGTCCGCGAGTTCCGCGTACCGAGCGTTTACTCCCGCGAGATAGTACCACCATTCGTCAGGCACCGGGTTAATGTGATTCCGAACATAGATAAACGTTGGTCGCTCACCGTCGATTTGATCGGGTGTAAACGCCGCACGTAGCGGAGACATCAAGAATGTGCGGCGACAGAACTCGGCAACCTCCGTCTGTTGACCGAAGTAGCAGTAGACCGGCGGCGTCGATAAAGCATCAAGATCGTTTCGCACGACCACGCCCCGGCTGCGGATGCTTGTCATCAAACAGTTTACGCACATGCACCGGGGGACGACAATGAATGTTGCGCTTGCACGCTATCTCGACCGCTTGACGTGCTGTCGCGCCTGCATCCATAGCCGCGAGCGCGTAGTCTGCGCCGGAGCCACATGCGGCATATCCGCCCATAGTGGCGGCAGGCCACACGCCCATATCTGTCTCGACATCTTCTTCGGTGGGGTAGCCCGCGTCATCGACGCGACCAGCCGAAATCATCCACACGCCACCGCGCGGAAATGCAAGCAAGCCTTCGTAGCCGAGTTTGGTCGCGATCAGTTGTTGCCGGGTCGGGAGCTTGGCGGGGTCGCGAATTTTATCGAGGAGAACTTCCATTTCGCGACCGTCGTTATCGCCGGCACCGCCGAGCAATGCTCCGCTCGACAGCCGCTTAATCTTTATCATGCTGACGGTTTGCGTGCCTTGACTAGCCCAACACGAGTCGCAAGCCATTACGCCTGCACGCCACACAATGATCGTCATAACACCGTCCCCCGTTATTCGTCGAACTTCGGCTCCCTCCGTTTGCGGCGTCGGGACGGCCACTTTGCATCGCGTGCGGCATTGCGCCGCGCTCCTCGATACGTCTCCGCCGGACGCGATCCGCGTCCGGTGGGGGCTTCGTGCGTCACGCCGAAGTAGCTCAGCGTGCGCGCGCTTCGCAGCATTGGCATTTAGAATTGCACCGCCGGTTGATCGCCCGTGTACGGCTGAGTAGCGGGATCGCGGGACGTGCGCGTGGTGTCTGCACCTTGCGCAATGAGCCGCTTGATTTCCTGCCGGATATACGCCGCAGCGACCGCAAGGTTCGCCACGTCGGACCCGTAGTCTCGGAAGCCGGACCAGTCGGCCGGATAAACGTTCGGCGCTCCGCCAAACGTATTAGCCTCGCCATCGCGTCGCAGCAAGAGAGCCTCCAACTGCGCGAGACCAGCGCGGAGCAACTGACCTTGAGTAGAGTCGGCGCGTTCGTTCGCGACGCCCCACATTTGATCCTGCCGAGCGACTTCGCCGGCAATGATCGCATCGGCGTCTTGCGCCGCTGTAATGTAGTCTGCCATGGGACTTCCTTTCCAGTTGGTGGGTGGTTACTTCTTTTCGTCGTGCGGCACGGGCATCTGTTCTTTGACCGGAATGGCTGTCTGAGTCGGTCCTTCCGGCAGATGCGGATGGATCGCTGGTCGCGGGATAGGATGCTCTGTCGGCGGAGCGACATGCGGAGCCGGAGCCGGAGCCGGAGCCGGAGCCGGAGCCGGAGCCGGAGCCGGAGCCAGAGCCGCAGCGGCAGGAGCCGAAGCCGGAGCAGTGGTCCGCGCTTTCGCGAGCTTGTCGCCCAGGTCCTTGATGTCCAAAGTGCCCTTGATCCCCATACTCGCTGGAACATGGTTCTCGCGCGGCTGTACGCCGTAGATTTCCATGGCGTGGATGGCGATAGCGGCAACCTCGCGCAATCGCTTAAGCGGACCGCCGACCGGAGACGACGACTTGCCGGAGACGACATCCGCCGCGAGCTTGTCGGTGTACTCGATCAGGAGGTTCGTAAATTCGATCAGCGTCGGCACAGGACTCGACGGATGGGTCTTGTCCTGATAGTTGCGCTCACCATCGAGTGCTTCGTAGGCTTTACACCGAGCCGGTGTCGATGTCGGGAGTTGGTTCGCCATTGGGGTCCTCTTGGGGTTTGATATGTGGCCGGCGACTGTCGCCGAGCGGCGGAAGATCGGTGGCGGTGTCGAGGTCCTCTTGCGTCACACCTTCGGGCAACTGGTTAGCGCGTGCGCGTTCGTATACCTCAGCCGTAACACCCGGCGCAAGTACCGGCGGTTCGGCGGGAATAGGATGAAGATCAGCCTCGGCACCGGATAAGCCGGTCTCCGGATTGACTTCTTCGGAAGGCTTGATATAGGCAAGTTGGCAGATGCCATAGAGCACGTTCGGTGCCTTACGGGCGATGACCTTGATGTTGCGGTCCATGAGGGGCGCAATCTCGTCGGCGAGGCCGAGCGGCAGGTAGCCGATCTTACGGTTACCGCCGGGCGTAGCCACAACGACCATAACATCGTTCGCGTAAACTTTGCTGGTCGGCTCGCGGAGAAGCGTGAGAGGCTGACCCTGCCGCAGCTTTTGAGTAATGGCATACGCGCCCATGATAAGCGATGTGCGCGCGAGCGTGAAATCTTTGGTTACTTGATTTGGGCTTGCCATGGTCACGCAGCCTCCCGTTCCTTGCCTGCACACAATTATCGACCTGCCATTTGATTGAAACGCAACGCCCGAAGTAGAGCTTTTGGTGGCATCTGAGACCACAGCGCATCCTCTTGCCCGAAATTGGTGAGCCGCTCGATCAGCGCAGACCAGTAGACTTCGGGAAAATCAGAACCAGAGTTCGCTTCCGGTATCCCGGTCACAGCCACCAAAATCTCGCATGTCTTGACACCGCCAAACTTATAAACATGAGCATAGATCGCGGCGTTAAGGTCCGAACGTGTGAACTTGCGCATGGTAAAACCTCCATTAAAAGGTCTGAGCGCGCCAGCTTGTCACCACTTTTTTCGCTCATGGTGCCGACTCACCTTTGCGGCTGTTCGGCTTCAAGGCTGAATTACGGGACTGTGCCCCGCGCTCATTCTCGTTACAGGTCCTCGCCGGAGCCACCTTCGGGCGGTTCGTCCGCTTCCGCAGTCCCGGCGCTCGCGCCGGAAGTATCGACCGCCTCGCCCAAGTCGTCGGTGACAACGACCGTCCCGGCTGATGTAGCCTTTGGCGGGTGAAGCGCGTGGGTAGCCGCCGCGACAACCGCGTCGTAGAGAGGCGGCTTCAAATCCCGAACCGCGCCGACGCCGCCAACTTTCGCCATGATGGCGAGAGCCGCTTCCTTGTTCTGCGCGTTCTTAACGGCCTTTAACGCCTCCACCACATCGCCGTAGGTGTTCTTGCCGTTCGGGTCCTTGGTGTCTCTGGCTGGTCCATCCGCCGGAACCGTAGTCGTGGCAGCGGTCTTTGGAGTAGCCGCCGCAGGCTTGGTCGGCGTAGCGGGCTTGGTGCCAGCCGCCGGAGTCGCCTTCGGAGCAGTCGCCGGCTTGGACGCGCCAGTCGCCGGAGCAGTCGCCGGTTTGCCAGTTGCCGCAGTGGATGGTGTTTGGGTGGGTGTCGATTTGCCGGTTGTTTTGCCGGCTACGCCGCTCTTGATAGTAACCAAGGCTTCGATCGCGACCGCGATACGAGTCAGGAGAGCATCAGACATTTGGGGACTTCCTTCTGTTGCAAGCGGAATTTTGGACGGCGCAGTGTCGGGTGTCAATCACCAGAGAGGCCATACGTTCTTTTTGCGCGCGCGGTCCTCTCTCCGCCGTCCAAGCAAACCCGTACATCATGGACCGCACCCCGTCAAGTGGGTCGGCGGTCCGTGAGCAGATATTTTTTGCGGTCCTGAATGATGGTGGTGACCGCCGCTGTGGTGATGGTGGTGATGACCGCCTGAATGATGGTGGTGGTGGTGGTGGTGCGTCTTAGACTTGTGGTGGTGCGACACGATAAACTTGTAAACGTGCGCGTCCTTCATCTTCGTAAACATCGACCGCCTGAGCTTCGCCTTCGTTTTAGCGGAAATCGCGTGACCGGCGTAACGCTTCTTAATGGTCGAGAGCTTGTTAACGGAGTCGGCGATGATGCGTTTTGCCTTCGCCTCGTCAACGGTCGAGGCGTAAATGGTCGGCGCAACGAAACGCTTAAGGAAGTCGGCGCGCCTCGCACCGTCGCTCGTTTTAGTTATTTGTTTGGTCGGCAGACACGGAAAATCTGACAAACCCAAATTCAGAATCGGCCGCGCTACCTCATACGGGTTCGGCGCGGGCGATGAATGCTCTTGTTGGTAGGTAATCGTTTTAGCGAAATAATCATCAACGCCGGTCGCGTGCAAACCAACGACGAGGACGCCGATGGCGAGTGCAACTCCGATCAAACGATTCAATATCTTGGGGGCTTCCATGGCACGCACTCTACGCGTATTTTTCTTCGTGTGTCAAGTGCGATTGACTGTTGCGTTGTTTTGAATCATCTGCTATCGAACACCGTCCCCCCGCCACTGTCATGAGGCATCCCTATGAATCCCGGAGACACCCTTACTAACGTTGCGTTCAAAAATTTGCAGGCTCACCCAAACTGGTTCATTTTCCCGATCCGCTCGCTCAAGAAAGACCCGCCGTGCATTCCCTTGGGACCCGGCCTGGAACAAGCGTCCAACGACATCATTCAAATCCGCAAGTGGAACTCGGCGTACCGCAACTGCAATTGGGGCTTGGCCCTCAAGAAGTCCGGAGTCGTTGTCGTCGATGGCGACATGAAGCCCGGCAAAGTCGGCGAGCAAACACTCGAAAATCTTTTCGCTAAGCACGGCGCTTTCCCGCCAACGTTTATCGTGCGCACGCCGAGCGGCGGCTTCCACTTCTATTTTGAGGAGGCCAACGGAGTTACCCACAAGTGCCGGCTCGGGGTCAATGGCTTTGGTCGGGACGTGGACTCGCCCAACTACGTGCTGTTGCCCGGTTGCGTGACTGACGACGATCCGGCCGCCCGTCAAGTTGCTGGTACTTATGAAGCCATCAACGACGAACGCATAGCGCCAACGCCAGACTGGTTTGGTCTTTATCTCCGCAACACCAATCAAGCGGAGGCGGACCAAACCCCGGTGATCGAGTTGGACACCGACGCGAATGTCGAGTGGGCTATCGACTATCTCAAAACCGATGCGCCGCCCGCTATCCAAGGCAACAACGGCGAGAACACACTGTTGATGGTCGCTGGCGTCTTGAAGGACCACGGCATATCGGAAAGCAACTCGGTCAATCTTCTTCTCGAACACTACAATCCACGATGCGTGCCGCAATGGGAGGCGTTTGAAGGGGCGCCCGCAGACCGGCTCGACGTGAAAGTCCACAACGCGTGGCTCTACCTCAAAGAAACACAACCGGGCGCGGCTACTGCCGCCGCTGACTATGAGGGGAATGACGAACCGACTCCGGAGAATTGGGGCGCCAACTATGAAGTCGGCGATGGCGGAGTGGTCCGGTTCCAGCCTTCGGACGCCGTGCTCGCTGCGCAAAAGGAATGGCGCAAAACATTCAAGGACAAAAAGCAAGCGGTCACTGACGCCCCCGGTAACGAAAGCGACGAAGGGACACGTTTGCAAGGGGAAGCGGCTAAAGCCGCTGCACAAGCCACGGCGGAGGATGACTCGTGGCTGAACGAGTCGGCTGTTGTAGAGGAGGAGGATGCGCCGGCCGCCGCGCCCGCCGACACCGCTGCGCCGGAGCGCGAACCTTGGGACGATGATGAACCATCCACCAACACTCCGATGATCCTCCTCGGCGAAATCGACGAGTCGGTGAAGCCGGATTACACCGTTCACAAGACGAAGGACGGCAAGACTTGGGGCGCGCTCACCGAACTGTGCAATCGTTGGGTTTGGGTCACCGGTATCAAGCGATTCATCAACCGGCTTAAACCTACGATGAATTGGGAGGGTTCGCAGTTCGACTCGGAATTCAACTATCTTTGCCCCAAGGGAGCCTCGTCCATATCGCGGTATCTGTTCAAGCGGAAAGACATTCTGCGCCGCTTCAACGTCATTGCCTTTCGCCCCGGTCACCCGGAAATCAATGGCTCCGAGTATAATGTATGGCGCCCAAGTCCGGTCACTCCAATGCCCGGCGATACGACGCTGTGGAACAAACATCTTGAGTATCTGTTTCCGGACCCTAACGACCGCAACGCCGTGCTGAATTGGATGGCGTGGGTCATTCAAAACCCCTCGCGCAAACCCAATCACGCGCTCCTCATTGTCGGTCGCGAAACCGGCACCGGCAAAAGCTGGATCGCCCGCGTCATGGAGCAAATCATCGGGGAGAACAACACACAGCGCCCGAAGAACTCGTCGATGGGCGGTGACTTCAACTCGTGGCTCAAAGACTGCCGCCTGTGCCTCCTCGAAGAAGTGATGCAGGTCGGGCGCCGCGAGAACATCAATGCCATGCGCGACCTTATCACCGAGACATCTGTCGAAGTGAACATGAAAGGTATCCCGGCGTTCAAAATTCCGAACTACGCCGCCATGTTGGGGATCACCAATCACACGGATGCGCTCCCGGTTGACGACAAGGATCGGCGTTGGTTCATTATCGAGACCCTCGCGGAGACAAAAGCTCCCGACGAGGAAGCTGCTTACTACGCTCCGCTGCTCGCCGCCGTCCCTGATGAACCGGGTATGCCCGCGCGCGACCCCGACATGGTGCCCGCGATATACCAAGAACTTTTGGATCGCAAGATCGGGGACTTCCCGCTGGTTACCAAGGACCGGGCCGGCAACGAAGTAAAGATCATCTACAACGGGCTTAGCCGAGCACCATGGTCCGCAGCGAAGGAAACCATGATCGAACTGTCGCGCACCGACGCGGAGACATGGCTTATTGAAAACGAAGGCAACGTCCCACTGACTCGCAACGTCGTCACCATCACCGACATTGTGGAGGCAATGCCGTCCACGATTCAGCGAGCCAATCGACTGACGACAGCGACCGTCCCGAACTTTCTCCGGGACCGGCTGCGGGGGATCAAACACCCAAAACAAGTGCGCCTGAGTTCCGGGCAGAAGATTCGTGTGTGGGTCCTGCATGGTCGCTACGCTATGCTCAAAGATCGTCTCGCAGAACAGTACGAGAGTGAGCGTAAGGCCAGCAATAAGCAAGCGGATGCTCAGCGCGCCAGCGACTTTGAGGGCGTCGAAAATTAAGTCTGATGCATCGAGACCGCAACTGACCAAAGCTCGATAGCCGCGCGCACGTGAGCCACTGCCGCGAGGCGGTGCGTCCAGTCATACCCCTTCGGGTTCAATGCCGTCTCAATCGCCCGCAGATGGGCGCTCATTGCGGCTTTCACCACCGGCTTCTCCATAGTCGGATAACCGGTTGCGAGCGCACCCTTGGCGACGCCGAGCAGAATAGTAGCCGCTCGGCGACCCTCTTCGTGCACAAGCGCGACGTGCGCTCGATTATCATAAGGCGCGACCAGGGCTGCGTGTTGGATCAGAACCGGATCGCCCTTAAGGATCGACTCAAGCGCCCGCAACGCGAAATGCAGCCCGTAAGGCATCCGGGGCGTCAGCTTGGCTGGCAGCGGTGGCATCGGGGACGCCCCGACCGCCGCGACGTGTGTGTAGCATCAAAGCAACCACTTGCTCACACGAAACGACAAGTGCATCATAACACCGCGGCTCAAGATTGCGAACACTCATCGCACCCGCACTCCTGAGAAGGGTGAGAGCTTGATCTTTGCCGCAGACGTTGCGAACGAGGTGGAGCGCCTCGACCACATCACTGTAGGTAGCCGCGCCGCCGGGCGCCTTTGTGCCGGGTGCCGGCCATACCTCGGTCTCGCTCGCATTCGGGGGTGTGAAGCCCGGCTTCACATGCGGCTCGATCCCCATGTCGGGGATGTAGACCCCGGTACGGTCAGCGAAAGCCTGTGCGCGTTTGTGAGTGGCCTTTGCCTTTGCCGCCTTCGTTTTAGCTTTAGTCGTCATCGTCAACTCCCTTGTTATCGGCAACCTTCAATATGGAGACGGTTCGGCTCCCTTATTAAAGGTTAGCCGTCATAGCGCAGACTACCGAACAAGCCGCCAATGAAGAAGATGACGGCGGTGTGCGGATCGGAGAATATCAGGAACCCCTTCTTGCTGTTGTCCTTGCCGCGTTCAAACAGCGTACCTGCATGATCGAGCGCCTCAGCGAGTGTCGGCAACCACGTCCGCTGATAAGCATCAACACCGATCACACAATAACGGTCAACGACCGGCTTGCCGTCCCATGTACGCGGAGTCGGCGGCACAGGCGGGGAGAGCGCCTTGGTTACACGGTCGATCAAATCGCTCAGAGCACCGCCTCCGGAGAGTGAGAGGCTCCCCCAATCGGCCGCCCACTTGTTAACGAGAGCAGTGGCAGTGGCTCGTGTGGGATTAGACATCGTGTCGTTCATGGGATCGTTCCTTTGTTTCCAAACGGGAGTGAAGTACAGACATCCTTCCGGTCGAAGTTTCTCCGCCACGCAAAAGCAATATGATTTCGAACAATGGCCGATCACCATATTATCCCAAACAATTGTGTAGCCGAAGCGTATCGCGTCGTTCCAGTCGGCGAGCACTTGACGATTGCGTTTGCTCTCGATTTCGTTGAACGGTCCTTGCTCGACCGTCGCGTCGATGTCGGCTTGTACTTCGTCGAGAGTCCGGATGTCCGGCTTCAAACAAACATCATGCTCCGGCCTCATGCCCGGTCCGAGCGAAATGCTCCACGAGAGTACCGGCTCGCCGCATCGGTAGCACTTTCCTGGTCCGATGCTGGTCATAATACTGTCACCGGCTCGGTCCATTCGAAGTACGGACGCCCAACGTACTCATTCTTCAACTCCGCGAGCATCCGATTGGCGCGCGCCACTTCTTCCTGGGTCTGCTTGCCGTCAATGAATTCGATGTCGATCAGGACCAACTCTGCAATCGTATCCGTATCTTTTTCAATCTTATTCCAAACGCTGCCGGTATCCACGGCAGGCAACACACGAATACGTGTGCCGCCTCGACCGAACCGTCTCGGTGTGCCCCACTGGCTCATTTGAAGTTACTCAAGCGGAACGCGAAAGGAAGCAACGTGCCGAGTGTCCACATCCCTCGATACGTGTCGTCCTCACTGTACGAAAAGATTGGCGTGTCATCGTCCGTGAGTTCGACAAGCAACTGCCGACAGTGACCACAGGGAAGGATCGGGTCCTTATCACAGGCGCCGCCGACTACGACAACAGCGTCGAGCGGGGCAGCACCTTCCTCGGCGATCATGGCACCGATGGCTGCTTGCTCGGCGTGAATCGTATGGTTGAAAGCCGGGTCCTCGAAGTTGGTCCCGACATAGAAATGATGACCCTTGATTTGCTCTAGGCGCTCAGTGGCGGCGAAGTGGCGGGAGCTAAGGATAGCTGCGCCGACCTTGAAGTTGGAAATTGGACAGTGCGAACGCTCGCGCGCGCCGAACGCCATATTGCGAAGCGTCTCGCGCACCATTTCATCGTAGGTGGTAACTGTGAGCTTCATTTGCTCGGCTCACGATCCCTGTTGCTCACGTGAGTCTCTAGGCGCCGCCCATCCGGAGCTATATCCATTTTCACACGATGCGGTATAGCTTTCTCGATAGCCCCCTTGAGCGGATCGTTGGGGTCGCCTTTGATGTCGAGATTAAGCCGGGCGGCTAGTTCGGCGTCGGCAGCTTCGTGCATATTCTTTGCTACGTCGCTGACAGACTGACGTGTTGCCCGGACAGCGGATTGAGTCGGTGTCAATGTTCGTGGAAGTAGGTCCGATTTAGGTAGTTTCATTTGGCGACGGGCCTCTTGGTTTCAGTAATCCCATATTCGGAAGCGTTGAGCTTGGTGACGGTGTACAGGTTGTCCCCGCACCAAATGTTGAACTTGTCGCCGTTCTTCGCTTGGACACCATCGGGCACGAGCCACTCAATAACCCCGGCCTTCGCTCTGTCCCGCTCGGATTGTGCGCAACGAAGCGTGTGTTCGGCGCTCCTGACCTCCGCCTCGGCTTGTTCCCAAAAGGTGATGCGGCGACTTGTCTCGTCGGCCGCTGTAGGTGACACGGTGTCGGGGGCGCCCATCACTCACACCAACATTTGATTACGTCGTGACCGTGACCGTCCGTACCGGTGACCTGACAAGTCCAGCGGAACTGGTCGCCGCATTGATCCGCTGCCGCTGGCAAAAGCGCGGCGATCAAGAGCGTCGCTGCAAACACGATCCTCAATGCCATGTCACACTCCCAAAAAGCGTCCCGAGTATCGGAAACCGTATAGCCCAACTCAACCAAGGCTGTCCGGCGTCGTCGCGCTTAAAACGGAATTTCATCGTCCTCTGCCTGTCGCTCTGCGGGAGTCATTTGCGCCCGTTTAGCGCGATAGTCAAGTGCCCGGCGGATGTCGGCGACCGAGTGCCGGTGAAGAAGCCAATCCCGACCCTCCTGCCGTGCAACAATGTACCCCATTCGTAGCGCCTTGACAATCCACTGCCCCGCCTCGTGCGGGTTTTGGTAAACGACCATGCACATTCGACCGTTGTCGATGATTGAGTGCACCGGCAGCGCGCACGGTCCCTCCTTGGCTTTATGCCACACCGCCAATTTGTACGGCGGCAGACGCGAGACCTGCAAAAGTTCGTCAGTGATCGCCTGGGCGATGTCGGAGTCGTTCGCGGTTAATGGCAGGTCGTCTATCTTCATGAACGATCACCGTACCAAAGCACTACACCCCACGAAACCGTTTCAGTCCCATAGATCAGTGTGAGCAGCCAATCAAACCCATGCAGCCCGGTTAGATACGTGTAGAGGCAGATACACCCCACAAACACCACCCATGCTATACTCAGCGGCGTACCGCTCGATTGCCCGGTGCGAATACAACGAATAGCAGCCGGAATCGCCGCAAAAGCGAAGCAAGCACCGCCGATGAACCCAAATACAGACCAAAGCCAATTCATGACGCCGCCCTCGATAATGGGCAGTGCGGCGGGTAACCGAAGTGTACGCACAAGCCGGGGTGCTTACACTCGGGGCAGATGATCGTGCACTCGGGGTTACCAAAAAACTCGCAAGCGCCCACGCCGGGACAGCCGTGTGGCTCACAATGCGGGCACTGTGTCTGTTTATTCCGTGGCGAAGTCATCGCTTCGTTCCCCGGTCATCATCGCTCGCTCGGGATACATGCCGACCGTTGCGATATACTCGTCGCGTTTCAGTCGATCAGCCGCATAGTAATGCGCCTTGCCACCTTGCTTATGTGGTTGTGATGGCAAAGCCTGAGTCTGCCACTGCCGCACGGCACCACGCCGTTCCTTTTTCATTGCTTTGCTCGCTGGTCGTCAGACGGCGTCCATATGCCCTGCCGGTAGTGTGCGGCCAAACGCCGCGCCACAAACGGATCGCTCTGCTCGCGCTCGGCGACGCGCCCGATTGCCTTGTAGATGTCGAGCGGCACCGTGACGTGCGC
>Ga0209415_10004232_pt1 | contig 26405 bp, 25 predicted proteins | sample PeaSoiSIISIP2007_FD_187696 | JGI IMG/M metagenome (GOLD analysis project Ga0209415, IMG submission 187696) | Peat soil microbial communities from Weissenstadt, Germany - SII-SIP-2007 (SPAdes) (version 2) | ecosystem: Environmental > Terrestrial > Soil > Wetlands > Peat | place: Germany... | reverse complement strand
TGGATGCGATCACACTTCTGAAGTCCGATCACCAGTCCGTGAAGCGACTGTTCCGGACCTTCGAGCAAGCGGGTGAGCGGGCGAAGTCGACCGAGTCGAAGACCGCAACGGCGATCGTCCGGGAGCTCAGTCGACACGCGGCGATCGAAGAGCAGGTCTTCTACCCGGCCGTCCGCCAAGAGGTTCCGGACATGTCCGACGAAGTCCTCGAGAGCCTCGAGGAGCACCACGTGGTGAAGTGGCTCTGTTCGGAGATCGAGAGATTGAGCCCCGACGACGAGCGCTTCACCCCAAAGATGACGGTCCTCATCGACAATGTCCGACACCACATTCGTGAAGAGGAAGAGACCCTCTTCCCCGCCGTCCGCCACGCACTGAACCGAAAGCGCCTGGCCGAGCTAGGCGAGCTGCTCGAGCAGGCCAAGGGACGTGCGCCCACGCACCCGCACCCCCGGATGCCGAGCACTCCTCCTGCCAATCTCGCCGCCGCTATGGTCACCGGCGCCGTGGACAAGGCCCGGGACGTGGGCGAGAAAGCCGGACCCAGGCCCGTCGGAAGGCGGGATGATCCTCTCGACGCCGAACGAGATCCCTCGACTACGTGGCGCCGGTCAGTAAGACGTGTCTTCGATGACGGTCAGGTCGACGAACTCGGGAGGGCCTTCGAAGATCTCTGCCATCGTCGCCCGGGCCGCCTTCAGATTCTCCTCGCGGCGTGGATCGCGCTCACGTTGGCGCGCTTTGTCTTCACTCTCGAAGAACACGATGTTGTAGATCCGGCGGGGGTCCTTGTCGTCCCGAAGGGCCATCGTGCGCAGCAGACCGGTGTCGGATTGCTCAGCGGCACGCAATTGCTCGTACAGACGCGGCAGATCCCCTTCCTTGCCCGCCTTCAGGCGCATGGAGATCAGCTGTGCCCACATGGGAGAATCCTCTCGCTCGTGAATGGATGCGTGAGCATAACGCCCATGGCGCCGTGGCACCGGGTGCATCGCCATGCCCGATTGCCCACACCAGACCGCCCTCACCCCTAGGGGCCGGCGCTCAAGATGATGGCGAGCGTGAGGCCAGTCTCGACGGACGATAGGAGGCACAGTGCTGATCTCGACGATGAACGACCTGCCTTGTTACCAGGTCACCGATGTCCTCGGCGAGGTCTTCGGGCTGACGGTGAGGAGCCGCAATGTCGGGTCCCAGATCGGAGCATCCTTCAAATCGCTCGCCGGTGGCGAGCTCAAGGGCATGACGAAGAACTTGATCGCGAGCCGTGTCGAGGTCACCGAGCGAATGGTGGAGGAGGCCGAAGCCAAGGGGGCCGACGCCATCTTGGTGATGCGCTTCGACACCTCCGAGATGGGCGGGAACTGGACCGAGATCTGCGCCTACGGCACGGCGATCAAATGCCGGAGGCTATAGCGGCCGTCGTCTAACCGGCTGGGGCGTGGTCGCGGAACGCGGCCGCGGTGGCGGCGAGAAGGCGAGAAGGTGTCACGGGTTTGTGCAGGCACTCGACAACCTTCGACGCGAAGCGCGTGCGGATCTCGGATTCACTCCACTCCCCGAATGCAGACAGCACCACCACGGCAGGCGGCTCTTCGAGCTGCTCCAGCAGGGTCGGCCCGTCCATACGGGGGAGCCCCAGATCGAGGAGCATCACGGCGACCTCACACCCCCGCAGCCTCTCCAGAGCCTCCACGCCGTCGACGGCCTCGACCACGGTGTAGCCCTCGGCGCCGAGAATGGCCGCGGTGGTGTCTCGCAGGTCCTTCTGGTCGTCGACGACGAGCACCTCGGCAGGGCGTTCACGGTGGCTCGTCGCTTGCAGGCGTCGAACCTCGGTAAGCGCAGAGCGTCCGGACCCGGGTGGCCGTCGGTTCGGATGCGCCGTCAGGGCCGTCCTCATTTCGCTCCAGCACGCCGGGCACAGACCGTGCATGGTGCCGAGGGGCTCCGATGACCGCAGGCAATTCCCGCATTGTCGGTCGAACGATCTGAGGGCGGTCACGGTGGGCATGGATCTCCAGTGCGGTCGAGAGCTGGACCTCGACCGAAGCCTGTGCCTCTTGATCCACCATGAACCGCATCATCCCTGGTGGCAACCGAAGAACCACCTGGGTAGGGCCCGGCGATTCCACCGGCACGGCGGCCAAACCGGACGGCGGCCCCGGGGTGACGCAGTCGACCTACCTGGCCCGGGTCCGGGAGCGCCACGCCGGTATGCTCGAGGCGCGGTCAGCGGCACCGAGACCCAATCGTGCACCGGCTTGGGGGAGCGTGACCATGTCCTGGTTGTCGAGATTTGCCCTCGCCGTGATGCTGGTGGTGGCATTGTTCGGTCTCCACGGCGTGGCCCGGGCCGAGGCGTCGACGTGGTGGACCCCGTCGCTCGGCAATCAGCCCTGGCAATGGGAGCTCAGCCATCCGTTACGGCTGACCAATGCACGCGACATGGGGACGAACGACAAGCTCCCGGACGGGAAACGGGCACCGGCCCCCGTTATCTATGACATCGACGGCATCATCAATCCGAGGTCGACGGTCACCGCCTTGCACGAGCAGGGAAAGCACGTCGTGTGCTACGTGGAGGTGGGAGCGGCAGGGAATTACTACTCCGCCGCGCAGGAAGGCATATCCACGTCGTACTACGCGCAACTTCACGCCGCCGGTGTCTTCGGGACGAAGGTACCGGGCTATCCCGAGTACCACCTCGACATCCGGTCTCCCACGACGGTCTCCATCATCGAGTCGATGATCGCCAAGCAGTGTGCGGCCAAGGGGTTCGACGCCGTGGAGACCGACATCGACGAGGAGTACACCGACGCCAGCGGATTCCCGCTCACCAAGGCCATCGAAGAGTCCTACATGACGACGCTGGCCGGCTACATGCACGGCCTCGGGCTCGGATGGTGGATCAAGAACCCCGACGACACCGGCGACAGCTACGCCACCGACATGTTCCCCCTCGCCGACGCGGTGCTGACCGAGCAATGCAACCAATTCTCGACGTGCGGTGGGCTGGGGGCATACGTCGGGCACAAGGCGGTCTTCAACGCCGAATATCGGGCGAGGCCGGCCTCGTTCTGCCTCGTCGACGACGCCCGGGGATTCAATGGTGCGAAGTTCAACCTGGGACTCACCGGCGTCAGGAAGCCCTGTCGCTGACCGCTTTCCGACGCGGACCGGGCTTGTGTCCGCCCATCGGTATCCGCCATCCGATCAGGCCGGCGCCGCGAACCCCTCCGGTGCGACGGTGCGGGCCAGGATCCCCAGGGTCGCTCGCAAGGCTCCTTCGGAGATGACCGGGAATATCCCGCCCTCCTTCCAGACGGGATCGATCGTCGACCAGTCGTAGTACGACGTCACGAGCGTGCCGCCGTCGATGGGTGCCAGTGTGTAGCCGTAGATGTGGCCCATCGGCGGCCGGATCTGGCCGATGATCGTCCATGCGATCTCGCGGTCGGGGACCAGGGTCGTGATCGTCACCGTCACGTCGTACCGGCCCAACGGATAGTCGTTGAGCGATTCGCGGTCCATGTGCACGACGAAGCTGTCGCCGACACCGGTCACGGGCTCTCCCGTGGCCTGCATGAGCATGCCCGAGCTGTCGATCGCCACATGGCCCTGGGGGTCGCACAGCAGGCGGAAGATGGTGGCGGGGTCGGCCGCGATCGGGCGTTCGACTTCCAGGCGTTCGCTCGGCATCGGCTGCATCCTGCCACGGATGGTGGGACGGCCCCGTGGGCTCGTTCACGGAAGGCGCCGGCTGAAGCGATCCTCGTCGACGGCGATGTTCCAGACCTCCACCGCCCGTTGCCGGCCGTCGGGCGCCCAGCCGTCGGCACGGTAGAAGCGTTGGGCCCGGTCGTTTCCCGAGAGGACCCACAAGCCGACGTCGGTGAAGCCGGCCCGGCCGAGGTGCTCCCGGGCTTGCGCCATGAGCCGGCGCCCCACGCCCCGCCCCCACGCCGGGGGGTCGACGTAGAGGGCGAGGACCTCTCCCCCGCCGGGGAGATCGGCGTCCCGCGACGGTCCCGTGGTCACGAAGCCGCAGATGACACCGTCCTCGGCCGCCACCATGGTGAACGGCACCGCGGGGTCGGTGGCGCCGAAGGTGTAGCGGTCCATCCGGTCCTCGGGACGAAGCGCGTCGAGATAGGCGTCGGGGAGCAGGCCGCGGTACCCCACCTGCCACGAGCGGACATGGACACCGGCGACGGCGCCGGCGTCGTCGGGTCGGGCGGGGCGGACGTGCAGCATCCCGGGCATTCTCGCAGTCGACCCGCCGGGCACGACCGCCACCCGCCATGGCCCCGAGAACACGGGCGGTAGGCGTTAGGCTTGGAACGGCCACCATGGGGGGAGCCGGTGGCGATGGGGAGATGGATCATGCGCAGGGGGGGAATCGGGGTGGCGTTGGCGGTGCTCGCCCTGTCGACGGTGACAGGGTGCTCGCTCCCCGTGGTGTCGTCGAACGCCTTGGGATTTTTCGTGTCGTCGCAGAGCCCGAGCGACGTCAACGCCCTCGCCAACCGCCTCGGGGTCCAGGTGCAGGGGCTCTCGGGGTACACGAGTCAATCCTCGTGGAGCGCCATCGGCGCCTACCAACCGCCCTCGACGACGTTGCGCCTCTATCTCGGTGTGGCCATGTCCCCGAGCAACGGGAGCCCGGCGCAGACCCCGTCCAATCTCGGCGTGTACCAGCAGCTGGCCCAGCACCTCGTCAACGGGGGCCAGTCCTACGCCATCGTCCGCATCGGGTGGGAGTGGTCCACCACCCGTTACTCGTGGGGGGTCCAGAACACCACACCCGCCCAGTACGTCACCGCCTTCGACGACATCGTCACGACCATGCGCAGCGTGCCGGGCCAGCACTTCTTCTTCGACTGGTGCGCGGCGGCCGACGAGACGCCCACCAACGGCTCGTACGCGGCGTCGTATCCCGGTGACCAGTACGTGGACTACATCGGCACCGACCAGTACGACAACCCGGGCTACAGCTGGGCGGACACCCTCGAGACGGTGGGGGGCCTGTCGTACACCGTTGACTTCGCCAAGGCCCACAACAAGTTCGTGAGCGTTCCCGAGTGGGGCCTCAACGGTTCCGACGACCCTGCCTTCATCAACGACATGCACGGGTTCATCGACAATCCGGCCAACGACGTGGGCTACAGCTCGTACTTCTCCTACGACGGGGCCGTCGATTCCGACATCACCCAGTTCCCCAACTCCGAAGCGGCCTTCAGCGCGGGCTTCAAATAGTCCCGCCCCGTGGGACGGGTCAGTCCGTGAGCTGGCTCATGAACTGGTTGAGGTCGAAGTAGTCGCGCCACGCCCTGATGAGGCCGCCCTCCAACTCGAAGGTCCCCATCACCGGGAGGCTCACCGTGCGTTCGGTGGAGACGAAATGGTCGACCCGCTCGGTGAGCACCACGTCGCCCTCCGCCGCGGCGTGGCGGATCTCGAAGTCGATGCGGTCCCATCCCGCGGTGAACCCGACGATCATCTCCCGGATGTTGTCGCGCCCTACCACCGGGTCCACCGGGATGTTGTGGTACACGGCGTCGGCATGGAAGTACCCCATCATCTGGTCGATGTCGAGCTTCGACCAGGCGGCACAGAAATTCTGGACGACGGTAAGCGGCGCTGTGGGCACGGGATCACCTCTCCTCGGCGTGGACGACGTCATGCGTAGCATCACGGACCCCGGGCCGGCACCTTTGCGCAACATGGCCACCAGATGACCATGTTCGGTGCCATGCTGGGCCCGTGCGGGCCGATCGTCTCGTCGCCACCCTCCTCTTCCTGCAGTCGCGCGGCCGGGCCACGGTGGCGCAGGTCGCGCAGGAGCTCGAGATCTCGGAGCGGACGGCCCGCCGGGACCTCGAGGCGCTCGCCATCGCCGGTGTCCCCGTGTACTCGCAAGCGGGGCGGGGAGGCGGCTGGTCGCTCGTCGGCGGGGCGCGCACCGACCTGAGCGGGCTCACCGCGGCCGAAGCCCGGGCCCTCTTCCTCGTGGCGGGCCCGGAGGCGGCCACTCCGGACGTCAAAGCGGCCCTGCGGAAACTGGTGCGGGCCCTGCCCGAGACGTTCCGGGCCAGCGCCGAGTCGGCCCGAGGAGCGGTCATCATCGACGCGTCGGACTGGGACCGCCCACCGGTCGGCCCACCGCCGCATCTCGCCGCCTTGCAGCAGGCCGTTGTCGACGGGGTCCAGGTCCGGCTCCACTACGCAGGGCGCGACAAGGAGCCGGGCGAGCGCGTCGTCCATCCCCTCGGGCTCGTGGCCAAGCGCCAGACGTGGTATCTGATCGCCGACACCACGGCGGGGATGCGGACGTTCCGTGTCAGCCGCGTCCGGGCGGTCGTGCTCACCGACCGACCGGTGGTACGGCCCGTCGGCTTCGACCTGGCCGAAACGTGGCAGAGCGTGCTGTCGACCCTCGACGAGCGTCGCACCCCGTGCAAGGTGACCGCCCTCGCCGATGCTGGCGTCGTGGGAGTCCTCCGCGGCGTGCTGGGGACGCGCCTCACCGTGGGCGATGCCGTCGACGGCGGTCGGGTCAGCATCGAGGTCCGGGGCCACTCGGCGCCCGTCGTGGCCGCCGAACTCGCCGGGTGGGCCGACCATGTCGAGGTGGTCGGACCCGACGCCGTCCGCAACCATCTCGCCCACCTGGGTGCGCTGCTCACCGATCGCTACGGCCCCGGCTGATCCCTGGGGCGTGGCACCGATCGGCCCGTTGACCGGCCCGGGACGGGGGGTGTAGGAGTCAGGACGTGGGAGAGCTGACGGGAGCTGTCCTGGGTGTGTTCGCATCGGCGCTGCGGAACCGGGCCTTGCGGCGCGTGGAGCTCAGCTACGGCTTGTTCACGGGTGCCGAGTGGGCGGTGTGGATCTCGCTCCTGGTCTTCGCCTACGAACACGGCGGTGCCTCGGCGTCATCGTTGATCGCCATCACCCAACTCGTGCCGTGCGCGCTGCGCGGCCCACTCATCGGAGCCTTCGTCGACCGCCGCCGGCCCGGACGCATCCTGGCGGTCGGATACGCGGTGCAGTGCGCCACCATGGCCGCGGTGGCGCCATCCCGACCCGCTCCCCGACCCCCTCGCCGACTGAGCCGAGCCCCTCGCCGTCAGAGAGGTCAGCTCGAGGCGTCGCGCACGTCGAGGGAGGCCGGTATCGGACGCAGGCCCGCTTCGTCCTCGTGGGTCTGGCCCTGGACGAGCTGACTGCGGCTGATGGCGACGACACCGGACACGAGCGCCGCCAGCGCGGCCGCTTCGATCACGATCGCCAGCGGTGCGAGTTGGAGGTGTTCCTCGAAGATGAACACACCCAGCAGGCTGGCCACGAGAGGGTCGACGATCGTGAATCCCGGTTGCGAGGCGGCCAGCGGCCCGGCCTGGAAGGCGTGGGCCGACAGGAGCATCGACGCCGCCCCCACTCCGACGAGGGCATAGGGCGACCACGTGAGGAAGATGTCGAAACCCGAACCGGTGTGCGAGCTGAGTTCCTTGATCACCGCGGCCACGAATCCCCACGAGATCCCGGTCGCCACCCCGAGCGTCGCCGCCTTGCGGGCCGGCGAGGGTGGTGCGCCGCGACGCAGGGGGGTGAAGGCCATGATCGTGGCCACCGCCGCCAGCCCGATGGCGGAGATCCCCGCGAACCACCACGAGGCGGCCGGGGCATGGAGGTGGCCACCCGACGGACTGGCGGTGAAGAGAAAGACGCCGAGGCCCGCCGCCATAGCGGCCGCCGCCAACCAGTCATGGCGCGCCACCCGGTTCGTGCCCACGATGGCCATGTACGCGAACACGAAGAGCAGCTCGGTGGCGAGGATGGGTTGCACCAGAGCGAGGTCCCCGTAGTGCAGCGCCGCCACCTGGAAGACGAACCCCAGGATCATGCTGGCGATGCCGGCGACCCAGATTGGTTGGCGCACGAGGTACAGCAGCAGTTTCGGGCTCAGGCGCTCACCACCAGGGGCGGTGGCTGCTCCGAGGCGCTGGCACACCGACGAAGTCGCGGTGCAGAAGCTCGCGGCCAGCGCCAGCACCACCGCCTTCACCATGAACCGACTCCCCGAGCTGTTGAACTTCCCGTGCCGTTACCCCCCGCTCCTTCATGCTATTTGGTCGACGAGGTGGCGCCGGTCGCCCTGGCTCAGCAGGGGTCGACCCACGCCGCCCCCGAGCTGCGCAGCGCGAGGTGGGCCCGGACGCCGCTGGTCGGCGCGTCGGGGCCGACCAGGCGCCATCCCGTCCTGATGAGCAGCTCACCGAGGTAGCGGCTGGCTCTGTTGTTGACCGGGTGCGAGCCGCCGGGGCCCGCGCCCCGCGCCTCGTTCGACGCCCGGGCCCGGGCCGCGGCCCGGGTGAGCTCGTGATGCCGCTCTTCGGCCAGTCGTTGCATCGTCCACGGGTGCATCACGGTCTCCTGCCGGCTCCTGTTCGAGAAAGGACTCTGGGGGGAGGAGAGGGTGCCGGTGCCACGTCCTCCTGCCCTTGCACTCTACGAATATATACATATATAGTCAAACTGCTATGCCTTCTCTGGACGACGCCACCACCACCGGGCCCGGGCCGCGGGTGACGGTGCGCGCCTCGGCCCCCGTCGAGTTGTGCTGGGCGCTGCACGCCGCGCTCAAGCCCGAGTTCCGCCTCGCCCACCCCGCCCTGCAGGCGCTGTACGACGAGCATCCCGAGCTGCTCGAGCAAGCCGCATCGTTCTGGGACGACGACGCGTCACCGGGACTCGGTTTCCTCGAGTTCCTGGTCCTCGCCTACCAGGGTGACGGGCTCTTCGCCGTCGACCTCGGTGGCCTGTTCTCCGAGCTCGACACGTTGAGCACGAAAGCGCTCCCCCACCTGCCGTTGGCGTCGGAGAGCGCCACGGACCGTCAGATCATCATCGACCGTCTGGCACGGCTGCGCCGGTCGCCGCGGTTGCGCCACAGCTATGGCGCCTTGCTCGAAGCGGTGTGGAGCGCCATCGGCCCGGTGTGGCACCAAGGGGGGCGGCGCGCCGTCGAGACGGTGTGCGCCGACAAGCGCGACCAGCTGGCGCGCGGCGCGCAGTGGCCCGAGATCACCCGCATCGAGTGCGATATCGGCGACCTCCCGGCGCGCCTGGTCCGGGGGCTCGGTGGCGACGGCGAGCTGGCGGTCGTCCCGGCCTACTTCACCCACAAGAGCCTGCTCTTCGACCTGCCCGGCCTGGTCGTGGTGGGCGTGCGCGCCGATCCCTCGGGCGCGGAGAGCCGGGCCCGGACCCAGTCGCTGGCCCGCCGGCTCAAGACCCTCGCCGATCCGACCCGGCTGGGCATCGTCGACCATCTCGTGCAGGGCCCGAGCACGGTGACCGAGCTGGCCCGCCACTTCGGGATCGCCCAGCCCACCGCGTCGAACCACGTCAAGCTCCTGCGCGACGCCGGACTGGTCACCGAGGTCCGGAGCGGCTCACGGCGCCAGCTCGCCCTCGACCCCACCACCGCCGGGGACCTGCTCGACCACCTCCGGGCCGTGCTCGAGCCCACAGTCGGCGACGAGCCGACGACCCACCACTGAGCCCCCCGCCGAGCCCCTGGCTCCTCGGTCCGGCGCGGCGCCGAGCACGTCGGGCCCTTCTTGGATGCCCGTTCTGCCTGCTTTCGGGGAATTCCCTTGCCCGGGAAATAAAGATAGGTAAAACTATCTTTATGTAGGTGGCCGGATCGGCTCCGCGGAGGTTCCCATGGCAATCGCACTCGTTACCGGGGCATCGAAGGGACTGGGGCGGGCACTGGCCCGGGAGCTGGCCGAACGGGGCTGGTCCCTCGTGATCGACGCCCGCCACGGTGAAGCCCTGGCCGAGACCGAGCAGGCGATCATTCCCTGCCTGGCGCCGGACGCGTCGCTCGTGGCCGTGGCCGGCGACGTGGCCGACGCCGAGCACCGACAGGCCCTGGTGGAGGCGGCGCTGCGCCTGGGCGGCCTCGACCTCGTCGTCAACAACGCCAGCACCCTGGGCGTCACCCCCCTGCCGGGCCTCGTCGCCTACCCCGTCGACGACCTCGCGAGGGTGCTCGAGGTGAACGTCGTGGCGCCCCTCGCCCTCGTGCAGGAGGCCGTGGCGCTGTTGCGCCGTTCGGCGCGCCCCGCCGTTTTGAACATCACGTCGGATGCCTCGGTGGAAGCGTACGAGGGGTGGGGAGGGTACGGGCTGTCCAAGGCCGCCCTCGACCACATGAGCGCGGTCATAGCCGTCGAGGAGCCCACCCTCCTCGTCTGGGCCGTCGATCCCGGGGACATGCGGACCCAGATGCACCAGGACGCCTTCCCGGGCGAGGACATCTCCGACCGCCCGTTGCCCGAGGAGGTCGTCGCCGATCTGGTGGGCCTCGTCGAGGCGGGGCCGCCGAGCGGACGGTACCGCCTGGCGGACCTGCGATCGGCTCGGGAGCTCGTGCTCGAGGCGGAGCGGTCATGACCACGCTCAGCCCTACCGACGCACTCGCCTCCGGCGACCGCTTCACCGACGGCGGTGACCGCGCCATCCGGGGGCTGCCCGACTTCGTGCTCCCACCCGAGCTCGAGGCGAGCACACCGCCCGAAGCGCGGGGCATGACGCGCGACGCCGTCAGGATGCTCGTCGCGCAGCGGTGCGACGGCAGCCTCGTGCACTCCCACTTCTCGGAGCTGCCGCGCTTTCTCGACGAAGGGGACCTGATCGTCGTCAACACGTCGGGAACGCTCGCCGCCGCCGTGCCCGGTACCGACCCGGCCGGCCGCGCCATCGAGGTGCACTTCTCGACACGCCTCCCTGCCGACTTGTGGACCGTGGAGCTGCGCAACGGGGACGAGCCATGGTTCGGAGCCGAGCCCGGAGAGGTGATCTGGCTCGACGGTGGTGGAAGGGTGGAATTGTTGACGCCCTATGCGAGCCACGCCCGGGGTGTGCGGCTGTGGGTCAGCGCCGTCGTGACCCCCGAGCCCCTGCACACGTATCTGGCCGTGCACGGCCATCCCATCCGCTACGGGTACGTGCGGGGGAGCTGGCCGATCTCGATGTACCAGAACGTCTACGCCACCGAGCCCGGCTCCGCCGAGATGCCGAGCGCGGGACGGCCCTTCACCCCCGAGGTCCTCACCCGTCTCGTGGCTCGAGGGATCGGCGTCGCCCCCATCGTGCTGCACACCGGCGTGGCGTCGCTCGAAGCATCCGAACCGCCCTACCCGGAGCAGTACCGGGTGACGCGGGCCACGGCCCATCGCGTCAACGACACCAGGCGCGAGGGGGGGCGCGTCATCGCGGTGGGCACCACCGTCGTGCGCGCCCTCGAGACCGTGGTGGACGCCCGTCACGAGGTGCACGCCGGCCGGGGCTGGACCGACACCGTCGTGACCCCCGATCGACCGGTAACGTCCGTCGACGGGATGCTCACCGGCTGGCACGAACCCGAGGCGTCGCACCTCGCCATGTTGGAAGCGATCGCGGGAAGGACGTTGCTCGAGGACTCGTACGCGGCGGCGATCTCCGAGGGGTACCTGTGGCACGAATTCGGCGACGTCCATCTGATCCTGCCGTGAACGAGCCGGGCCCGACCGTCGAGCCGCCCCTGGCGACGATGCCCACTACCCGTCGTGCCATCCTGGTGGCGCTCAAGCGCAACGGCTCGATGCGCGCCAACGACCTCGCCCTGCAGTTGGGGATCACCGTCGCCGCCGTGCGCCAACAACTGGTGCGGCTGAGCGAGGACGAGCTCGTGACCCATCGCCGCGACCCCGAGGGTAGAGGTCGGCCGTCACACTCCTACGAGCTCGCGCCGGCAGCCGAGATGCTGTTCCCGAAGCGCTACGGCGACCTCACCACCGAGCTGCTCGGCTACCTGGGTGGCCCCGACAGCGCCGAAGTGACCGAGCTCTTCGAGCAGCGCCGCCAGCGCCGCCTCGCCGGCGCGCGCACCCGGCTGGAGACCATGAGCCTCGACGAGCAGGTGGCCGAGCTCACGCGCATCCTCGACGAAGACGGCTACCTGGCCGACGTCGAGCGCCTCGACGACGGGGGCTGGCGCATCACCGAGCACAATTGCGCCATCTTGTCCGTGGCCACCGGCTTTCGTCAGGCATGTTCCAGCGAGATCGCCTTCATCCGCGACGCGCTGCCCGGGGCCCGCGTGGAGCGTGTCGCCCATCTCATGGACGGTGCCCACGTCTGCGCCTACGAGATCCACGCCTCCTAAGCTTGGCTCGCGACATCGACGCGAGGGGCCTGCATGCATACGACGACCGACCACGTCCCTCAGAGCAGGCTGGTGCGGACCGAGATCCCCGGACCGCGGTCGCGTCAGCTCATGGAGCGGCGCCACGCGGCCGTGCCGGCGGGGGTGGGAACGACCCTCGGCGTGTTCGTGGCCCGGGCCGCAGGCGGGATCATCGAGGACGTCGACGGCAACCGGCTGATCGACATGGCATCGGGGATCTCGGTGACCAACGTCGGCAACAGCGCACCGCGCGTCGTGGCTGCCGTGCACGAGCAGGTGGAGCGCTTCACCCACACGTGCTTCCAGGTGACGCCGTACCTCGGCTATGTCGAAGTGTGCGAACGCCTCAACGCGTTGACACCGGGTGTACACCCGAAGCGCACGTTCCTCATGAACTCGGGAGCCGAGGCCGTGGAGAACGCCGTGAAGGTGGCCCGGTACGCGACCGGGCGCGGCGCTGTCGTCGCCTTCGATCACGGGTTTCACGGACGGACCCTCCTGGGGCTCACCCTCACGGGCAAGGCGATGCCCTACAAACAGGGATTCGGGCCCTTCGCCCCCGAGGTGTACCGGGCCCCGTACTCCGATCCCTTTCGGGGCACGGGCACCCTGGCCCAGACCATCGACGTCCTCGAGACCACCGTCGGAGCGGCGTCGATGGCGTGCGTGGTGGTGGAGCCCATCGCCGGCGAAGGTGGGTTCGTGGTCCCCGAGCCGGGCTGGTTGGCGGGGTTGGCGGCGTGGTGCCGGGCCAACAGCGTCGTGTTCGTGGCCGACGAGATCCAGTCGGGCTTCGGCAGGACCGGCGCCTGGTACGCGTGCGAGCACGAGGGTGTCGTCCCCGACATCGTCACCACTGCCAAGAGCCTGGGGGGTGGCCTGCCCATCGCGGCGATCACGGGACGGGCCGACCTCATGGACAAGGTCCACCCCGGGGGCCTGGGTGGGACCTTCGGCGGGAACCCCCTCGCCTGCGCGGCGGCACTGGCGGCCATCGAGACCGTGGAGAGCGACGGGCTGTTGGCGCGCGCCCGGCGAATCGGCGAGGTCATGCTCGAGCGTCTCCGGGCCATGGCCGCCACCAACCCCGTCGTCGGCGACGCTCGCGGGCGCGGGGCCATGGTGGCGATGGAGCTCGTGGGGCCCGACGGCATCACCCCCGACAAGGCGGCCACGGCCCGAGTGGCCGCGGCGTGTCACGCCCAGGGACTGCTCGTACTCAGCGCCGGCACCTACGGCAACGTGCTCCGGCTGCTTCCTCCACTCGTGATCCCCGACGACCTCCTCGTCGAAGGCCTCGACATCCTCGAAACTGCGTTGTCGGCGGCCTGAGCGACTCGGCGGAGCCGTCTGGGGCCAGGCGCGCCGCGTCACGCGTCGGGAAGCGCGTTACGTCGTCGCGAAGCGCGTCACGCGTGGGAAGGGGCGTCAGGAGTCGAGCGACGACATGACGTGCTTGATGCGGGTGTAGTCCTCGAACCCGTACACCGACAGGTCCTTGCCGTAGCCCGAGTGCCTGAACCCACCGTGCGGCATCTCGGCCACGAGAGGGATGTGGGTGTTGATCCACACACACCCGAAGTCGAGGCGCTTGGCGCGCCCGTGATCACGCGTCCACACCGACGACGCCAACCCGTACTCCACCCCGTTGGCCCACGCCACGGCCTCGACCTCGTCAGTGAAGCGCTGCACGGTGATCACCGGCCTGAACACCTCCTACTGGACGATGTCGTCGGACTGCACGACGTCGCTCACCACGGTGGGCTCGTAGAAGTAGCCCCGGTCGCCGATCTGGTGGCCACCGGTGCGCAGCGCGGCGTGCGCGGGCAGCGTGTCGATGAAGCCCCGCACCCGGGCCAGCTGGTCGGTGTTGTTGAGCGGCCCGAAGTCGGCTCCCTCGACATCGGGCCCGGCCACGGTCTGGCCCTGGGCCTGTTGCACGAGGGCGGCGGTGAAGTCGTCGTAGACCTCCGGTCCGGCCAGCACCCTGGTGGCCGCCGTGCAGTCCTGGCCGGCGTTGAAGTAGCCGGCGATGGCAATGGCCTCGGCCGCCTTCTCGACATCGGCGTCGTCGAAGACCACCACCGGGGCCTTGCCCCCCAGTTCCAGGTGCACACACTTGAGGTCCTGGGCCGCCGCCAAGGCCACCTCGCGCCCGGCCCGGACACTGCCGGTGATCGACACCATCTGGGGCACGGGGTGCGCCACCAGCACCCGGCCCGTGTCGCGATCGCCGCACACCACGTTGAAGACACCGGGCGGCAGCCACTCCGAGGCGATCTCGGCCAGGAGCAGGGTCGAGACCGGCGTGGTGGGGGCGGGCTTCAGGACGACGGTATGCCGGCCGCGATGGCGGGGGCGAACTTCCACACCGCCATCATCATCGGGTAGTTCCAGGGCGTGACCTGCGCGCACACGCCCACGGGCTCGCGTCGGACGTACGAGGTGAATCCCGTCATGTACTCGCCGGCCGAACGGCCCTCCAGGAGCCGAGCCGCCCCGGCGAAGAAGCGGATCTGATCGACCATGGGAGGGATCTCCTCCGACATGGTCAGGGCCTTGGGCTTGCCCGTGTTCTCGCACTCCACGTCGACGAGCTCTTCGGCCCGCGCCTCGATGGCATCGGCGATGCGGAAGAGGGCGAGGCTCCGTTCCGAAGGCGTGGTGTCGCGCCACCCCTCGAAGGCCCGCCCCGCCACGGTGAACGCCTCGTCGACATCGGCGGCCCCCGAGTCGGGCATGGTGGCGAAGACCTCACCTGTCGAAGGATTCACGAGATCCACGCTCGTCCCGTCCTTGGTGTTGGCGTAGGCCCCGCCCACGAAGTTCCTCAGCACACGTCGGTCGCCCGTCATGGATGCTGACTCTCTCCCGTCGCCGAGCCGGCACGGCCCTCGACGGCCCACGATCGCACTCCGGGGCGGCCGGCGACAAGGGAGGCAAGGCGCGCGGTTCGGCTCCGAGCTCATGGCTTCGGGGCCGATGTGGGTAATCGGCACCGACAGGATCCGCCACGGTGACGCCTGGCGCTGAAACCCCTGGCCGCACCTCGCTTGGATGTGATACCCATTCGCATATGTCGGAGAAGAGCATCGACCAATGGGTGCACTGGGAGCCGTGTGAGGGGAACGAGGGGGCGGCGGCGCTGTCGCTGCTTGCGGGTGCACAGCCGGGGTACTTTGCCGACTCGACACCAGTCAGCGCTCGATGGTCGCGGCTGTCCTTCTATGGGTCCCACAGACTGATGGAGCTTCAATTCACCCGAGATCACGGCGCAGAGCGCGCGTTTGTGCTCGTGGGGGATGGAAGCGCGTTGTGGCTTAACGGCTCATCAGGTCCGATTCAGGAGGTCAACGAATCCGAGGCGCTCGAGTTCAGCGATCAGACCGTCCTCGACTACATCCGATTCTTCCTCTACTTCGTCCGGGGCGAGGGCGCCTTCGTGCTCATCGAGTCTCCGGATGAGCTCGGCGCCCCGCCGAATGAGCCGACCGACGAAATCGGGAATACGGGCGAGGTGCTCACGCTCCAAGAGGCTCGACAGAGAATAAGGACTCTCGAATTGCGCAGTGTCGACACCACGGAATGCTGGGTGTCAGACGCGACAGTGGCCTATCAAGGAGATCTCTTCGTGTGCGCCCTTGCGGTGGCGTCCGACGGGACGATCGAGATGGTCGAGGACGAGCCGGTGGGCGCGCTCGGTGAGATCGTGGTGCCTGACGTGGCGTCCCTCGAACTTCAGGAGTCGACAGGCGACCGCGAGGTGACGGAAGCGGTTGTCGCCGTCCTCTTGGAGGATGCACTGCGCGGCATGAACGATGACGACTCCGCCAATCTGCTCTTAAGCCATTTCAACTCGGAGACACAGGCGGGGAAACCAATTGAGCAATTGACCCGTCTCATGTCGAAATCAGAGCCGATCGTGATCATCGAGTCGGACATCCCGTTCGTCGAGGATTTCGTCGCAGGTCTCGCCGCACCCGGTGATGTCGCTGATTTCACCATTCGCGCCCGTGCTCTGCAGAGTGACGATCAACATTGTGAAATCACCAACTTCAGTGATCTCTGCAAGTTGTATCTGCTTTCGTTCCACACCTACCGTGGGCTGTACGACGCTGAACGTGTCGCCCACGAGCTCGCCCTGAGCAAGGCCGCAGTCCTCATCGGTTGCAACCGGGTCGACGAGGTGCCGGAACCGCTTCGGCGAGTGGCCGACCTGACGATCACTTTCCCTAAGATCGACCGGCGGCGGTTCGTCCGTATCTTCGAGCGGGTCTTCCACGCCACGCCCACGACCGACTGGAACACTCCTGGCGCAGACTGGACGCGGTACCTGGTTCACGCCGACTTTCACACGCCACGCCGATTGGGACTAGGACCGGAAGAGGCGCTGGCACTCCTCAAGGATCGAGTCCAGGCCCGGCTGGAGCAGGTGACGCCGGATATCGGCCCACGGCTCAAAGAGCTCCACGGCTTGGGTGAGGCTCGCCAGTTCGCCGAAGACATGATTGAGGACATTCGGGCGGCACAGGCCGGACAGATCCCATGGTCCGCCGTCGACAGTGGACTGTTGCTCATCGGGAGGCCGGGAACCGGCAAGACGACGCTCGCACGCGCCATCGCCAAGGATTGCGGCGTGAAGTTCATCGTCGCCAGCGCGGCGAAATGGCAGTCGTCAGGTGCGCTTGATTTACACCTCAGCGCGATGCGCGCGGACTTTGCGGAAGCGCACCGCTATGCCCCAGCGATCCTGTTCATCGATGAGATCGACAGCATCGGCAGCCGGGAAAACCTTCAGGACCGAAACGCCGTGTACCAGACGGAAGTCATCAATGCCCTGCTCGAGCAGATCCAAGGAATTGGCACGACAGGCTCCGTTATCGTGATCGGGGCGACCAATTACCTCGATAAAGTCGATCCGGCGCTGCGAAGGGCCGGGCGCCTCGACCAGGTCGTCGAGATTCCAATTCCGAATATCGATGGCCTTCAGCAGATCTACGAGTACTACCTCGCGAGATTCCAGGCGGAAGGTGGCGAGATCGCCGATGTCGACACACGTGCTCTGGCTCAGTTGACCTTCGGGCTCACTGGGGCCGACGTGGAGTCCTTCATACGTGGTGCAGCGCGGCGTGCCCGGCACGGGAATCGGCCGGTAGGCCAGAGCGACCTCGTGGCCGAGGTGACTCGGCGGCCTCGACGACCCGATAGTGCGCCACGGCTCCGGCCCGAAGAGTTGCACAGGGTGGCGGTGCACGAAGCCGGCCACGTGGTCGCACAGCTCCTCAGTTCCAATGAAGGCGAGAACCTCGTCTTTGCGACCATCATTCCGCGGCTGGACGGCACCATGGGATTCGTCGCCTCGGTACCGGCCGACACCGAGGTGTTCACGCGCCGCACGATGCTCGAGCGACTCGGGATGATCCTGGCCGGCCGGGTGGCCGAAGAGGTCGTCTTCGGTGCCGCCGACGTCGGCGCTGGCGCAGGCGGTCCGGACCAGAGCAGCGACCTCGCGGTCGCGACCCGACTGGCGACGCTCATCGTCTGCCAGTCCGGTCTCGGCGATGACGGCGGCCTCCGCTGGACCACGCAACCGAGTGCCCCCCAGGAAGGGCAGATCGATGACCTCCTGCGCAAGACATATGACGTGACACGAGCCAGCCTCCAGAAGCACAGAACACTGCTGGACCGCGTCGTCCAGGTCCTTGAGCAAAGGCAGGAGCTCAGTGGGAACGAGCTGCGCGAACTCGCCTCGTCCAGCGCAGCCTCCTAGTGGAGATTGAGCCGCACGCATCACCCCATCCCGGCTCGAGGACCCGCACCCGGGCTGAGCGAGGTCATAATTGAGCGCGGTCATAAAGTCGAAAACGGCAGCTCTTGTTGGAGCCTGAAGAGCGAGGTTGCGATCGGCTCAGGAGGAGCGCCGCCTCGAACGCTCGTCTCCTCCAACGAGAGCCAGAGTGACTGACAGGGCAACCTCGGGGCCCTCTTGGCAATCGCCCTCATCGCACTCGGTTCGACCCATGCGTTTGCCATTGGGCGGTATCTGGTGGAACCGTACCCCGCGGAAGCGTAGGGCCAAGATCGTCTCTCAGCCGGAGCAGCCCTTGCCGAGGCCAGGACCGAGATGGAGCGTCGCCGCGAGGCGCGCCAGATCCTCTCGGCTGATCCGGACCTGGCTCGCCAGCTGTGCATCGGTCGCCCGATCTGCCGCGTTGCAACATGGAGAGGGCGTGGTCGATGCCAACCACGCCCTACGACCGTGCTCGCGGCGCTTCCCGGCCTCAGCACCGCACCGGCCGACCAGATCGTCTCCAGCCGTGACCGTGTCGGCGGCTTGCGCGACCTCAGCGACATGTCGATCACCTTGGGGACAACACCGCAGACCTTGGACGAGGCCGCGGCCTTCCTCGTCTTCCCCCGACCGTGGGCAAACCGACCAGTCGTAGATTGCGAGGCCTGGTATATCGGAGCTCCTCCCCTGAGCCCCCAAGGGGGTTGGTGGGTGCTGTTATATTCGTGAGCCGCGGACCCAATGGTCGCCAAAATGGGTGCTGGAGCGATGCATGGATTACGACTTCGAGATTCGTGAGCTCGCGTCGGACGACTCTCTGGAGTCGATCTACCGCGAGGTGCTCACCCCCGCCTTCACCCCCGACGAACTCGAATCACTGGAGGCTCTGAAGGGATATTTGGAGTCGTCTCCGCCCGACGCGTTCGGTCTCTACGCCGTCGATCCGAGCGGCCACCCGATCGGCTGCAGTATCTACTACCCGTACCCCGAGGCCAACGCCGTGCTCCTGGGATACATGGCGGTGGTGGCCGGCGGGAGGAGCCGGGGGGTCGGGACCCTGTTGTTCGAGGAGAGCCAGAAGGTGTGGTTCGGCTCCGGTCAATATGACCTGGTGTTGGCGGAGCTCGATGACCCCCGGGTGTTCCCCGTCGCCAACGGCATAGACCCGGAGCGACGGATCAAGTTCTATTCGAACCTCGGTGGCCAACTCATCTGCGGCCCCTATTTCGCCCCGTGCGTCAGGCCCGGTGGCGAGCGGGTCCACGACATGTTCCTGGTCGAGCTCGGCGGGTCGCGTAAAGCCCTGCACGATTCGCCGGCCGCGGTGTCCGTCGAGTTCGTCGCCGCGTTCCTCCGTGACTACTTCTCGGTGGAGGAGGGCCCCGTAGATTTCGACAGCGGGGACCTGCGCTGGCTTATGGAGGCCTATGAAGGGGACGGGACCCTCCCGCTCCTGCCGGTGGCCCAGTACCCCTCCTGGGATGCACCGAGAGCGCCGAGCCGACGCTCGGGATGAATGCCAGGTGTGACTACGTGGTGGTCGGGGCGGGCCTGGCTGGACTGTCGGTGGCCACTCAGGTCCGCAGCCGCGGGGCGTCGGTCGCCATTCTCGAGGCACAAGACAGGGTGGGCGGCCGCATCCTGAGCGCGTCACGGCCCAACCCCGGCGGGGGAGCTGACTTGGTCCTAGACCTCGGTGCCCAGTGGGTCGGACCCGACCAGACCCGGATGCTCGGACTGATGAAGGATCTGGACCTCAATCCGCTCGAGGAGCGTACTCCGGGCCGGGTCAGCTGGTCGGTCGCCGGCCAGACGAGCTTGGGGGGCGCACTTCTCCCGAGGGTGAGGACGCGCACCTTCGTGGAGATGCTCGCGGTCACCGCTGCCGTCTGGCTCAGATACCACCGGTTGCCGGCGGACGCGCCCTGGTCGGCCAAGCCGGCGCGTCGTTGGGACGCCCGGACGGCGCAGGACTGGATCCACCGGCTGGTCCGCACCCCGGCCGGTCGTGCACTGACAGAACTCTACATCCGAGGGAACACGGCAATGGAGCCGTCCGAGGCATCCGTTTACGCGGTTCTCGCAGACATCCGCGGTTGCGGGTCGCTCGGCAACGTCGGGCGCGCCGAGAACTTCCGCATTGCCGAGGGCGCCTTCGAGATCCCGCGCCGGCTGTCCGAGCCACTTCTCGATTCGATCCGGTTCCACAGCCCGGTACGGGCGATCCGGCAGGATTCGGAGGGGGTGACGGTGCAGACGGACACCGGGGAGATCGGCGGCCGCCGAGCCGTGGTGTGCGTCCCGGACGTTCTGGCGAACGAGATCAGCTTCGATCCTCCGTTACCGCAACGCAAGGCAACGCTCATCGCCAAGGCGTCGATGGGATCGTGCATCAAGTTCTACGCGCTCTACGACCGGCCCTTCTGGCGTTCAGCGGGTCTCAACGGCGAGATCCTGAGCAACGATCACGCCGTCAGCCTGACGTACGACAATTCCCCAAGGGACGGGAGCGGGACGGGAGCGCTTGTCGGATTCGTGCTGGGCGACCAGGCGCGGCGGCTCACCGCTCTGCCAGGAGAGGATCAGGATTCCGAGATCCTCCATTGCCTGGAATGCTTCCTCGGCCGACCGGCCCGGCACCCCGCTGCTCTGGTCGTGCAGGACTGGAACCGGGAGGAATGGTCCCGGGGTGCCTTCTCGGTCCACTACCCCCCTGGGGTGCTGACCGGAGCTGGAGCCGCGCTCAGCGAGCCCTGCGGCCGGGTGCATTGGGCCGGCACCGAGACTTCGATCGAATGGTGCGGATACATGGAGGGAGCCGTTCGGTCGGCGGACCGGGTCGTCCGAGAGATCGTGGCTCAGACCGACTGGCGGCAGCGTCATGACTGACTCCGTCCCCCCGGCGTCACCGGAACCTCGAGGGGTGTGGAACTACCGCCTTCGGCGGCCGTTGTCGTTCGACCAGTACCGTGATTTCAAGGACCACTATTTCAAGGAGACCCAGCCGGCCAGGTTGGACGTCAGCGAGGATCCGGCGAAAAGGCCGCTGGTTGAGAAAATCAAGTGCGACATCGATCAATACCGTAAGTACACGAAGAAGAGAGACGCCAAGGAGGAGTTTGCGGAAAAAGTGCTGCCTCAAATGCTCAACGACATCGAACTCGATGTCGGGGAGCGTTGGCTCGGCGAAACCACGACGACGAGCCACCGTTTCAAACGTTTCCACGTCCATCGCCGACGTGACGAGGACGAGAACAAGGTCATGGACAGCTATGACCAGCTCGGGAAGTACGCAGACGATTATGTTCGGGACATTCTGGCGACGGCTGGCGAAGGCCCTGACGGTGAAGTGCGGCCGGAAGATCTGACCGAGAGTCGGGCCCTTCTACTTCTCAAGCTTTGGACGTCCTGCGAGTTGCTTTGGGAGCGATCCCTGTGTTACCGGACATTGGATGCGGTCTGCGAGGGGGTAGGCCAGTTCGCGCTCGTAGTGGAGCACGACTGCCGTCAAGCCCCCGACGGGTGGCCCTATTCGGCATTCGCTGCCGCCGCCGTGATAGTGCGATTAACCCGTGAGGATTCCCGGGTATTCAAGGCGATCAACCGGGGTGATGCCAAGTGGTCTGTGCTCGACAAAGTCCGGAAGGCTTTGGAGGAACTAAGCGGGGCTGAGAATCTCCTCTCGAAAGCATTGGGGCATGTTGGAGCTGTCACGGACGCCGGAGCCAACGATCCTAACATGCCGACGTTGACAGGCGAAGTCGTGCAGTTGCTATTGCGGGCCCAAGTATATTGCCGTGCACAGAAGGGTTTCTATAAGGCAATCGAAAGGGCGACATCGTCTCTCCAAGAGTTCGAAGCATGGACAAGAGACGCACCTCGATTCGGTTCGGCGAATCCATTCCTCGATCCGGTTGGCTACGACCACTTTTCGGTTGTCATGACGCAAGTCTCGGAGGGAATATCGGATCTCGACGCCATGCTGAAGGACGTAGAACAGGACGTGACCCTCGCGTCCCGCTACGAACCTTGGCGACAGTTGCTGATCGACCTGCGCGGGAGTCTCGAGGCTTGCGCCAATGCAAGTCCTCTCGGGGCGATTGTGTTGGTACCGAAGCAGGTGTCGGTCCTCTACTGCTTTCCCTTCGCAGTCGACTACACCCATGGGAAACGCCGCCAGGTTGAAGTAGATGCCCATATCCGGGCTCTTGACCCCGACCTTGTCCCTCCAGGCGCCGCGTTGGGAGGTCAGGTCGGGCACACCCGCCAGGAGCCCGATATCAAAGGCGTCCTGCCTACTCGCCTGAAGCAGGAGCTTGGCGCGCTCTTTCCCGAATTCACACCCGAGGTCACACCTCTCGCAGTATCGGCCTTTTGGCTTGGCTCGGGAGACGGACTCTACGGAGGCAAGAAGGTTCAGCTTCTTGACGTGAGCATCGGTGGCAACCTTTACCGGGTTTGGCTCGTGATCAGCCGGATCGGCAACCACAGTCTGTGTGTCCAACCAGACCGTCCCATGACCGCCGCATCCACGGACCGGGGGTCGTTCCCCAACGACGTGTACCGCGCGTTGCGGTTGGCAACACCCTGGGCCATCGGTGAAAAGGTGACGGTAACGGCCAGCGGAGATGACGGACCGTGGTGGGACGACATGCACATGTTCGCCCATGACGTCGTCCTCGCTACCGCCCGCGCCCTGACCCACGAAGTCATCGTGGGCCAAGACCCCCCGACCCAGTCGAAACCGGGCGAGCTCCCTCCCTACATGCCCGGCAACCTGCACGAGGTGGTGACCGTGCAGACCGACGAACCGATCACCATCGGAGGTGACGCAGGCGCCCGACGACTCGACAACATCGTCGGCGCTCAGGTGCTCGTCACATCGGCCAACCGGGTGGCCAGCACCCTGTTTGAGTGGCTGCGCGACCGTGCCCCGTCCGAAACTTACCAAGCAGCGAAGGAGGTGGACGCATGGAGCGAGGGACAGATCGCTCCGCTACCTCTTATCGGTTTCAAAGGTGACTGGTTCGTCCACACGGGCGACATGACGGTGTTCGGGGCGGTTGCGGTTCCCACGTGGCTGAGCGAGGCATACATCGAGGTGGCTCAGTTCGCAGCCTCATGGGTCCCCCTTCTTCAGCTTTGGACCGTTCGGCTTCAGGAGGTGATCCGCACCGCTCACGCAGGCGATCGCGGCGCCAACTCCTCCGAACAGCTGCGGATCGTCGACCAAGCGATTCGCCGTCAGACGTCCGAGCTACGGTCACCTCAGCTGTGCCAGAGTCAGCTCCACCGGCGGTTTCTCGACATCTTCTTGTCCGAAAGCGGCGTCACCAGCCTCGAACGAGAGCTGGACGCGCAGCTCCTGTCGGCCGAGCGGCTGGCCGACTGGTACGACGAGCGCCGGCGACGTGGGTCAGAGGACGCCCGAAACATTCTGCTGTTGGTCATCGGTCTCTTCGGCGTCTTCGGCTTGGCCAGCTACTTGAGCCTGGCCAACGGGACGAGCGGTGAGCCGCGTTACACGGGCGTGTTCCGGTTCCTCAATCTCAACCCCCAAACCGAGGTGCACATTGTCCTCGGTGTATTCGTTGTGTTCCTGGGCTTGGGTATCTTGCTGCTGCGAGCGCCGATCGGGGAGCTATTGCGCAAGGCGGCCCATTGGCGCCGACACCTTGTCTTGCAATGGAGAGGGCGCCGAAGAAGGAAGAGGAATCAGCCGAAGAAGGGAGGGGATCGAGAGCGAGAGCGATCGGAAAGCAATCAACTCAGCCCGTAGCGACATGAGCTATTTCAACACTCCAATTCCGGCTGGGACTATTTGGCCAATACCATGGCACCAGCGCAGCCCTCTCTCAGCTGATCGATTGAGGATGAGCGCGTCGGCGCCATGTTCCACTAGACCGGATGACGGCCCGATCGCGGCCGAAATGACTCAGCTGGAGGTTCCGTGGCGAAGAGACTGGAAGGGACGGTCGCCGTCGTGACGCGGCGCCGCGACCGGCTCGAGACCCGGCCGAGCGCCTCGGGCGAGCGGGCAAGGCGCTGGTGATCGAGGCGGAAGAGCTGAAGCAGCCTGGGCGTCGCGTCCTCTTACCCAGTCGCAGCCCATGAATTCTGCGGAACAAGCTTCGTTGACCGCATTAGTCACCTTCTGCAATACCGGACCAACGCCAGAACGTCAGAAGCCGGTTACGTATCCTCACAGTGACTGTGCTCTCGTGAACCTATCGACGGGTGAGGTGAGGGCGGTTTCCCTCGGGGATCAGGGCGCCAGCGGAATGGCGTACCTCGAGGGCGGAGAAGTGATCATTGCCGTTCAAGCCGGTAGCAGCTTGGTCCGTATGTCACCACAGCTGAGGATCCTAGATCGGCACCTTGATGACATGCTCAGCGATACGCATTCGCTAGCAGCCACCGCCTCTTCCCTGTTCGCGGTGTCGACAGGCCGAGACTGCGTCTTGGAGTACGACGTGTGGGAGGAGCGTCTTGAGCTGCACACCACTCATCGACTAACCGAAGCAGATGTCGATACGCTCCACGTCAACTCTGTCTGTTGTCATCAAGGGCGTGTCTTAGTCAGCATGTTCGGCGAGGGCTGGCGCAAACAGTCAATTGACGCTCAAACGGGGTCGATCATCGATTTGCAATCCCGGCAAACGGTGTCGACCTCGATACGCCACCCACACTCCCTCTTCTCAAGGCAAGACGCGCTCTATGTCCTCGGGTCCTCCTATGGCACGGTGGAACGGGTGCTCTCAAACGGTGAACGGATCGTGTGCGCGAGGTATCCCGGGTACCTGAGGGGTCTCTGCGTCTTCGAAGATGGGGCCCTCGTTGGTGTGTCTCGGAAACGGAACCGATCACAGGCGCCCGGAACAGACGGCGTCGACCGCCCGTCCGTCGAGGACCATTGCGGCGTCCTTCGGTTCAATCAAAGGTGGGAGCTGATGGACTTCGTCGACCTGTCATGGGTGGGTCCCGAGATCTTCGATATCGCGCTGGCGCCCCCGGGGATCTCGGACCCGACCGCCCGAGACACACTTGCGGCGGCCAGGCAGCGGATCGCGCTCCTCGAGGCGTCATGGGGCACGTCATCAGTGGCCGGGGGCGCTCCTCTCCCGGACCGAGATTGGAACCACTAGGTGTAGCCAGACGCGGCGACCCGGGGCGCAGTGAAATAGGTCGACCTCAGACGGACCTGCCCTAGCCTTGCTCGAGGCATGACGCCAAAGAATCGAGCAAGAATGTCTCGTCCGGCCCCAACGAAACCGATTACTGCACCGACGACAACGTCGCACGAGGACGCGAGGGGGTGAATTGCCCGGTCAACCTGCGACCTGCGGAGAACCTCGGTGACCCCCTTGACGGTCTGCAGCTATTTCAGCTGCATCGTGACCGGCTTTTGTTGGTGCATCTGGGCCCGTACTCAGCGAGCGCTGGTAGTGCTTGACCGTGGACGCCGGCGGTAACACAAGACGCCCTTCAAGGAGAAGCCCGAACAGGTCTTCTACAGCCGCGATCTGATGATCCCGGAGTTCACAGAGCATGGCCGAGTCCGCTTCGGCCCTTTCGCATCTCACGACGGCGATAACTAGCTGATCCAAGGCCTGACCCAGCGTAAGCGGCCAACAGACGAGATCGGTCTGCGAGTTTGGCTCCACGATCCGAGAGTCGAGCAGCGCATCCACTGTTCGAACAACCCCCACGCGCTGTGTATTTGATCGGTCGATTTCGTGCTTGAGACTCCCGAGAGTGCTCAGGCGGGCCTTTGGGTCGCGACAAAGGTCTTCCAACTCCCACTGACTCTCATGAATTTTGAACAGCCGGCGAATGTTGTCGGTTAAGGATCCTGCCTTCCCCTCGAGAAGGGCCTTTTCGAGCTTGCGGACAATGGTCCAGGTATCTTCGCGCGCGTTCCACGACACATTCTCACACCCCTCACCAAGCGATCGGCGCGCCATAATACTCCCTCGATGGGCTCATACTGAGTGGATTGGAGGTCCTACCGTCTCGTGATTGTGCCGACGAAGTTTCTGTCCAGTGGTGCAAGGATCGGCGTCTTCTTCGCGAATGGTATCGGAGACCACATCATGACTCTGCCAGCGTTACGAGCGCTTTTGCGTGCCCTCCCCCCCGGGATAGTGCTCTTCGCGATGCCCGAGCTCCGTCATGTGCTGCTCGCTGATCTCGTTGTGGGGAGAGACGTGCCGATCGACTTGTCCATGGTCGATGGACGAAATCGCTTCGACCCCGATGTGGGCAAGTCATTCGATGAAGGGTTTGACCTCTTCGTGTCCCTGAACCCGTGGCACTCTCCCGACGTGGACCGCTTACTCGAGCACTTACGCCCAGCTATCAGCATCGGGA
>Ga0209415_10004231_pt1 | contig 26405 bp, 33 predicted proteins | sample PeaSoiSIISIP2007_FD_187696 | JGI IMG/M metagenome (GOLD analysis project Ga0209415, IMG submission 187696) | Peat soil microbial communities from Weissenstadt, Germany - SII-SIP-2007 (SPAdes) (version 2) | ecosystem: Environmental > Terrestrial > Soil > Wetlands > Peat | place: Germany... | reverse complement strand
CCGGAGATCACGTTCCGGTCGGACGACCTCGAGCACGGCGAGCTGACGATCAAGGGCGTCACGCGCCCCATCGAGCTCACCGCCTCGGTCTCCGAGCCCAACGTCGACCCGTTCGGCCGCGAGCGCCTCGGCCTCCGGCTCGAGGCGACGATCGACCGGAACCAGTTCGGCATCAGCTGGAACGCGCCCAACCAGGGCGGCGGCAACTACCTCGGCGAGGACGTGAAGCTCATCGCCGAGCTGGCGCTCGTCCGCCAGGAGGCCTGACGATGAAGATCCTGGCCGTCTCCGGCAGCCTCAGGGAAGGCTCGTACAACACGGCGCTCCTGCGCGAAGCGGCGAGGGTCGCCCCCGAGGGCGTCGAGGTCGAGCTGTGGGAGGGGATCGGCGACCTGCCGGTCTACGACCAGGATCTCGACGGCGACGACGTCCCGGTGAGCGTCCGCCGGCTCCGCGACGCGTGGGGCTCGGCGGACGCGATCCTCTTCGCGACGCCCGAGTACAACGGCTCGGTCCCCGGCGGCCTCAAGAACGCGGTCGACTGGGCGTCGCGGCCGAAGGGCGAGGCCCCGCTCCTGAACAGGACCGTCGCAGTGGTCGGCGCGAGCATGGGCCAGTTCGGCGCCCTCTGGGCCCAGCAGGACCTGCGCCGCGTCCTCGGCATCGCCGGCGCGCGCGTCGTCGGCAACGAGCTCCCGGTCTCACGGGCGCATGACGGCTTCTCCGAAGCCGTCTACGAGGGACTCCGCCAGACCCTCGAGGCGCTCGTCCTCGCTGCTGCGCCGGCTGAGATTGCCGCCTGAATAGACGAAGGGCCGCCTTTCGGCGGCCCTTCGTCTGGTAACCAACGCTGGATTCGGCAGAGTCGCGTCGTCTCCCTACGCTGGCTAGGCGATTCCCGGTGGTCCGGGGACAGCGCCTCTACCCGCTGGTACCTCCGCTGGCCGAACTTGCGTCTGAAATCACTCTCGGACCACCTCCTTTCCGCGGTAGCCGAAAGATATCAGCGCAGGATGACGCTGAGCTCCAGGCCGCGGTCGAGCGGCACGGTCAGGCTGACGAGCGTGGGATCGGCCTGGCGCGCGGCGGAATACCGCGCGAGCGGGTCCGGATGCGAGAGCACGTTGTCGGCGACCACCAGCCCGCCGGGCTCGAGCTTCCCGCGCGCGAGGCGGAACAGCTCCTCGTAGTCCTCCTTCTCGGCGTCGAGGAAGACGACGTCGAACACGTCGTCGATGTGTGCGAGGGACTCGAACGCATCGCCCTCGATCAGCTCGGCCCATTCCTCGAGGCCCGCTTCGGCGACGTTGCGCCGCCAGGCCTCGGCCTTCACGGGGTCGAGCTCGAGCGAGAGGACGCGGCCGCCGAAGCGCCTCACGCCGGCGGCGAGCCAGATCGCCGAGTAGCCGCGCGAGCCGCCGATCTCGAGGACCTCGCAGTCCGCCTGGGGCGCGACGAGCGAGAAGAGGAACTTCCCGGTCGTGGGCGCGACCTGGCGCGCCCGCTGCTCCTGCGGCAGGCCGCGCTCGCGCTCGTCCGCGTCCTCGCGTTCGAGGCGCTCGAGCACGGCGCGCACGCGGTCGTCAAGCATGTCGCTCCCGTTCGACCTCGTCCCGCACCCAGCACTCCGGGAGGTGGCCGTTGACGATCCCGCACGCCTCCAGCGCGGAATACGCCGTCGTCGGGCCGACGAAGCGGAAGCCTGCGGCCTTGAGCCGCTTCGACAGCTCCTTCGCGTCAGCCGCGTCGCGGTACTCCCACATCAGGTCGTGCAGCGGCGTTCCCGCAGCGCGCAGCGCGAGCGTGCCGCGCGCGTTCGCGATCGCCGCCTTGATCTTGCCGCGGTGGCGGACGATCCCCGCGTCGGCCACTAGCCGCTCGACGTCGCGCTCGCCGAAGCGCGCCACCGCGTCGGGGTCGAAGCCGTCGAACGCGGCCCGGAAGCTCTCGCGCTTGCGCAGGATCGTCAGCCACGAGAGGCCCGACTGGAATCCCTCGAGGCAGAGCCGCTCGTACAGGCCGCGCTCGTCGCGCACCGGCCGGCCCCATTCCTCGTCGTGGTACGCGATGTAGGCCAGGTCGGTCGTCGGCCAGCAGCGGACGAGCTTCGCGGTCAGACGACGACCTTCACGACGCCGCCGACGACGTGCACCGGGTACGTCGCCACCGGCTCGTACGCAGGGAGCGACATCGGACGTCCCGTGGCGAGGTCGAACGCGGAGCCGTGCCGCGGGCAGACGACCCGGCACGTGTCCTCGTCCCATTCGCCCTCGCACAGCGGGCCGTCGTCGTGCGAGCAGCGGTCTTCGATCGCGTACAGCGTGCCGCCGCAGTTGTAGACGCCGATCGTCAGCGTCGGGCCGGCGAAGAGGAGCTTCGTGGAGCCGGGCGGGAACTCGTCCGCCGGCGCGACGTCGAGCTCCGCCAACTCAGGTGAGCTCGAGCTCGTCGAAGCCCGCGAGGCCGTCCGGGAGCGGCGTGCCCTTCGCCTTGTGCAGCGCGACCTTCAAGGTCGTCAGGCCGAGCATCGCGCACTTGAGCCGCACCGGTGTGAGGGGGATGCCGATCTCGCCGAGCAGCTCGTCCTTGTCGAGCGTCGCCACCTCCGACGCCTTGCGTCCCTGCACCATCTCGGTGAGCATCGACGTTGCAGCCTGCGAGATCGCGCAGCCGCGACCGGAGAACTTCACCTCGTCGATCGTCTCGCCGTCGTCGCCGAACGCGACGTAGATCGCGACCTCGTCGCCACACAGCGGGTTCTGCCCCTCGGCCTCCGCGTCGGCGTGCTCGAGGACGCCGTGCCCGCGCGGGTTCTTGTAGTGGTCGAGGATCACCTCGCGGTACATCTGCTCGAACTCGTTCACGCAAACACCTTACGCACGGTGTACAGGCCTTCGACGAGCTGGTCGATCTCCTCGGGCACGGTGTAGAGGTAGAAGCTCGCGCGGTTCGTCGCCGCGACTCCGAGCTTGTGCATGAGCGGCTGGCAGCAGTGGTGCCCCGCCCGAATGGCGACGCCCTGCCGGTCGAGGATCTGCGCGACGTCGTGCGGGTGGATGTCGTCGAGGTTGAACGACACGACGCCGGCGCGCCGCTCGGCCGGCGGTCCGTAGAGCGTGATGCCGGGCACCTCGCCCAGCCGTCCGAGCGCGTACGCGGCGAGCTCGTGCTCGTGCGCCTCGATCGCGTCGAGCCCCGCCGCCTCGAGGTAGTCCACGGCAGCCCCGAGGCCGACGGCCTCGGCGATCGGCGACGTCCCGGCCTCGAACTTGTGCGGCAGCTCGCCCCACGTGGTCTTCTCGTACCGCACCGAGTTGATCATGTGGCCGCCGAGCAGGAAGGGCTCCATCGAGCGCAGCAGGTCGCCGCGCCCCCACAGCGCGCCGATGCCGCTCGGGCCGCACATCTTGTGGCCCGAGATGGCCAGGAAGTCGCAGTCGAGCGCCTGGACGTCGACGCGCATGTGCGGCGCCGCCTGCGCGGCGTCGCAGACGAAGATCGCGCCGTGCTCGTGCGCCCACCGGACGAGCGGCGTGAGGTCGGAGATCGTCCCGAGCGAGTTCGAGACGAGGTTCGTCGCGACGAGCTTGACGTTGCACTCGCGCGCGATCGCGTCGAGCCCGGCGGGGTCGACGTCGCCGTTCTCGTCGATCGGCAGCATCCGGAACTCGGCGCCGTTCCGCTTCGCGATGTACTGCCACGGGACGAAGTTCGAGTGGTGCTCGAGCTCGGTGACGACGACGGCGTCGCCGGGGCCGAGGTTGTTGCCGCCCCACGAGTACGCGACGAGGTTGAGCGCCTCCGTCGCGTTCCGGACGAAGATGATCTCGCGGACGTCCGGCGCGTTGAGCAGCGCCCGCACCTTCTCGCGCGCGCCCTCGAGGCCGGCGGTGGCCCGCTCGCCGAGGACGTGCACGGCCCGGTGGACGTTCGCGTACGACGTCTCGTAGAACGTCGTCATCGCGTCGAGCACCTGGCGCGGCTTCTGGGAGCTGTTCGCCGAGTCGAGGTAGGCGAGCGGCCGGCCGTGGATCAGCTGCTCGAAGATGGGGAAGTCGGCGCGCAGAGCACGTGCGTCGAGCTTCTGCCCCGCGGTCACAGCCACGGGATCATGGTAGTGCCCCCTACGGCACCCGGAAAGAGGCGCCCACGTAGCCGGGCGCCGCAGCCTTCCCTGAGCCGGCGACGACCTTCGCCTTGCCCGAAGCGTTGCCGTGGAACGTGTGCCCGTGGATGGTGAACGTCGCGCCGGGGACGCCGAATCCGTCGTCGAGCGCCTGCGCCCACCGCTGCTTGCCCACCTTGTAGACGTGGACCGAGAGCCCGGGCTCGATCTGCTGCTCGACGAGCGCCGACCCGGTGTTGACGATGACGTCCACGGTCTTTGCGAGAGCGGCCGCCGACACCTGGTACGCGGTGCCGGGCAGCGCCACCGACACCTCGGCGCCGAAGTGCGCGCCGTGGCTGCGCGACCGCGCCACGTGCACCTTGCCCTGCCCGGTCCACACCGCCCACAGGCGGTCGTTGGCGTCGACGGCGAGCGCCATGTGCGGGTCGCCGCCGGAGAAGGAGCCCTGGAAGCTGACGCCGTCGCCGGCGGGCGAGCCGCCGCGGAACGGCACGACCGTGAACGCGACCGCGGTGGGATAGCCGGGCGGCCACGCCATGAACGTGTTTCCCGACTTGTCCGCGACGAGCGGAATGCGGTCGTCGTGCGGTGCCGTCGGCTTGAGCGCCGTCGGCGTCCCCGGCGTGAGGTCGCCGCCGAGCGGCTCGTACAGGAACGTGCCGTCCGGATCCTTGTTCGAGTAGAAGGCGACCTGGACGAGCCCGGTGGTGTCGACCGCGAGCGACTCGCCGTAGCCGCAGCAGAACGGGAAGACGTTGTTCACGCTCTCGCCGTTGAGGCCGCGGAACACGTTGACGAAGCCGGTGCCGTCCTGGCTGAAGTACGGCGTCCCGTCCGGGCCGACCGCGGCGCCCTGGACGCCGCCGACGTCGTGCGACTGCGTCTGGAACGGGCCGGCCCACGTCTGACCGTCGTCCACCGACGTCATGCGGGCCACGCCCTGCGGGTTCGGGAAGTACAGCTGGACGGCGCCGTTCGGCTGCTGGATCAGCTGCGTCCGCCCGGCGCTCGGGTCGTTCGCGACGACGACCGCCGGCGCGCCTCCCGCCCGCGACACCGAGATCGTGTCCGCGGAGGTCGACTCGAACGAGACGAGCTCGGTTCCGGCCTGCGTGACGAGCATCGACGGGATGACGACGTTCTCCACCGATCCGGGGATCGTCGTCCAGGCCGCGGCGGCGGGCACGAAGACCAGGGCGGCGAGCGCAAGGGCGACGCAACGCACGTCCGGACGATGCCATGCGGGCAATCGCTCCGCAACGGAGATCACATCGTCTCTTCATGTGGGTCGCCGACACTTGCGGCGTGGCACAGAGCCGCATCGAGTCCGCCCGGGCGCGCGCCCGCGGCGCGAAGCTCGCTCTCGGCGCGGCCGCGACGATCGTCCTCGGCGTCGCCTTCGTCGGCGCGAAGGCGCACGCGGCCGGGCACACGAAGCACCGCGCGAAGCCGCTTGCCGCACCGCGCGCGTTCGAGCTCGCCGTTCGCCGGTCGGTGTTCGCGGGCGGGCAGATCGCGCCGCCCGAGCAGCCGCCGCCGGTGGTGACGAGCACCTCGTGACCGTCCACCGCTTCCGGGCGATGGGCTGCGAGATCGTGCTCGCCGGCGGCGACCCGGTACAGGTCGCGGCCGTCTTCGAGCGCTGGGAGGACGCGTTCAGCCTGTTCCGGCCCGGCTCGGAGCTCTCGCGGGTGAACCGGTCGGCCGCGCACGTGGTGGGCGTGTCGCCGCTCTTCGCCCGCGCGCTCGGCGTCGCCCTCGACGTCGCCGCGCAGACGGGCGGGCTCGTCGACCCGACGCTCACGGGCGCGGTGGACGACGTCCGGCTCTCGCGAGCTCTTCTCAGCCGCCCGCCCGGCCTGACGCTCGACCTCAACGGCGTCGTCAAGTCGCTGGCCGTGGACGAGGCCGTCGCCACGCTCGAGGGGCCGGGGTTCGTCTCGGCCGGCGGCGACCTCGCTGTACGCGGGCCGGTCGACGTCGGCCTGCCCCGCGGCGGTGCCGTGCGCGTCGTCGACGGCGGCCTCGCGACGAGCGGCGTCGCGACGCGCGGACGTCACCTCGTCGACCCGGCGACCGGCGAGCCGAGCGAGTCGCCGTGGGAACAGGTGACGGCCTCGGGCGCGAGCTGCCTCGCCGCCGACGTCGCCGCGAAGACGGCGTTCCTGCTCGGCGAGCGCGGCCCGGCATGGCTCGACGAGCGAGGCATGGCAGGGAGGTTCGTCGGGAACGACGGCGCGGTGATCGTGAACGCCGCGTGGGAGGGATGCGTCCCGTGCACGTGACGTCGAGCCCGGCCATCTGGTACGCCGCGCGCGCGTCCGGCGTCGCGGCGTACGTCGTGCTGAGCGTCGTCGTCTCGATCGGGATCACGATGGGCGGCAAGGCGCAGAGCCGGCGCTGGCCGCGCTTCGCGGTCGAGGACATCCACCGCTTCGGCGGGCTGCTCGTCGGCTCGCTCATCGGCGTGCACGTCGCGGCGATCGCGCTCGACTCGTTCCTGCCGTTCTCGATCGGGCAGCTCGTCGTCCCGTTCGCGGCGCGGTACCGGCCGCTCTGGACGGGGCTCGGGATCTTCGCCGCCGAGCTGCTGATCGCGCTCGCGATCACGAATCACTATCGCAAGCGCCTTCCGTATCGGTTCTGGCGCGTCGCGCACTACGCGAACTTCGCCGTGTGGTCGCTCGCGTCCGTGCACGGGATCTTCGCCGGCACCGACCGCAGTGCCCTCTGGCTCACGGTGCTGTACGGCGCCTGCATCTCGACCGTCGTCGCGCTCCTCGCGTGGCGCGTCTCGGGCGGCGGGCTCCACCCGGCGCGCGTCGTGACCGCCGGCGCCGCCGGCGTAGTCATCCTGCCGGTCATCCTGCTCGGCCCGCTGCAGAAGAGCCCGCTGCCGTGGAACGCCTCGCGCATCTCGGAGCACCTCACGGGGCAGGTGATCCGCAACGGCACCGACCTCAAGCAGATCGTCTCGTTCGTCGGCGGCTCGCAGTCGCCGCAGAAGCTGCTCGTGCGGGCCGACCTCCTCGTCTCCCCGCAGAAGCTCGACGCCACGTCGCTCCAGGTCGAGTATCTCCCGAGCGGAGACGTGTGCCGCGGCCGCGTCACGCACGTCGGGCTCACGAGCTTCGCGGGCACCTGCCACCTCCCCGATGGGGCCCGGAGGTTCGTCAGCGCCGGTTGGGTCCCCGCCGAGTCGGGCGTCGACGGCACCATCTCCCTGCATGCTTAGCGCCCTCTTCGCCGCCGTTGTCGCGACGCTCGCAACGACGCCTGCGCAGAAGCTCGGCTTCCCGCCGGTGAAGCCCGGCCCGGTTCCCGGCTACGTGATGATCGCCGACCGCAACAACAACCGGATCATCATGGTCTCGCCGGCGAAGAAGATCGTGTGGCAGGTCGACGGGCTGCACGATCCCGACGACGCGTTCTTCGCTCCCGGCTACCGGTCGATCTCGACGAACGAGGAGTACAACCAGACGATGGCGCTGATCGGCGTGCGGTCGCGCCGCGTCGAATGGTCGTACGGCCACGCCGACGTGCGCGGCTCGTCTCCCGGCTACCTCTCGAACCCGGACGACGCGTACCTCCTGCCGAACGGGCTCATGCAGGTGGCCGACATCGAGAACTGCCGGGTGATCTGGGTGAACCGCGCGCATCGCATCGTGCGCAGCGTCGGGCACGCGGGCGACTGCGCGCACGACCCGCCGCGATCGCTCAGCTCGCCGAACGGCGACACGCCGCTGCCGGACGGCGGCGTGCTCATCACCGAGATCGGCGGCTGGATCGACCGCCTCGACGCGCACGGGAAGCTCGTGTACACGGTGCGCGCGCCGACGACGTACCCGTCCGACGCGCAGCTGCTCCCGAACGGGGACATCCTCGTCGCGGGCTTCAACACTCCGGGCCGCGTCGACGAGATCACGCCGAAGGGGAAGATCGTGTGGACGTACGACCCGAGCGGCTACTGGTCGCTCGACCGTCCGTCGCTCGCCGTCCGCTGGCCCAACGGGATGATCGCGATCACCGACGACTGGCATCACCGCGTGCTCGTCGTCGATCCGCGCACGAAGAAGGTCGTGTGGTCGTACGGGCACCTGAACCAGCCGAGCAGCGCGCCCGGCTACGTGAACAAGCCCGACGGCCTCGACCTGCTGCCGGGTGTGCCCGGAGGCGTGCAGGCGGCGCGGAAGACGATCGTCCATGCATTCGCCTCCGTCACGCGCATCGGCTCGCTGCCGCAGGTGCTGTCGAAGGCGTCGGCGGTGGCCCTGCCCGGCGGGAAGCTGCTCGTCCTCGGCGGCTACACGGGCGTCGCATCGACCGACCAGGTGCTCCTCGGCACGCCGGCGCGCCTACGCGTGGCCGGGCACCTGCCGGTGCCGACGCACGACGCCGCGGCGGTGCTGCTCGGCGGCCGCGCCCTCCTCTTCGGCGGTGGGGAGGCGGTCTCGACGGACGCGGTCGTCGCTGTGGACCCGGCGACCGGACACGCGACGGCTGCCGGGCACCTGGACGAGCCGCTCTCCGACCTCGGCGCGGTGACGCTCGCCGGCAAGGCGTACCTCGTCGGCGGGTACACGGGGTCGCAGTTCGCGACCGCGATCCTCCGCTACGACGGCGGCAGGACGACGACCGTCGCCCGGCTGCCGGCGGGGACGCGCTACGCCGGCGTCGCCACCCTCGGCGGCAGGATCGTCGTCGCCGGCGGGCTCACGCCCTCCGGCGCGACCGGGGCCGTCTACGAGGTCGATCCGGCGACGCACGGCGCGCGCCGCCTGGGGACGCTGCCCGCACCCGAGGATCACGCCGGCATGGCCGCGCTCGGCGGCGCCCTGTACCTCGTCGGCGGCCGGGAGATCCTCCGCATTGCTCCGGGCGGCTCCGTGTCCGTCGCGGCGCGGCTCCCCGTTTCCCTCGCCGACCCGGCTGTTCTCGCCCTCGGCGGGCGCCTGGTGATCGTCGGGGGCGGTACCAACGGCGTCTACACGTTCAGGCCCCGCTAACCTGAGCGTCCCGATGCGCCGCCTCCTCCTGCTCCTCGTCCCCTTCGCGCTGCTCGCCGCCGGCTGCGGCGGCGGCTCGTCCTCCGGCGTGAAGGGGCAGTCGCACACGGTGCTCGAGGTCTCGAAGGCGTTCTACGACGCGGGCGTGCCCTTCTCGGGGCTCATCACCGGCAACGAGTACGTCACCGGGCAGGTCCCCTTTCTGCCCCAGAAGCTCAACTCGAGCGACCTCCGCTTCGACATCCTCGCGCAGCTCAGCGGCTCGAACACGACCGATCACACGGGCGAGGAAGTCTGGGTCTTCGACACGGACGCGCACGCGAAGCAGGCGCTCGCGGAGGTGCCGCTCGCGAAGTGGGGAGTCGGGCCCCAGCACATCACGCGCGCGGTCATGGGCAACGTGATCGTCGTCGCGGCGGGCTTCACGGGCTCGCCGAAGGCGAAGCTCGACCAGGCCATCGCCGCGCTCAAGTAGCGCGGCTGAAGGCGGCCGATTCCCACAGCAGGCCGCGCCGCCCGCCGCCCGACCGCGCAAGGCCGCCGGACCGGGCTGCTGCGTCGATGCGCGCCCGCGGATGGACGTAGACGCGGAACGTCGACCCGGCCAGGCGCAACCAGGCGTTGGCGAGGCGGATGCCCGCGCGGACCGCGGCGCGATCCTGCGGATACGTCAGCAGGAGCCGCCGGCGGGCGTGCGCCGCCGCCGCTCCGACGAGCGCGTCGACGTCGGGATAGCAGCACACGACGCGATGCATGACGACCACGTCGTGCGGCTCGACGTCGTCCGCGTCGGCGACGAAGTCCGCGACCCGGCGCTCGACGCGCCCCGAGAGGCCCCGCTCGGCGAGGAGTCCGCGCGCGGCTTCCTCGTATCCACCCGAGAGCTCGACGTTCGTCGCCCGCTCCGCCCCCGCTTCGAGGAGCTCGACCTCGATCGCGCCGATGCCGCCGCCGACCTCGAGCAGCGTCTCGCCGTGCACGTCGCCGGCGAGGTGTGCGAGCGTCAGCGCGGTGCCGCGCAGGCCGCGCCTGCGGAACCGGCGTGCGTCGCGGGCGGCGACCCGCCGGCCGAAGAAGGTCTCGTAGTCGCGCGCGCAGCAGGTCCCCGCCACGCGCGCGACTGTACTACGGCATCCCGCAGCTGCCCGGCAGCAGGCTCGACGAGCCGCTCGGGTGCACGACGACGACGACGGTGCGCGCGGTGCAGCCGCGCGCGGAAGCCGAGATGAGCAGGTCGCCGGCGATCCACGACGTGCCGACGCCGAACGCCCGAGCTGCCGTGTCCACCCTGTATCCCCCACCGCTCGTGTTCGCGACCCACACGCCGCCGTCGCGCGAGACGGCGACACGCCGGCCGTCCGGCGACCACGCCGGCGGACCCGGGTCGTGCAGGTTCGACGCAAGCCGCCGTGGCGCGGCGGAGCCGCCCGCCGCGACGACGAAGAGCTCGTGGCCGGCCGTGTATGCGATCTCGGTCCCGTCCGGCGACCACGCCGGCGGCCCCGGATTGGCGACGGCGACGAGCCGCCGCTCGGCGCTCGGCCCGCGCGTGACGTAGACGCCGTCGTCCCGCTGGAACGCGAGCGTCCCGCCGTCCGGCGACCACGCCGGCCGTCCGATCGCGTCGCGCGCCCACAGGGCACCGGCCACCCAGAGGTCGGTGTTGCTGGCGCCGTGCGTCGTGAGGTACGCGAGCTGGGCGCCGCCCGGACGCCACGCGGGCGCGAACGCCCGGGTGGGCGCGAGATACCTGTGCTTGCCCGATCCGTCCGCGGCGACGACGTAGAGAACGCCGCCCGACGCGTACGCAAGCTTCGCGCCGTCGGGAGACCACGTCGGCGAGAGCTGTCCCGCGCTCGTCCCGACGCGGAGGAGGTGGTGCGAGCGGACGTCGAGCACGTCGAGCTCCATCCGCTGCGAGTAGACGCGCGTGAAGGCGACGTGGGCGCCGCCCGGCGCGGCGACGGGCCACCAGAGGCCGAGCGCGACGGCGACGGCTGCGATCACCCACGCAGGCTACGAGCCATCCGTGAGCGAACGTTCAGGGCGCTGTTACCTTTGCCGGGTGAGCGACTACGTCTTCACGATGTACCGGGCCGACAAGTTCTACGGGCCCGACCGGCAGGTGCTCGCGAACATCTCGCTCTCGTTCCTGCCCGGCGCGAAGATCGGCGTGCTCGGCCCGAACGGCGCCGGCAAGTCGACGCTGCTGCGGATCATGGCCGGCAAGGAGGAGCCGTCGTCAGGGATCGCCGAGCTCGCGCCCGGCGCCACCGTCGGGATCCTGGAGCAGGAGCCGGATCTCGATCCCGCGAAGGACGTGCGCGGCAACGTCGAGGACGGCGTGCGCGAGCTGCGCGACCTGCTCGACCGGTTCAACACCGTGTCCGCGAAGTTCGCGGAGCCGGACGCCGACTTCGACGCGCTGCTCGCCGAGCAGGCGACGGTGCAGGACAAGATCGACCGCGCCGACGCGTGGCAGCTCGAACAGCACCTCGATCACGCGATGGATGCGCTCCGGCTGCCCGACGGTGACCGCGACGTCGGCACGCTCTCCGGCGGCGAGCGCCGCCGCGTCGCGTTGTGCCGCCTGCTGCTCTCGGCGCCCGACCTCCTGCTGCTCGACGAGCCGACGAACCACCTCGACGCGGAGTCGGTCGCGTGGCTCGAGCGCTTCCTCGCCGAGTACAAGGGCACCGTCGTCGCGGTCACGCACGACCGCTACTTCCTCGACAACGTCGCCGGCTGGATCCTCGAGCTCGATCGCGGGCGCGGCATCCCGTTCCAGGGCAACTACTCGTCGTGGCTCGAGCAGAAGCAGGAGCGGCTCGCGGTCGAGGAGAAGACGGAATCGGCGCGGCGGCGCACGCTCGCGCGTGAGCTCGAGTGGGTGCACATGAGCCCGCGCGCCCGGCACGACAAGTCGAAGGCGCGCCTCGCGGCGTACGAGCGCATGTACGCGGAGGAGCAGAACGTCAAGCTGGACAAGGTCGAGATCCACATCCCGCCCGGGCCGCGCCTCGGCGAGCTCGTCATCGACGCGGAGGGCGTCCAGAAGGGCTACGGCGACCGTCTCCTCGTCGAGGATCTGACGTTCTCGCTGCCGCCCGCAGGGATCGTCGGCGTCATCGGGCCGAACGGCGCCGGCAAGACCACGCTCTTCCGGATGATCGCGGGCGAGGAGACGCCCGACGCCGGTGCGCTGCGCGTCGGCGACACCGTCCAGCTCGCGTACGTCGACCAGGCGCGCGGTGACCTGGCGCCGGGCAACAACGTCTGGAAGGAGATCAGCGGCGGGGCGGACACGATCGAGCTCGGCAAGCGCGAGGTGAACTCGCGCCAGTACGTCTCGTGGTTCAACTTCAAGGGCTCCGACCAGCAGAAGCGCGTCGGCGACCTCTCCGGCGGCGAGCGCAACCGCGTCCATCTCGCAAAGCTCCTCCGCAGCGGCGGCAATGTCTTGCTGCTCGACGAGCCGACCAACGACCTCGACGTCGACACGCTGCGCGCGCTCGAGGACGCGCTGAACGACTTCGCCGGTTGCGCCGTCGTCATCACCCACGACCGCTGGTTCCTCGACCGCGTCGCCACGCACATCCTCGCGTTCGAGGGCGACAGCGAGACGACGTGGTTCGAGGGCACGTGGGGCGAGTACGCGGAGTGGGTCAAGGAGACGCGCGGCGCTGAGGCTCTCGAGCCGCACCGCATCAAGTACAAGCCGCTAGTCCGGCGGTGACGTTCAGAGCAGTGGTGCCAGGCAACTGGCACCGCTGCGGCAGATCAGACCAGGGTCTTGAAGAAGACGTCGACCTTCTCGACCGGGAAGGTCTCCGTCTTCAGGACCTCGAGCTTGCCGATCTTGGCGAGGGCGCGGAATGCAGCCGCGTTGTCCGGGTACTTCACGATGGCGAGGAAGTCCCACGGCCCCATGATGGCGAAGGTGTCCTCGAGCGTCCCGCCTTCCTCTTCGATGATGAGGCGGAACTTCTCGAGATACTCGGGCGCCTTGTCGAGTGTCTCGCGGCCCTCGGGGGTGAGCTCAATGAGCCCGACGTAAGTGAACATGTCACCTCCCTTCGGTACGTCGAGCTACCAGTCTGGGCGCGGTCCGGCGCCGTCCCCATCGGGGGAACTTCTTAACGCGGGCTAGGTCCGCAGCAGCTCCGACGGCGTGCGGATGCGCGGGAGCGTGACCGTGAACGTCGATCCTGTGCCGTGTCGCGAGCGGACGGAAAGCATGCCGCCCATCTGCTCGACGATCTCGCGCGAGATGTACAGGCCGAGCCCGGAGCCCCCGACGCCGCGCGTCATGTCGGCGTCGAGCCGGTAGAACTTCTCGAAGATCCGGCTCTGCTCCGACGGCGGGATGCCGAGGCCCTGGTCGCCGACGTCGATGCGCACCCGGTCGGCGAGGTCGGCCACCCTGATCTCGATGCGGCCGCCGTCGGGCGAGTACTTGATCGCGTTCTCGACGAGGTTCACGAGGACCTGCTTGAGCCGCGGCTGGTCGCAGCGCAGCGGGCGCGTCGTGCGCGGGGCGACGAGGTCGAGCTGGATCGAATCGGGCTTCCGCGACTCTGCCGCGTCGACCACGGACGAGCAGAGCGCGGCGATGTCGCACTCGGTCTCGCTGAGGCGCAGCTGGCCGCGGTCGATCTGCGCAGCGACGAGCAGTTGGTCGACGATCTGGGCAAGGTGCTCGGACTCCTGCTCGATCACGCGCAGGAGCCGACGCCGCTGGGACTCCTCGAGCGTGTCCTCGCGCTCGAGGAGCGTGCGGACGCTGCCGTAGACGGCGGTGAGCGGCGTGCGCAGCTCGTGCGACGCTGTGGTCACGAAGTCGGAGCGCGTCCGCTCGAGGACGTGCTCGATCGTGGCATCCCGCAGCGTCATGACGATGCCGCCCTCGAACCGGCTGACCGCGACTGCGAGCCAGCGCTCCTCGCCGCCGATGCGAACGGGCGTGAGGCCGCTGCCTGAGCGCTCGACGAGCACCGAGAACTCGGGGAAGACGGCCGTCGCCGTGCTCCCGATCGCCGCCTCGGCGGAGATGCCGAAGAGGTCCTCCGCCGCGGTGTTCCACGAGAGGACGCGCGCGGCGTCGTCGACGAGCACGACGGCGTCCGAGACGTGCGCGAGCGCGCGTGCGGCGTTGGCCCCCTGCTCCGCGTGGATCCGCGCCTGCTCCTCCGCCGAGTACAGCTCGCGCAGGCGCTCGGGCACGCGGCGGATGAGGAAGATCGCGATCGCGAGCGCGAAGAGGCCGCCGGCGGCGAGGAGGCCGACGACGCGCAGGAAGGTCCGCCGCTGGTCGCGTTGCGTCTGCTGGCCGAACGCGTCGATGTTCGACTGGAGCTTCGCTGCGTCCGCGCGGAAGCGGTTGAACAGGGTTTGTCCGCCGAGGACGTTCGCGCGCGCGCGCTGCGCGCCGAGGTGCCCGTCCGCTACGAACGTCACCTGGCGGTCGAAGTAGCCGTGCAGCGCGAGGATCTCCGAGCGCAGCGGCCGGAGCTGCGTCTGCAGTTGCGGCCGTCCGGCGGTGAGCACCGTGATGCGCGCGAGGTCGTTTCGCACGCCGGTCCGCCCGGCGAAGTACGGCGTGAGGCTCGACCGGTGCGACGTGATCATGTAGCCGCGGACGCCGGTCTCCTGGTTCACCATCTGCAGGACGAGATCGCGCGCGTCCGTGCGCAGCGGGATCAGGATGTGGACGTAGCGGTCCTCCGCCGACCGGTAGAGCGCGAAAGCGCCGTAGACGCCGGTCGCGAGCAGGGCGCCGAGGAGCAGGATCAGCACGACGAGCGCGACCTGGACGCGCCGCTTCGCCAAGACGGCCGCTTCGAGCTCGCGTCCGATCCGCCAGCGCATCAGCCGGTCCCCACGCCGCAGCCGGAGACGATGCGGAGGTTCGTGAGCGGGCGGAGCTCGGCGCCGGTCGGCAGCGCGCCGCGCGTCGTCCGCACCGGGTTCCAGAAGCCGACGCCGGAGACGTCGACGGTCGCGCCGAGCAGCTGCCACTGCGACGTCGCGTGCGGGCAGTGGCCGGTGAACGCCCGCCGTGCCGCGAGGATGCCGGTCCGGTCGCGCGTCTGCGTGCCGAGGCAACGGGGGTTCGGCAGGTAGGCGTCCATGTACTTCCCGCTCGGGATGTCGTAGAGCACGAGGACGATCTCGCCGTTCGACGCGATGCGGTAGCGGTCGACGACGACCTGTATGCGCCACGAGTTGAGCTGGAAGTGCGTCGAGCGGCGCACGCCGGTCCGTTGCGGCGGCGCGATCTCCGCGATGTCGGAGAGCGACGTCTTCAGCCGGTCGAGGTGGACCGCGGCCCGGTCGGCGTCGCTCAGCGTCTCGAGGCGCCAGCGCACGCCGCCGCACCACGGCCCGGGCTTCGCACCGGCACGCTGGTGCGCGGCCGTCGACGCGGCTGTGCCGGCCGCCGCGGCGAGCGCCGCGAGGCAGAGAACGACGATGGCTGCGACTGGACGACGCGTCACGGTGTTCGACACCCACCCCCGGGTCTCGCGACGAGCGCCACGCTACCAGCGCGGCGCTGCGGGCAAGATCAGGCCTGCGGGATGCGGGCTTCGAGCGCGGCCGTGACGGCGTCGCGCACGGGCTCGAGTTCGATGCGGTCGAGCACGTTCTGGAAGAAGCCGCGCACGACCAGGCGCTCGGCCTCCCGCCGGGGCAGTCCGCGCGTCATGAGATAGAAGAGCTGCTCGCGGTCGACCCGGCTCACGGTGGCGCCGTGCGTGCAGCGCACGTCGTTCGCCATGATCTCGAGCCCGGGGATCGGCACCGCGTGCGCCGTCGGCGACAGCATGAGGTTGCGGCACTCCTGGTATGCGTTCGTCTTCTGCGCTTCCGGCTCGACGCGGATCATCCCGCGCCAGACTGCCGTCGCGTTGTCGCGCAGGGCGCCCTTGAACGCGAAGTCGGACGTGCCGGCCGGTGCGATGTGCTCCTGGAAGGTGTCGTAGTCGAGGTGTTGCTCGCCGTCGGCGAAGTACGCGCCGGTCACGCGCGAGGTCGCGCCCGGGCCGGCGAGGTCGTTCTGGATGCGCACCTTGCCCTTCTTCGAGCCGAAGCCGCCGGCGACCCAGTCGAGCTCCGCGTCGCGCCCGACGCGCGCGTGGTGCGACGCGAAGTGCCACGTCTCCGTCGACAGGTTCTGCAGCGAGACGTACTCGAGCTTCGCGTTCTGCTCGACGAACAGCTCGGTCACGGCGTTCGAGTAGGCGGACGTGTCTGTCGCCGGCGACGCGTACTCCTCGATGAGCGACGCCCGCGCGCCCTCCTCGGCGACGACGACGAGGCGCCAGAACGTCTGGCTGGTGGCCAGGATGCGCACGTAGAGCGGCTTCTCGAGGACGACGCCCTTCGGGATGACGACGAGCAGCCCGTGCTTCCACATGGCGGCGTTGTGCGCGGCGAACTTCTCGTCCCAGCCGACGAGGGAGTACAGCCGCTCGTAGTCCTCCGGCAGCGGCGCGAACGTCACGCCGTCCGGCGCGCGCTCGATCTCGATCCCGTCCGCGGTGACCGTGGCCAGGCCGGCGACGTCCAGATCCACCATTGAGTCGCCGCGACTCGTGGGGCCAGGCCCTGTTACCGAAAAGTCACGGGGATCGAAGCCCGCGAGATCGGTGAAGCGCCAGTGCTCCTCCGTTGTGTCCGGGATCGGCAGCCGCTCGTAGGCGGCGAGGGCGTCAGCTCTGCTCATAGGGCGCGTAGCGGCGGTGGAGGAGGATGCGGTTGCCGGCGGGATCGCTGAAGGTGGCGCCCTTGCAGACGCCCGAGTCCCACATCTCGTTGACCTGGACGCCGGCGGCTTCGAGCTTCGCCTTCGCCGCGGCGACGTCCGGGACGCGAAGCGCGATCGTGCTGGGCGGAAGGGGCGCGAACTCGTAGTCGTGCGTGTGCGGCGTCATGACCGCGAGCGTCACGTTGCCGGTCTCGTACTCGATCCAGTCCTCGTGCTGCAGCTTCGTGTTCCGCGGCAGGCCGAGCACCTCGCCGTAGAAATGCTGCGCGGCGTCGATGTCGTCGACGGGGACGCGGACGTAGTCGACGCGCTCGACATCGATCACGGCGCATACCTCCGGTGGAGCATGAGCTGGTTGCCGTCCGGATCCTTGAAGAACGCCATGTGGCAGACGCTCGTGTCGAGGATCTCGCCCTCGAACGCGACGCCCTTCGCCTCGAGTTCGGCGCGCGCGGCGGCGACGTCCGGCACGCGCAGCGCGACGTGCGCCGTGTGCGGACCGGTGAACGTCGAGCCGACGTCCTCCATGCGGATGAGGTAGACGCTGACGTTCTCGCCCAGCTGGAACTCGGGGAAGCCGCGCGTCGAGATCTTCGGCAGGCCGAGCGTGTCGCCGTAGAACCGCTCCGCCCGCTCCACATCCGTCACCGGCACCGAGATGAAGTCGGTGCGCTCGACTATCAACCGACCGAGCCCTCCATCTGCAGCTGGATGAGCCGGTTCATCTCGACGGCGTACTCGAGCGGGAGCTCCTTCGTGATCGGCTCGACGAAGCCGCTGACGATCATCGCCGACGCCTCCGCCTCCGAGAGCCCGCGCGACATGAGGTAGAAGAGCTGCTCCTCGCCGATCTTCGACACCGTCGCCTCGTGGCCGATGTCGACCTCGTCCGCCTCGATCTTCATGTACGGGTACGTGTCGGAGCGCGACTCCTCGTCGAGGATGAGCGCGTCGCAGACGACCTTCGACTTCGCGCCTCTCGCGCCCTTGTCCACCTGCAGGAGGCCGCGATAGCCGGCGCGTCCGCCGTTCTTCGAGATCGACTTCGACGTGATCACCGACGTCGTGTCGGGCGCGACGTGGACGCACTTGCCGCCGGCGTCCTGGTGCTGGCCCTTGCCGGCGAACGCGATCGACAGCACCTCGCCGTGCGCGCGGTCGCCCATCAGCCAGATGGCGGGGTACTTCATCGTCAGCTTCGAGCCGAGGTTCCCGTCCACCCACTCCATCGTCGCGTCCTCGTAGGCGACGGCGCGCTTCGTGACGAGGTTGTAGACGTTGTTCGACCAGTTCTGGATGGTCGTGTAGCGGCAGCGCGCGCCCTTCTTGACGACGATCTCGACGACGGCGCTGTGCAGCGAGTCGCTCGAGTAGATCGGCGCCGTGCAGCCCTCGACGTAGTGCACGTAGGCGCCCTCGTCGACGAGAATCAGCGTCCGCTCGAACTGGCCCATGTTCTCCGCGTTGATGCGGAAGTACGCCTGCAACGGCATATCGATCTTCACGCCCGGCGGCACGTAGATGAACGAGCCGCCCGACCAGACCGCCGAGTTCAGCGCCGCGAACTTGTTGTCGTTCTGCGGGATGATCGTCCCGAAGTACTGCTTGAACAGATCCTCGTGCTCGCGCAGCGCCGTGTCCGTGTCGAGGAAGATCACGCCCTTCTTGACGAGATCCTCCTGGAGCTTGTGGTAGACGACCTCCGACTCGTACTGCGCGCCGACGCCGGCGAGGTACTTCTTCTCCGCCTCCGGGATGCCGAGCTTGTCCCACGTGTCCTTGATGTCGGCCGGCAGGTCTTCCCAGGAGTTCGCCTTATTCTCGGTCGGCTTGATGTAGTAGAAGATGTTCTCGAAGTCGATCTCGGCGACGTTCCCGCCCCAGGTCGGCAGCGGGCGCGCGAGGAAGTAGTCCAGGCTCTTGTGCCGGAACTTCCGCATCCAGTCGGGCTCGCCCTTGTGCGAGGAGATCGCGTCGACGAGCTCGTGCGAGAGGCCGCGGCCGGACTTGAAGAAGTAGTCCTCGGTGACGTGGAAGCCGTACTTGATCGCGTAGTCGGAGCCGATCCCCTGGACGACTTCGGTCTCGGTCTGCGCCATTAGGCGGGTACCCCCTCGTAGGGCGCGTAGCCCTCGTGTTCGAGCTTCTTGGCCAGCTCCGGTCCGCCTTCCTCGACGATGCGGCCGCCGACGAAGACGTGGACACGGTCCGGCGTGATGTAGTCGAGGATGCGCTGGTAGTGCGTGATGACGAGCGCGCCCATCTCCGGGCCGACGAGCTCCTTCACGCCGCGGGCGACGACCCGCAGCGCGTCGATGTCGAGGCCGCTGTCCGTCTCGTCGAGCACCGCGATGCGCGGCTTCAGCATCGCCATCTGGAGGATCTCGACGCGCTTCTTCTCGCCGCCGGAGAAGCCGTCGTTGAGGTAGCGCGAGGCGAGCTCGCGGCTCACCTTCAGGCGATCCATCTGCGCGAGCAGCTCCTTGCGGAACTCCGGGATCGGCATGGGGTCGTCCGAGCCGGTGCGCGCCTTGCGGACGGCGTTGATGGCGCTGCGCATGAAGTTCGTCACCGTCACGCCCGGGATCGCGTGCGGGTACTGGAAGGCGAGGAAGAGGCCCCGCTGCGCGCGCTCGTCGGCGCCGAGCTCAGTCACGTCCTCGCCGTCGAAGAGGATCCGCCCGTCGGTGATCTCGTAGGCGGGGTGGCCCATGATCGCGTTCGCGAGCGTCGACTTGCCGGAGCCGTTCGGGCCCATGATCGCGTGCACCTCGTTCACGTCGACCTCGAGATCGACGCCCTTCACGATCTCGGTTCCGTCCTCGAGCGCGACGTGCAGATTCTCGAGCTTCAGCAATGCCACGAAGTTGAACCTCTTTCCAAGGAAGAGCAGGGCAATCGCCCGGCACGAACCACCGCAGCCAGTCTAGCCGACACGGGTGAGCAGGCGGCCTTGCGGGCCGCCTGCTCAGCGGATCCTGCGGCGCTGCGGCCCTGGCGAGACTCTTCATCCCTGCGCGCACGAAAACGCGCTACCCTTCCAGTGTGGGATACGTCTCTAATCCGCTGCACATCGCCATTCTCTTGCTGATCGCGCTGCTGCTCTTCGGCGGCAAGCGTCTGCCGGAGATCGGGCGTTCGCTCGGGACGGGCATGCGCGAGTTCAAGGACTCGATCTCGGGCAACACGCCGCCCGAGCCGCCGCCGCAGCTCGCTCCGCCCGAGACGACGGCTCCCGCCGCTCAGCCGACCGAGCACGAGATCGTCTAGCAGGCAATGAGCCGGCTGCCGCGCCGCCTTGGCCACGGCGAGGAGGCGACGCTCGGAGAGCATCTCGAAGAGCTGCGTCAGCGCATCTTCGTCATCATCGGCAGCCTCGCCGTCGCATCGATCGCGGCCTTCGTGTTCCACGCGCGGATTCTCGACGTGCTGAACCGGCCGCTGCCACCGAGCCACAGACAGCTTCTCGCCACCGGAGTGGCCGAGCCGTTCACCGTCTCGATCACGGTCAGCCTTTACGCGGGCCTTGTGATCTCGTCTCCCGTGGTCCTCTGGCAGGTTTGGGCGTTCTTTGCGCCGGCCTTCCATTCGTCGTCGGAGCGAAAGATGCTAGTGCTCGTCACGTTCGCGGCCGCTCTCGCCGTCGCCGGACTCGCCTTCGGCTACTGGATCTTGCTCCCGCGTGCGATCCACTTCCTCACCAACTACGACAGCCGGCACTTCCTCCACCTGATCAAGGCGAGCACGTACTACTCGTTTGTCGTCACGATCCTCCTCGGCATCGTCGTCATCTTTCAGCTCCCGCTCGTCGTGCTCGGGCTCGTCGCCCTCGGCGTCCTTAGCTCGCGATCACTGCGGAAGAACCGGCGTCTCGGGTATCTGATCACGGCGGCAATCGCGCTCGCCCTTCCCGGCCCGGACCTCGTGACCACGTTCCTCGAGCTGCTGCCGATGTGGGTCCTGTTCGAGGGCTCGATCTGGCTCGCAGTGGTCTTCGAGCACCGGCGTCAGCCGGCGCCATCCGAGGCGCTACTCTGATCGGCCGATGGCACGCGCAGCGGTCAAGGCGAAGCAGGCTCAGAGGGCGAAGGCGCAGCCGGCGCCGAAGGCCCGGGCGCGCGGACGGCGCAAACACGCCGGCGGGGGCAACCCCAACCAGCAGCTGTTCTTCGTCCGCATGCGCCGGAACGCGAAGCCGGTGTACCTCATCCTGGCCGTCCTCTTCGCCGCGACGTTCACGGTCCTCGGCGTCGGCTCCGGGACGAGCGGCCTCGACCAGCTCCTCAGCGGCCTCAACATCTTCCATCACAGCGGGACGTCGGTCTCGTCCGCGCAGAAGGGCGTGGAGAAGAGCCCGAACGATCCGAAGGCCTGGCGCACGCTCGCCACCGCGTACGAGGCGCACGGCGACCCTGACCTTGCCGTCGGTGCGCTCGAGCGGTACACCGGCCTGCGACCGAAGGCCGCCGCGGTCTGGAACGAGCTCGCCGGCCTCGAGATGACGATCGCGCAGGAGCTGGTGACGCAGTACCAGAACGCGTACGCGAGCGAGCAGCTCGTCACGCCCGACTCGCCGCTCCTCCCGAAGGCCACGAGCCCGTTCGGCAAGGCGCTGGGGACGAACCCGATCGAGCAGGCGGCCGCGACCACCGTCAACTCGACGGTCAGCGACATCGCGGGACGGGCGCAGACGGCGTTCACGCAGGCCGTCTCCTCCTTCAAGCAGGTGGCGAAGCTCGAGCCGAACAACCCGAACTCGCAGTTCCAGCTCGCCCAGGCGGCGCAGACCTCCGGCGACTCGGCGACCGCGATCGCCGCCTACAAGGCGTACCTGAAGCTGAACCCGGACGCGTCGACCGCGAGCCAGGTCCGGGCGCTGATCAAGCAGCTCGGCGGCAAGTAGGCTGTTTTCGCCGTCCGCCGGCTGGTTAGACTCGGCGCGACACAAGGCCACCGAGCCGGGGGACTGGCGTGAACTTCGACCTCAAGACCGAGCAACTGAGCGACGACACCTACGTCATCTCGCTGGCGGGCGAGGTCGACCTGTACACCGCGCCCGAGTTCAAGCAGCAGTTGCTCGAAGTGATCGGACAGGGCGGCCGGGAGGTCGTCGTCGACTTCAGCGGGACGACCTTCATCGACTCGACGACGCTCGGCGTGCTCGTCGGCGGCGTGAAGCGCCTCCGCTCCAACGACGGCCAACTGTCGCTCGTGTGCAGTGACCGCAACATCACGAAGATCTTCGAGATCACGGGCCTCGACCGGGTCTTCACGATCTACCCGACGAGGGACGAGGCGGTGGCCAAGGTGGGCGCGACCGGCGGGGTTCCACCGGCCTAGTGTCCCGCCGGGTCGTCGGGCTTGGGCTGGTCCTCGTCGCCGTGCTGCTCGCGGCCGGCTGCGGCACCGGCGGAATCGCGAGCGGGCATCCCGACCAGGCGGCCGGCGAGAAGCTGTTCACCGGCAAGGGCCAGTGCGCGGGCTGCCACACGCTCGCGGCTGCGGGCACGAGCGGGACGATCGGGCCGAACCTCGACGACGCGTTCCGCGCCGACCGGCAGCAGGGCTTCGCGCAGAGCACGATCGAGAACGTCGTCCTCGACCAGATCCGGCTCGGCTCGGGCCCGGTCACGGGGAGCGTGTCGATGCCCGCGCATCTCGTCTCCGGCCAGGACGCCGTGAACGTCGCCGCGTATGTGGCGTCGGTGGCCGGCGTCGGCAACGCCGCGCCGGCGTCGCCCTCGCAGCTAGGGACGAACGGCAAGGTGATCTTCAAAGCCGACTGCGCGAGCTGCCACACGCTCAAGGCCGCCGGCACGACCGGGACGATCGGGCCGAACCTCGACCAGCTGAAGCCGCCGCTGGCGATCGTCGTCCGTCAGGTGACGAACGGCGGCGCCGTCATGCCCGCCTTCAAGGGCAAGTTGAGCCCGGCCCAGATCCAGGCCGTCGCGAAGTTCGTCTCCTCCTCCGCCGGGAGGTAGCGGCCGTGCGCGTCCGGCCGGCGGTCGTCGCCGACGCGGCCGCGATCGCCGCGGTGCACGTGCGCACTTGGCAGGTGGCGTACGCGACGGTGTTCGGCGAGGACCGGCTCGCCGGCATGGACGTCGAGGCTCGCGCCGAGCGCTGGCGGAGATGGCTCGGGGAGGGCCAGGATGCGTTCGTCGCCGAGGAGCACGGGCAGGTCGTCGCATTCGCCTGGGTCGGCCCCAGCCGCGATCCCGACGCCGACGGCGAGCTGTACGCGATCTACGCGCTCCCCGCTGCGTGGGGAACCGAGGCCGGCACGGCGCTCATGCGTGCCGGCGTGGACGCGTTGCGCGCGGCCGGATATCGCGAGGCGATTCTGTGGGTGCTCGAGGACAACCCGCGCGCCCGGCGCTTCTACGAGCGCGAAGGGTGGGTGCTCGACGGCGGCCGCAAGGACGACGAGCATCTCGGCGTCCCCGTCGCCGAGGTGCGATACCGGCTCAGGCTCGGCTGACGGGGATCGTCACGCGGCTGCGGACGCTCGCGAGGAGCTCCTCGTCGCCGGCGACCACGATCTCGTCGGCGCCCGTCAGCGACTCGACGGTCGAGGCGAGCGCGGGCACGACGACGACGACTCGGTGACGCAGTTAGTGAGGTGGATCGTGCGGGTCCCGGGCGCCATCGGCAGCGCCGGGGACCGGCTCCTGCTTGAGCCACCAGGAGATTCCGGCGATCGCGGCGACCGTGGCGGCGACGCCGAGCCACGTGTTGACGTAGGCGGCGCCGACGATGACGAGGGCGCCGAGGATCACCGCGATGAGGAACCTGAAGGCCTCGGCCTCGCTGCGAAGCGGGTTGCGCATCGTCTCCTGCTTACCCGCTGGTCAGAGGATGTAGACCGTCATGTAGACGACGATCCACATGACGTCGACGAAGTGCCAGTAGATCCCCCCGATCTCGACCCCGTGATGCTCCTCGGCCGAGAAGTGGCCGCGGAAGGCCCGGATCGTCATGAAGAGCAGGATCGACAGCCCGACGAACACGTGCACGCCGTGCAGGCCGGTCAGGCAGAAGAAGATGGTGGCGAAGGCCCCGTCGGACGTGTTGAAGCCGATGCGCGAGTACTCGATGGCCTGCGTGATGAGGAACGTCAGCCCCATCAGGAACGTGAGCAGGAGCCCGGCCCGGAGGCCCCACACGTTGCCGCGCTTGATCGACTGCAGCGCCCAGTGCATCGTGAAGCTCGACGTGACCAGGATGCACGTGTTGATGAAGGCGACGTAGACCGGCAGGTGGTACGGCGGCGTAGGCCAGGGAGTGCCGTTGACGACGCGCACGAAGAAGTAGGCCGTGAAGAAGGAGCCGAAGAGCATGATCTCCGACGCGATGAACAGGAACATCCCGAGGATGCCGGGCGTGACGCGCGAGCTGTAGTGCGGCGCGGGCGGCCCGTGATGCTCGACGTGCTCGGCGTGCGCGTGCGCTGCCACTAGGGGAGCACCTCCGCCGGGATGTCGACCTCGACGTGCTCGACCGGCAGCTTCGTGTCGGTGCGGAGGCGCCCGATGAGGTCGCGGCGCATCCAGCCCGACCGCGCCTGCGGGAAGGTCGAGACGATGATCTCGTCCACGCGCTCGTCCTCGACGGCGTGGAGCACCGCCGTGTACGGATCCGGGTGCGAGATCTGCCCGTGGACGTCGAGGCCCTCGGCGCGGAGCCTCGACACCGCACGCAGCAGCCGCCGCTCGGCGGCCTCGTACGCGCCGCCGCCGTCGCCCTGCGGCGAGATGATGAGGAATCCCGCGGGGCTCGCGGCCGCCCGGGCGCGGATCTTCTCGAGCAGCGTCTCGCCGAGCACGGTCTGGTTGGCGACGACGAGGATGTTCGCCGGCCCCGACTCGGTCGCGATGTCGACGACCACGTGCTCGAAGGGCAGCGGCTGGGCGACGCGCCGCATCTGGTCGACGGCGTTGCGGCGGAGCCAGCCGGACTTCTGCTGCGGGTGGGTGGAGACGATGACCTCGTCCGGCTCGAGCTGGTCGATCGCGTCGCGCAGCGCCGCCACCGGATCCGCCTCGACGACGACGCCGTCGCCCGGGATGCCGTGCGCGCGCAGGAGGTCGAGGGTCTTGTCGAGCCGGCGACGCGCAGACGCCCGACGGGTGTCGTAGTAGACGACGTACCCCTGGCGCGGCTGGTTGACGGGCGCCACCACGGTCACCCACACGGGCCCCACGGCCGCGTGCTTCTCGATGAGCGCGACGAGCGTCGGCGACACGACCGTCTCGTTGGCGACGACGAGGATGTGCCGCGGCTCCGGCTTGCTCACACGCCCACCTCTTCGACCTCACGGGACCGCGCCGGCGCGAGGATCGCGTGCTGCGCGCCCGGGACGCCGTACTCGTACGGCGAGCCGACCACCTGCGGGATCTCGTCGAAGTTGAAGATCGGCGGCGGCGAGCTCACCTGCCACTCGAGCGTGAGCGCGCGCCACGGGTTCGAGGGCGCGATCGGCCCGTTCCGCCAGCTCGTGATCATGTTGTAGAGGAACACGAGCACGGAGGCTCCGAGGCCGAACGACGCGAGCGAGATGAACATGTTCAGGTCGGCGAACTTCGGCGCGTAGTCGGCGACGCGGCGCGGCATCCCTTCCGTCCCGAGGATGTGCATGGGGAAGAACGTGAGATTGAAGCCGACGAACGTGAGCCAGAAGTGGAGCTTGCCGAGCCGCTCGTCGTACATGCGGCCGGTCATCTTCGGGAACCAGTAGTACATGCCGGCGAAGATCGTGAAGACGGAACCGCCGAAGAGCACGTAGTGGATGTGGGCGACGATGAACTGCGTGTCGCTCACGTGGATGTCGATCGGCACCGCGCCGAGCATGACGCCGGAGAGCCCGCCGATCACGAACATCGACAGGAAGCCGAGCGCGAACAGCATCGGCGTGTTGAAGTGCAGCTTCCCCTCCCATATCGTCGCGAGCCAGCTGAAGATCTTGATGCCGGTCGGGACGGCGATGAGCAGCGTCGTCACCATCATCGGCACGCGCAGCCACGAGGCCATGCCGCTGACGAACATGTGGTGCGCCCAGACGGAGAAGCCGAGGACGACGATGGCCATCAACGACAGCGCCATCAGCCGGTAGCCGAAGATCGGCTTCCGGCTGAACACGGATATGACCTCGCTCATGATCCCGAAGCCGGGCAACATCATGATGTACACCGCCGGGTGCGAGTAGAACCAGAAGATGTGCTGGTACCCGAGCGGGTAGCCGCCGTTGTTCGGGTCGAAGAACGCGGTGTGCATCACGTGGTCGAACATCGAGAAGAACTGCGAGCCGGCGATGAACGGCGTCGCGATCACGACGAGCAGCGAGGTCGTGAAGTTCGCCCACACGAGCAGCGGCATCCGCCAGAACGTCATCCCCGGTGCGCGCATGGTGATGATCGTCACCAGGAAGTTGAGCGCGGTCATGATCGACGACGCTCCCGCCCACTGCACGCCCTGGTTGAAGAACACGGCGCCGAGCGGC
>Ga0209415_10004228_pt1 | contig 26420 bp, 25 predicted proteins | sample PeaSoiSIISIP2007_FD_187696 | JGI IMG/M metagenome (GOLD analysis project Ga0209415, IMG submission 187696) | Peat soil microbial communities from Weissenstadt, Germany - SII-SIP-2007 (SPAdes) (version 2) | ecosystem: Environmental > Terrestrial > Soil > Wetlands > Peat | place: Germany... | reverse complement strand
TTGCTCCGCTCAGGATGAGGCGAAAATTCTACCTCACCCTGAGCGGAGCGAAGCGTAGTCGAATGGGCGCAGGATGCCGTTGCGGCCTCCGCCGAATCCGCGCATTCTCCCGCCATGGCAAAACCGCACCGCATCGACGTTCACCATCACCCGTCACCGCCGAGCTATCTCAGCGCGCGCTTCGAGCGGGACAAGCAATACGGCCAACAGAAGAACTGGAGCGTGGCGCGGTCCTTGGAGGACATGGACCGCGGCGGCGTGGCGACGGCGATCCTGTCGCTGCCGCACGCGGTACAGATCTGGCCGGAGAAAGTCGAGGAAGGGCGCCATCTGGCGCGCGACTGGAACGAGTTCATGGCGCGGATGGCGTCCGACCATGCGGGCCGCTTCGGCGTCTTCGCGGCGCTCCCCATCCTCGACATCGATGGCAGCCTGCGCGAGATCGAGCATGCGCTCGACACGCTGAAGGCCGATGGCATCGCGCTGATGACCAATATCGGCGACAAGTGGCTGGGCGATCCGCACTATGCGCCGGTCTTCGCCGAGCTGAACCGGCGCGGCGCGGTGCTCTACACGCACCCGGTCGCGCCCAACTGCTGCCGCGACCTGATCGAGGAGTTCAACGATTCGGTGATCGAGTACGGCGCCGACACCACGCGCGCGATCGGCAAGGTGCTGTTCGGCGGCTCGGCCGCCCGCTATCCGCGGATACGGTTCATCTTCTCCCACGCGGGCGGGACCTTGCCCTACCTCGCCTTCCGCTTCCTGCGCCAATACCGCAACGCGCGCGACGAGATCAAGGCGAGGATGCCGGACGGCTTGGTCCCGGCGCTGAACAAGCTCCATTACGACACGGCGAACTGCGCCAACGTCCATGCGATGGCATCGTTCACCAAGCTCGTGTCGGTGTCGCAACTGATGTTCGGCACCGATTTTCCTTTCGGCAATGCCGCAGCGGATGCGCGCGGCCTGACGGAGTGCGGCTTCACCGACGCCGAGCTGCGCGCCATCGAATATGAGAACGCCTGGCGGCTGCTGCCCCGGCTCGAGAACGTGACACGATGAGCCGGCGTCACGTGCGATTTCCCATCCTTGGGCTTCTGGCCGCGATCGCCGCGACGATGGGCGGATGGTCCGCTTCGGCCCAGGATTGGCAGGAAGGCGCGGGACCGGACTGGCAGCGCATCCTCGCCGACGCGAAGAAAGAAGGCAGCGTCGTCGTCACCGGCCCGGCCGAGCTGGCCGATCCGATCGCCGCGGGCTTCCTGCGCGATACCGGCATCAAGGTCGAGTTCCTGGGGCCGTGGCCAGCATGTCGGAAAGCCGCGTCACGCGCGAGGTTCAGGCCAAGAACGTCACCATCGACTTCATCTTCACCGGAACGGCGATGCTTCCCCTGGTGAAGCGGGGGTTTTTCGCGGACGAGAAATCGCGCCTCGTCCTGCCCGGCGCTTCCGACCCGAAGAACTGGGCCGGTGGCAAGCTGAAATGGGTCGACAACGATCAGAAATACATGCTTCAGACGCAGGAATCGGTGACCTCGACGCCGTTCTATGACGCCGACGCGGTGGGGCCCGGCGGTCTTGCGAGTTGGCGCGATCTGTTGGACCCGAAATACAAGGACAAGATCGTGGTCTACGATCCGCGCAGCGGCGGGCCGGGCCAGCAGATGGTGGGCTATATCGGCGCGCTGTTCGGGATGGATTTCCTCAAGTCGCTTTATATCGGGCAGAAGGTCGTCTATTCGCAGGACAGCCGGCAGATGGCCGAGTGGCTCGGGCGCGGCGCCTATGCGATCGCGCTGGGCGTCTTGACGCCCGATTATGTGCGCCTCCACGACGCCGGCATCGCCAATCTAAGGGTCTCGAGCCTGAAGGACGGACCCGGCTCGATCTCCGGCGGCTTCAGTGTCGCGCTCGTGCCGAACGGTTCGCCGCATCCCAATGCCGCGACCGTGTTCCTCAACTGGATCGCGAGCCGGCCCGGCCAGGAAGTCTATTCGCATGTCGAGAAGCAGCCGAGCCGTCGCATCGACGTCCACGATCCGTCGATCGTCGATTTCACGGTGCCGAAGCCGGGCGTCAATTATCTCGACCAGTACAACGAGGACTGGGCCTTGAACCAGCGCGCCAAGATCATTGCCGAGGTGCTCGAAGTGCTCGGCCGGTGAGGCGATCCGCGCTCTAAGCCACGTCGCCCGGTTTGCGGCGCGCGTGATCGGGCCGGAACTTGGTCTCCGGCTTGACGCCCTTGCGGCGCTGCTTGTGGCTGATGCGGCCGTTCTCGAGATAGTGTCCCTTGACCGCGCGCTCGGCCGCCGCGTCCCATTCGGGGAGCCAGTCGCCCAGCGAATAGCCGAACCACGGCGGCTGCGGCCGCAAGGGCGGCAATCCCAGCTCGTCCCACAGCGTCTTCGCCCGCTCCATGAACTGGCGCTTCGGCAATGCCAAGGGCGGCATGTCGCCCTTCATGGTGGCGTCGATCAGCAGGGTCGAGTCTTCCTCCCCGCCGTGCTCGCGCTTGGGTCCGTGGCCCTGGCCGCGATGCTTCTGGGTTTCGACGTCCTCGACCGGGTTGGTGCGGTATGCCATCGCCCACAGGATCGCGTCGGCATTGTCGGGGTCGATGTCGTCGTTGACGGCGATGCAGATCTTGCCGCAATCGCCCTTGAACGAGGCGGCGCCGCGCAGCGCGCGCCATACCTCGGTCGACGGCGTGTCGCGCTCGACGATCACGGTGGTGACGCGCAGCAGCCCGGTCAGCGGCTCGTGCAGCGCCACGCGCTTCACTCCTTTGATGCCGAGGGTGTCCTTCAGGTGTGCGAGGAACAACGGCTCGTAAGCGACGCGCTTGATGACGCTCGATTCCGACGGCGCCACCTGGCTGATATAGGAGGGGATGATCGGCTGCTTGCGATGGGTGATCGCGGTCACCCGCATCGGCATGTTGAATTCCTCGAGCGCGACGTGGCCGTGCGATTCGCCGAACGGCGCCTCGGGCTCGACATATTCGGTGTCGATCAAACCCTCGATCACCAGCTCGGCCTCGGCCGGCACCAGCAGATCGACGGTGCGCGCGCGCACCACGTTGATGGGCGCGCCCGCAAGCCCGCCCGCGACCGTGTATTCGTCGACATCGAGCGGCAGCTTCTGCGGCCCGAGGAAGGCGACGCACGGGGGACAGCCCAGCACAATGGCGCACGGCATGGTCTTGTCGCCGCGCTTCTGGTGCTTGAGATAGTGCTGATAGCCCCCGGCGCCGCCGACCCGCGTCGCCATGCGCACCACCAGCCGGTCGGGCGCCTTCAGCGCCGCGCGGTATGTGCCCATGTTCTGCACGCCGGTGTCGGGGTCGCGGGTGATGACGTTGGTGGCGGTCAAGGTCGGCGCACTGTCGAAGCCCGGGGTCGAGATCGGGATCGGCAGCATGTCGAGCCCGTTGCCCTCGCCCAGGAGCGCGTCGCCCTCGATCACTACCTCTTGGCAGACCGCCTGGTTGACGAGGCGCGGCTTGATCGGCGCGGCGATGGCGCGGTCCCACTTGGCCTGGATTTCGTCCACCGGCACGCCCATGCCGACGGCATAGATGGCGCGGTTGGCCGCGATCGCGCCGACCACCACCGGCATGTCGTACTTGCGACCGCGCCCGTCGATGACGTTGGTGAACAGGAACGCCTTGCGCTGCGGCTCGTCGAGCCCGCCGACGAATTGCCACCGCACCAGCGGATGGAGCTCCGAATCCTTGTCGATCGGACGGTCGATGCGGATCAGCAGGCCCTTCGCCTCGAGTTCGGCGATGTGCTCGTGGAGGTCGGGATAGGCTTGTCTCGCCGTGCTCAAGTGCCGCACCTCACACCAGCTCGAATTCCATCAGCTCGGTCGGGGCCTGGAAGTAGGCCCGCCGGAAGCTCGCGAGATCGGGGAAGCGCGTCGCCGCCAGACGTTTCGAGGTGAGCTGAACCGTGAGCGGCCGCACATCGAAGGGATAGGGATCGAGCGCCACCCGGCGCGGCGTCTGGGGCGTAAGCGCGAGGCGGATGCCCTCCATGCGGCCGCCGCCATAGGAGACCGGCACCGGCTCGACCGAATCCTCGGCCGGGTCCTGGCAGCAGAAATAGAGGCCGAGCAGGTCCCACACCTGGAGCAGGCGGTAGTTGGTCCACACCTGCGCCGGGTCGAGGGTGCGTTGCTGCTCTTCTTGCCAAGCCTCGTGGCGGGCGATGAACTGCTCGGTCTCGGCGCTGAGCACGCGCGGGTTGAACGTGTTGGGATGGGTGATAGAGCCATAGCGGTTGCGCCACAGCCCGGTGCGGTGCAGGCTGACGATGAGGCCGGAATAGCGGTCGATGCCGGCCATCCAGTCGACGCACCACTGGTACGACGCGAGGTTGCGCCCGCCGACCTGGCGGAAATCGGGGGTCTCGCCGGCGTCGGTGACGATCGGATTGGTTTCGTAGCTAAGCCAGCCGTAATCGTGATAGGTCGCGGCCCGCACCACCGACTCGTAGGGATCGGGCGCGGCGAACCGGTCATTGCCCCAATGGGCGGCGAACTGGCCGACGAGGCGGGAATGGTCGGTCTGGCCGACGAGACGCTGCGACCCGTTCGCTTCCTTGCGGACGATCATGATGACGCCTTCCACAGGTTGGCGTCAGACCATCATGAACCCCCGAAGGCTTGTCAAGGCGCGCCGCTGTCGGCGCGCCGGGGCCGCCGTCCCTATTGGTCCGCCTGCTCCAACGGCACGTCGGTGGGCAGCGCGTCGGTCAGCATGACCGGCAGGCGGACCGCGGCGGTGACGAACACCACCACGGCGAGCACGATGGCGGCGGCGGCGAGGCCGCTGTTCAACGTGGCGCAGGCCCGGTCGACGCGGTGGCAGAAGCCGCGGAACCCGCGGGTTGCCTGCCCACCCGACCCTTGCCGGGCATCCGGATCGATCATGGAAGTCACATCCCCTGCTGAATTCGTTGCCGGGGGGATCTTAACCGTGAATCGCTAAAGGTTTTGTGAACGGGCTCACATCGCCGTAAAAAATTTCACTCGGCCGGGCGGCCCGGGCTGGAGAGCCGCGCGGCGCGGTGGCCGCTCAGTTCCGCGCCAGCCTCGGGCGCCAGCCGCACGAACACGGCGATGGCCATGACCGACAGCACGGCGTTGATAAGGAAGACCGGCGCGAAGTCCGCCGCCGCCAGCGCCCCGCCGCCCCTCATCACGTGCACCAGGTTCAAGAGCAGCGCGCTCACCCCCACGGCAAGCGTCATCCAGAATTGCTGGGCCATGCTGGCGAAGCTGGTGGCGCGGCTCATCAGCGCCGGCGGCACGTCGGCGAAAACCAGGCTGTTGGTCGAGGTCACCTGAAGCGAGCGGAAGAACCCGCCCGCGAGCAGCGCCGCGAAAATGGCGAGATGCGGCGTGGTCGGCCGGAACAGGCTGTAGCTGGCCATGAAGAGCGCGCTGATCACGACGTTGCCGACCAGCACGTGGCGGAATCCCAGGGTGCGGATGATCGGTGTGGCCGAGGCCTTCATGGTCATGGCGCCGGCATAGGTCGCAAAGGTGAGGATGCCGGACTGGAGCGGCGACAAGCCGAATCCCAGCTGCAGCAGCAGCGGTATCAGGAAGGGCAGGCCCTCGATGCCGACGCGGTAGATGCCGCTGCCCAGGATCGCGGCCGAGAAGGTCGGAATGCGCATCAGGGCGAGATCGATGATCGGCGACGCGACCGCGCGCGCGTGGAAGGCGTAAAGCGCCACCAGCACGGCGCCGCCCGCCAGCAGCATCGCGGCGGTCTGCGGCGCCAGCATGCCGCGGCCGGCGGTCTCGAGGCCGAACATCACGGCGGCGAGGCCCGCGCCCAGCAGCACGAACCCGCGCAAGTCCAGCGGCGAGACGGCCGGCTCGCGGAACTCGTCGATGAAGCGGCTGACCAGCACAACGCCCAAAAGTCCGAACGGGACGTTGATGAAGAAGATCCAGCGCCACGACGCATAGGTCACGATGAGCCCGCCCAAAGGCGGCCCCATTACCGGCCCGATCAGCGCCGGCAGCGCGAGTCGCGACATGGCGCGAATGAGGTCCGACTTGGGCACCGTGCGCAGCAGCACCAGCCGCCCCACCGGCACCATCATCGCTCCGCCCAGTCCCTGCGCGATCCGCGCCACCACCAGCTCGGGCAGGTTCTGCGCCAGGCCGCACAGAATCGAGCCCAGCGTGAACATCAAGATCGCGGCGCGGAACAAGGTGCGCGTGCCGAAGCGGTCGGCGGTCCAGCCCGACAGCGGAATGAAGATCGCAAGGCTCAGCAGATACGAGGTGATGGCGAGGTTGAGTCGCAGCGGGTCCTCGTGGAGCGAGGCGGCGATCGGCGGCAGCGCCGTCGCGATGACGGTCGAGTCCAGGTTCTGCATGAAGAGCGAGCAGGCGACGATCAGCGGAACGATGGTCTGGCGGCTGGGCGCTTGCATGGCGCCACTCTAACACCTCGCGGCGCGCGCTTCGATGTCGCGCTCGTGCGCGCGAGTTGCTAGGGTCGTTGCATCATGCGGGCATACCTCGCCGCTTATGGCGCGACCCTCGTCGTCCTTCTGGTCTTCGACATGGCGTGGCTCAGCACGGTGGGCGCGAGCGTCTACCGGCCGCGGCTCGGCGCGCTGCTGCTCGACCGGCCGGTGCTGTGGGCGGCGGCGCTGTTCTATCTCGTCTATGCGGTGGGAGTCGTGGTCTTCGCGGTAGCGCCGGCGATGCGCTCGGAATCCTGGACCCGGGCGCTGTGGGCCGGAGCGCTGTTCGGGGTCTTCGCCTATGCGACCTACGATCTCACCAATCTCGCCACTGTGCGCGGTTGGTCGGGGCTGGTGACGGTGCTCGATATCGGCTGGGGCGCGGTCCTGACGGCGCTCGCCGCTTCCGCTGGAACCATCACCGCCCGCGCAGCGGCAGCTCCTTGAGCACCACCGCCGGAACGATCGACAGCGCCAGGATCAGGGTGCAAATCGCATAGAGATGCGCGAAGGCCTGGCGGATCGTCGCGGCGAGCGCCGCCAGCAGCTCGGGCGGCAGATGAACCCCCGGCTCGTCGAGATGGAAGAGCGCGAGCCCGGGATTGGCGCCCAGTGCCTCGTGCCCGGGAACGGCGAGCGCGCCCGCCGAGAGAAAGCCGATCAGGACGGTGCTGAGCAGCGCCACCCCGAACGCGCCGCCGATGAGGCGAAAGAACATCAGGCACGATAGCCCGATGCCGGTGTCCTGCCAGTGCAGCGCGTTCTGGACCGCGATGGTGAGGGGCGAAAACTGTCCTCCCCATGCGATCCCCAAGATGCCGGTCGCCGCGATGTCGAATGCGAGCGAATGCCCGAGCCCGACATAGCCGATGAGCGCGCAGGTCAGCGCCGCGACGATGTTGCCGATGATCGGAAACATCCGATAGCGCCCGGTGCGCGAGATGAGCGACCCGGCCCCGGCCGAGCCCACCACCGACCCGACCGTGAGCGGCACCAGCCGGAGGCCGATTTCGTCCGGCGAAAGCCCCGCCGCGAGCTGATAGTTGAGCGGCACGAGGATGACGAGCGCCATCATCACCACCTGCACCAAGAGCGTGATCGCCATCGACACGGTGAAGACCGGATTGGCGAACAGCCGCAGCGGCAGCATCGGCTCGACCGCCACCCGCTCGCGCAGGACGAGCGCGAGCGTCAGCGCCAGCCCCACGGCGATCGGCCCCCATGATTCCGGCGAGGTCCAGCCGCCGGAGCGCTCGGCATTGCCGACGCCGAGCAGGATCGGCGTGGTCGAGGCGAGGATCAGGAACGCGCCGGCCCAGTCGATCGCACCCATGCGTTGCGGCATCGGCAGGCGCTTCAGGAACCGGCTCGACAGCGCATAGGCGCCCCAGCCCAGGGGCAGGTTGATCCAGAAGATCCACTGCCAGCCCAGATCCTCGGCGAAGAATCCGCCCAGCACCGGCCCCAGCGCGTTCGAGGTGATGAACACGGCCGCGAAATAGCCTTGGTAGCGGCCGCGGTCGCGCGGTGGAATGATGTCGGCAAGCGCCGCCTGCGCCACCGAGCGCAAGCCGCCCCCGCCCAAGCCTTGGAGCGCGCGGCCGACGATCAGCGCCGGCATCGACCACGCCAGCGCGCAGATGACCGACGAGCCGACGAAGATCACGATGTTGAGCAGCAAAATGGGACGCCGCCCGTAAAGGTCGCTGAGGCGGCCATGGATCGGCGTCGTCACGGTCGAGGTGACGAGGTAGGCCGAGACCACCCACGCCATCGACTCCCAGCCGTTCAAGTCGCGCGCGATGGTCGAGAGCGCGGTGGCGACGATGGTCTGGTCGATGCTGGAGAGAAACATCGACAAGAGCAGCCCGGACAGGATCGACGAGATCTCGGTCTTGGTGAAGGCGACTGGCGCTGGTCCTTGCTCGGGCGGCATGCGCGCGATGGTATCCGATCAGGGCGGCGAAGGGAGTGTCTCGGTTCGAGCTTCCGCCTGCGATCCCTTGCGGCCATCTCTTTGTGCAGAGCCGGTTATTGATCCGGCGCCACCACGATGTTCACGAAGCCGCCGGGCCGCTGTTTGATGTCCTCGAGCGCGTCGTTGACCGCCGTCAGCGGATAAATTCGCGGCGTCCAGACGCCGAGGTCCAGCACGCCGGCGCGCGCCATCTCGGCCATCAGCCGCCCTTCGGCGACGGTGAACCAGTTCGAGCCGCGATAGCCCAGCCCCTCGCCCAGGAAGCGCATGGGCTCGATCGTCACCGGCTCGGCGAGACCGCCGATATTTATCGTGGTTCCACCTCGCCTGACGCAGGCCATTGCGTCGCGCGTCAGCGTTGGCGGGCTGCCGCGACCGGTGCAATCGAGCATCAGGTCGACGCCCTGCCCCTCGGTGCGGGCGCGCACCCACGCGGCCGGGTCGCTCTCGCCGAGCACCAGCGTGTCGATGCGGCGCGGCGCCAGCGCCTTGACCTGGTCCAGCACCTCTCGATTGCGACCGAAGCCGAAAATCCGCGTCGCGCCCATCGCCAGGGCGAGGATCACAGCGCCGACACCCAGCGTGCCGGTGGCGCCATTGATCGCGACCCAGCTGCCCGCCCCGACCCCGCCCTTGCGCAGGCCGGCGAAGGAGGTCCCGAGATAGCCGAAGCGGGCGCCCTGCGCGAAGCTGATTTCGGGCGGCAGCTTGACCAGGCTCTGCGGCGACGCGGTCAGGAACTCGCAAAGTCCGCCGTAAGGATATTCCTCCAGCCGCCGCACCCCGCTCGGCGAGAAGGCAAAATAACCGCGCAAGGCGGCGTTGACGCAGAACAGGCGCTTGCCGTCGAGGCAATTGACGCAGCTCCCGCAGGCGAGGAACGGGTCGACATAGACGCGGTCGCCGACCGCGATGTCGGCGAGCCCGTCCGGGGCCTCGACCACGATGCCGGCGGCATCGAGACCCATCGAGGCCGGCGCCGGCGGCATCAGCGGCCAGAACCGGCCGCTGAAGATCGCATTCATCGCGGGGATGATGGCGCAGGCCTTGACCGCGACCAGCACGTCCTGCGCCCGAGGCTGCGGCCGCTCGATGCGGTCGATCAGGAAATTCTCGCCGGGCTTGTGCAGTCGGGCGGCGCGCATCTGCGGACTGGCCATGATCTCTCCCCAAGGCGACGGAGCCGCGATCTGCGCTCGCAATCGCGCGGCGAAGCGTGCGGGGGAGGGCGGCTGCCGTCAAGTCGGGCCGGTTTTGCGCTGGCGTCGGCCCACACGCTGGACGGACGGGCGGCGCGGGGATATGTGTTGGCGGCGAGGCATCTGGGCAAAGGACCGTCCGATGAAGGTCTTCATGTTCCATCTCATGCCCTACGCCTATCTCGACATGGAGGCGCGCGCCCGCGCCCGCTCGGCCTGGATCGTGCTGCCCAACAGCGAATACGATCCGGTCAAGGGCCACGAGCTCTACAACCGCTATCTCGACGAGCTGGAGCTCGCCACCGAGCTGGGCTTCGACGGCGTCGCGGTCAACGAGCATCACCAGAACGCCTATGGCCTGATGCCCTCGCCGGTGGTGATGGCGGCGGCCCTGTCGCGGCGCACCAGGACCGCCAAGATCGCGATTCTCGGCAGCGCCTTCTGCCTGCGCGAGCATCCGCTCACGCTCGCCGAGGAGCATGCGATGCTCGACGTGGTGACGGGCGGGCGGCTCATCACCGGAATGGTGCGGGGCCTGGGCGCCGAGTATTTCTCGATGGGCGTCAATCCCGCCTTCTCGCTGGCGCGCTTCCAGGAGGCGCATGATCTCGTGGTCCAGGCCTGGACGCGGCCGGGCCCGTTCGCGTTCGAGGGCCGCTTCTTCAACTTCGAATACGTCAACGTGTGGCCGCGGCCCTACCAGAATCCGCATCCGCCGATCTGGTGCCCCTCGACCGGCAGCACCGAGACGATCGAGTGGGCGAGCCATCCTTCGCGCCGCTATGTCTATGTCCAGAACTACAGCCCGATCGCGTCGGTGGTGCGCTATCTCAACCTCTATCGCGAGACGGCGGAGCGCGTGCACGGCTATACCGCGCGCTCGGAGCAGATCGGCTGGGCCGCGCCGGTCTATGTCTCGGACAGCGACGATAAGGCGCGCGAAGAGGCCGGCCCCCACATCGAGCTCCTGTTCAACAAGCTGCTGAGCCAGCCGTTCGAGCAGCTCTTCCCGCCGGGATACCTGTCCGCCGAGAGCCGCCGCTCCATGCGCACCCACAAGCGCAGCGTCACCGCCGGCGACTACACGGTGGACCAGCTCATCGAGCTCGGCATCATCCTGTGCGGCAGCCCCGACACGGTGCGGCGCCGGCTCGCCGACAGCCATCGCACGCTCGGGTTCCAGAACTTTCTCGGCCTGATGCAGTTCGGAACCTTGCCGCGCGACCTGACCGAGCGGAACATCCGCCTGTTCGCGGCCGAGGTCATGCCGGCGCTACAGTCGCTCACCGACAAGGACTATGCCGGCCTGCAGCCGCAAGCCGCCGAATAAGCGAAGAAGGAGTTCTCCATGCCGATCCCCGATCTCACCGGCACCGTCGTCATCGTCACCGGCGCCGCCGGCGGCCTCGGCGGGACCATGTCCTTGGCTCTGCTCGAAGCCGGCGCCAGCGTCGCCGCCTTCGATCTCGAGAGCAGCGGGCGTTACATGGACGAGCTTCTGGCATCCGCGCGCGACCGCCAGGCCGGCAACCGCGTGAAACCGTTCTGGTGCGACGTGCGCAATCCGGCCCAGGCGGCGAGCGCGGTCGCGGCGGCCGCTTCCGCGTTCGGCCACATCGACGGGCTCATCAACAATGCCGGCCTCGGCCCGGTCTATCACCCGAAGACGCATGCCAAGCTGCGCTTCTACGAGGTCGAGGTCGATGCCTGGACCAGCCGGATCGAAACCAATCTCACCGGCGCCTTCGTCGTGGCGCGGAGCGTGGCGCCGCGTCTCGTCGCGCAAGGGCGCGGCAAGATCGTCAACGTCACCACCAGCTATTTCACCATGACCGGCGAGGCGCTGACGCCTTATGGACCGGCCAAGGCGGGGCTCGAGGCAGCCAGCGCGATCTGGTCCAAGGATCTGGCCTCCACCGGCGTGAGCGTCAACGTGCTGGTCCCCGGCGGCGCCGCCAACACGCGCATGGTCCCGTCCGAGGTCGAGCCGGACCGCGACAGGCTGGTCCAACCCGCGGTGATGCGCGCGCCCATCCAATGGCTGATGTCGCGCCAGTCGGACGGCGTCACCGGCAAGCGCTTCATCGGCAAGGACTGGGACCCGAGCCTCGATCCCAACGAGGCGGCCCAAAAGGTCGGCAAGCCGGTTGCCTGGTGAGGCTCAGAGCGCGGCCTCGAGCATCTCGGCGAGGGCGTCGGGCATGTCGACCATGACGTCGTGGCCGCACGAGACCTGGTGCACGATCCAGCCGGGATCGGCCTTGAAGCGCTCGTAGAAGGCGTCGAACGGCGCCGACGGATAGGCGGTGGCGCGGATATAGTGCCGCCGCTGCACCGCGCGATAGGCGCCGGTGAGCGCGAGCTTCTCGCGCACCGTTCCCAGGGGATGGGGCGTGCACTGCCGGTCGACCCACGCGCGGTCGCGTTCGTTGACGCGGAACGTCTCGGCCGAAACCGGCGGCATGGACATCCCGGTCGCTGGAATCTGCCGGTTGGTCAGCTCCTGCAGCGATTGCCCGCTCTCGGGCACGAACGCGTCGAGATAGACGAGCGACGCGATGCGCTCGGACACCTTGTCGGCGACGCCGGTCACTACCATGCCGCCATAGGAATGGCCGCACAGCACCACGTCCTTCAACTCCTCCCAGCGGATGAGGTTCACCACGTCGGCGACGTGGGTGCTGAGATTGACCGACTCCGAAAGGAGGTGAGAGCGGTCGGCGAGGCCGGTCAAGGTCGGCGTGAACACGCGATGACCCTTGGCCGTGAGCCGGTCCGCAACGCGGCGCCAGCACCAGCCGCCGTGCCAGGCGCCATGAACGAGAACGAAGGTGATCTTGTCCATTGCTCGCGATCCCATTGCACGAAGTGACGGCAGCAATGCTACTCTCGCCCTTGCGCTCTTGCCAGGGCATCGAGAGAGGGTCAGGGACCATGCGCCGCATCGCGCTCGCCATCGTTCTGCTGCTGCTCGGCGCCGGGCCGCTTCAGGCCCAGCCGGCCGACATCGTCATGGCGGTGCCGACCTTCAGCCTGTCGCTGAGCTTCGAATATATCGCCGAGGACATGGGGCTCTATGACAAGCACGGCGTCCACGTGAAGGCGGTCGTCCTTCCCGGCGTCGGCTCGATCAACGCGGTCATTTCGGGGAGCGCCGAGTTCGCGGTCTCCTCGGCCACCTCGATGACGCGCGCGGCGGCGCGCGGCCAGCGCCTCCTTGCCATCGCCATGACTACCGACCGGATCATCGCCCAGGTGGTGCTGCGCAAGGACCTCGCGCGCGGCTTCGATCCCGGCGGGCCGTTCGCCAAGCGCGGCCTCATGCTCCAGGGCCGCACCATCGCCGTCGATTCGACCGGCTCGCTCATCCACGCCTATGTACGGCTCATGGCGACGCGCGCGGGCTACAGCCCGGACGACGTCCACATCGCGGTGATGCAGCCGCCCAACATGGAGGCGGCGTTTGACTCGAAGCAGGTCGACGGCTTCGCCATGTCGCCGCCCTGGCCCGAGAAGCCGGTGCTCGAGGGCACCGCCGTGATGATCGCGAGCGGGCCCGACGGCGACCCGGCCGATCTCGTGCCCTTCGCCAACAACGTGATCCTGGTGCGGCCCGACACCTGCGAGAAGCGCAAGGAGGTATGCGACGCGGTCGGCCACGCCAGCGCCGAGGCGATGAGCTTCATGAAGGACCATCCCGACGAGGCGCTGGCGCTGGTGAAGAAGCGGTTTCCGACGCTCGACGACAAGCTCGTCGCCGTGTCGTTCGCGATCATCCGCAAGATCACCCCGGTGCCGCCGGTGGTGAGCGTCAAGGGCATCGACAACGCCGAGCAATACAATGTCGAGTCCGGCCTGATGAAGCCCGAGGAGAAGCTCAAATCCTATGACGGGCTTTACACCGACGCCTATATCCGCTGAGCCGGAGCCTGCACCGGCGCTCGACCATGTCGTGGTCAATGCGCGCGAGCGGCTCGAAGCGGCCGCGGACGCCTATCGCCGCCTCGGCTTCCACCTGACGCCGCCGAGCCGGCACACGCTCGGCTCGATCAACCGCCTCGCCGTGTTCGAGCGCGACTATCTCGAGCTGATCGGGCTCGACCCCGACGCCTCCGTACCGCGCGCCGAGCTGTTGCGCTCGCCCATTGGCCTCAACGGGCTGGTGTTCGCGACGGAGTCCGCCGACGCGCTTTACCGCGCGCTCGCCGCGCGCGCGCCGGTCGAGACGCCGCTCGAATTCTCGCGGCCCGTCGCCATTCCCGATGGTGCCGCCGAGGCGCGCTTTCGCGTCGTCCGCGTCGCGTCCGATGCTACGCCCTATGGCCGCGTCTATTTCTGCCAGCACCTGTCGCGCAACCTGGTGTGGCGCGATGAGTGGCAGCATCACCCCAACGGCGCGCAAGGAATCGCCCGCATGGTGATCGCCGCCGCCGATCCGGCCGCGACGGCTTCGCTCTATCGCGGTTTGTTCGGCGGCGCGGCGCTGTGCCCAGCGCCCGGCGGGCTGACCCTCGCGCTCGGCGCCGCCCGGCTCGACATCCTGGCGCCCACGCGCGTCGCGGAGGAATTCGGCGTGCGGCCTGCGGGCGACGCGATGGCCGCGCTCACGTTCAAGACGGCCTCGCTCGACGCGGTGCGGCGCGCGCTCGCTTCGGGCGGCGTCACGCCATCGTGCGACGATGGCCACCGCGTGGTGGTCGCTCCAGACGCCGCATTCGGCGTGAGTCTCGAATTCGTCGCGGAATCATCACACCCTCTCCGCCCCGGTGGGGCGGAGAGGGCAAGGTGAGGTGGGGCGAAACACAAGCGTGGCGATAGATGGGCGTTCTCATTGGGCGCGTCGCTTCGACGGCAATCCCCACCTCTCCCCAATCCTCTCCGCCCCAACGGGGCAGAGAGGGAGTAACAAAGCTACCGCGGCGGCTTGGCGGCGAAGCGGGAGCCGCGGACGCACATGCGGCCCTTGTCGTCCTGCCACAATTTCTCGGTGGTATGGAGATGGCCCAGCGCGCGCGCGACCGACTGGAAATCGTATTCGGCCAGGCGGTCGGCGATGTCGGTGTAATAAAGCGGCTCGGCCTCGATGAGGTCGAGGATGCGCCGCGCCAGTGCCGCGACCGCTTCCTCGTCCGCGGCGCGGCCGGGCAGGTCCGCCTTGCCCTTGACGTAGTCGCCGATCCTGGCGCGGTCGGCATAGGCATAGGCGATGCGCTCGTAGCGCTCCTTGGGCACGCCCTCGGGGATGGTGGCGTCGATCCCGACCTTGGCCGTCGTGGGCACCACGCCCATCGGCGTCGGCTGCAGGCTCGGGTCCAAGGGCTTGCCGCGCGCGTTGGTCACGATCATCACGTCGCGGTCGGCCTGGACGCGGGTCGCGATCGCCCATTCGACCTCGATCGGGTCGAATACGTCGATGTCGTCGTCCACCACCACGACATGCTTCAGATCCATCACCGAGAGTGCGGCGAGGAGCGCGTTCTTGCCCTCGCCGGCCTGCTTGCGGATCGAGATGACCGCGTGCCAGAAGGCACAGCCGCCCAGGGTCACGTTGATGTCCTTCACTTGCACGCCCGCGGTCTTGAGCGCCTGGCGGATCGCGGCGTAGCGCGTCGGCGCCGCGAGCCAGGTGTTCTCCCACGGCATGTGCAGCGCGTAGTAGATCGCGTCCTTGCGGCGCGCGATCGCCTTGATCCGCACCAGCGGATTCCAGTGCAGGCCCCCCATGAGGCGGGTGAACTCGCCGAAGCGCCCCTCGGGCCAGGTCCAGCCCGTGGGCAGTATTTCCGCCTCGAGCACGATCTCGGCGTCGGCGATGTAGGGCATGTCGATGGTCTTGCACGGGGCAAGCTCGACCGGGCGGCCGCGCAATCCGCCGGTGATCGCCATCTCGTCGACGCCCAAGGGCGCGCGATGGCCCGCGCCCATGATCTCGTAGGGATGCGTGCCGATGCTGATCGAGATGGGGCAGGGGCGACCCGCCTTGAGCGCGCGCTCGGCGAACAGCCGCATGTTGTTGGGTGTCACCAGGTCGATGCCGGTGAGGTTCTTCTCCTTGACGATGAAGCGGTAGATGCCGCTGTTGAAGCCGAGCTCGGGATCGCGCGCGATGGCGATGCCGGCGGTGATCATCGGCCCGCCGTCATAAATCGACGACATCGGGATCGGCAGCTTGTAGAGATCGACCTCGTCACCTTCCGCCACCACCTCGCGCGCGCGGGACGTGTTGACGGGCTTGGGCGGAACGGGATGGGCCAGCGCCGCCGCCAGCTTCTCCTCGATCTCTCCATAGGTCTTGCAGCCCAGCGACATGATCGCGCGCTGCTGGGTACGGATGATGCCCGACACCACCGGCATGCCGTAGCCGATGACGTTGTGGAAGAGGAGCGCCGTCTCGGCCTGGTCCACGAGGGTGGCGATGTGGCGGATATCGACCGGCTGGTGCAGGTCGACGAGCTGGCGCTCGCGGCGCAGCCGGTCGAGAAAGCCGCGGAAAGTCTCGTCCATCGCCTGTCCCCGTCGCTCGTGCTTTGACCCTAGCAAGACCTCGTTGTCATTGCGAGCGGAGCGAAGCAATGACAAGCTTGGGGTCGGCGATCGAAGGAGCGGCGAGCGTGGCGAAGACGATGCGGGCGCTGGTGCTGCAGCGCCACGGCGGGCGCGAGGCCCTCGAACTCGTGCGCGACTACAAGCTGCCCGAGCCGGGGCCGGGCCAGGTGCTGGTGCGCGTGCGCGCCGCATCGTTCAACTATCACGATGTCTTCACCATGCGCGGCATGCCGGGCATCAAGGTGCCGCTGCCGGTCGTTCCCGGTCTCGACATGGCGGGCGAGGTGGCTTCGCTCGGACCCGGCGTCGCGGGCTGGCCGGAAGGCGCGCGCGTGCTGGTCAACCCGCTCAACCAGCGCAAGGGGCTGCTCGGCGAGATGATGGATGGCGGCATGGCGGAATTTTGCCTGGTCGACGCCGACCAGCTCCTCGCCATGCCCGACGGGGTGAGCTTCGAGGACGCGGCCGCCCTTCCCGTCGCCTACGGCACGGCGCACCGCATGCTCGTGACCCACGACACGGTGAAGGCGGGCGACCGCGTGCTCGTGCTCGGCGCGTCGGGCGGCGTCGGCACCGGCTGCGTCATCCTGGCGAAGCTCCTGGGCGCCGAGGTGATCGCGTGCGCGTCGAGCGCCGACAAGCTGCGCCGCCTCAAGGATATCGGCGCCGACGAGGCGATCGACTACCGCACGGTCGATTTCTCCAAATGGGCGGTCGAGCGATACGGCAAGCCGCAGCGGCGATCGTATGAAGGCGGGGTCGACGCGGTCATCAATTTCACCGGCGGGGACACCTGGGTCCCGTCGCTCCGCTGCCTGAAGCGCGGCGGCAAGCTCCTGGTATGCGGCGCCACCGCCGGCTACGACCCCAAGGAGGATCTGCGCTACATCTGGACCTTCGAGATCAAGGTGATCGGCTCCAACAGCTTCTACGACGAGAACCTGACCGCGCTGATGGATTTGATCGCGGCGGGCCGGATGAAGCCGCTTATCGACCGCGTGCTGCCGCTCGAGGAAGCATCCGAGGGCCTCCGCCTTATCGAGGACCGCGAAGTGATCGGCAAGATCGTGGTGACGCCGTGAGCGACGCCCTCACGCCCGAGCGCGTCACCGCGATGCTGACGCGGGGGCCTTATCATCAGTGGCTCGGCCTCAGCGTGGTCGCGGTCGGCGAGGACGGCATCGAGCTGAAGGCGGCGTGGCGCGAGGAATGGGTGGTCAATCCGGACCGGCGCTACACCCATGGCGGCATCCTCGCCGCGCTGGTGGATCTCGCGGCGGACTGGGCGATGGTGGCGAAGACCGGGCGCGGCGTGCCGACGATCGATCTCAGGGTCGATTTCCATGCCGCCGCCATGCCCGGCGACCTCACCGCCAAGGGCAGGGTCGTGCGCTTCGGCAGCCAGTTTTCGACCGCGGAGGCGCAGGTGTTCGACGCCTCCGGCCGCCTCCTCGCCAGCGGCCGCGGCACCTATCTCACGGCGCCGCCCAAGGCCTGATTCATGCCGTTCGCCAATGCCGGCGACCTGATCCGCCGCGACCGCGATCCCGCCAAGATCGCGATCGTCGATCTCGGCGGCGAGGCGGGCCCGCGCGAAGTGTCATTCGCCGCGCTTGACGAGGCAGCCAACGGCGTGGCGCGAGCGCTGACGGCGAAAGGATTCGAGCGCGGCGCGCGGGTCGCGATCCTCTCCGCCAACCGCGCGGAATATCTCGCGGCCTTTTATGGCATCCTGCGCACGGGCCTGGTCGCGGTGCCGGTGAACTACCGGTTCCCGCGCGCGACCATCGACTTCATCCTCGCCGATTGCGGCGCGCGGCTCGTGTTCTGCGACGCCGCCCGCCGCGCCGACTGCCCGCCGCATCTGCCGGCGGTGACGTTCGGCGTCGATTTCGAGCGCTTCCTCAATCGCGGACCCTTCGCGGCGGTGGCGGTCGCGCCGGATGCGCCTGCGCTCTTCCTCTACACGTCGGGCTCGACCGGTCGACCCAAGGGCGTGGTGTTGTCGCATGCGGGGCAAGTCTGGACCGCCGAGACGCGGCTTGCCGGCGTCGATCTCGAACGCCATCGCATCCTTGTCGCGGCGCCGCTCTATCACATGAATGCGCTGGCGCTGGCCCAGTTCGCGAGCATTGCGCATGCGACCATCGTGCTGCTGCCGCAATTCGCCGCGCGCGCCTATATCGAGGCGATCGCGCGCTGGCGCTGCACTTGGCTCACCGCGGTGCCGCCGATGATCGCGATGATGCTGCGCGAGAGCGACCTCATGGCGCGCACCGATCTTTCGTCAGTCGAGCTGGTGCGCATGGGCTCGGCCCCGGTCAGCGCCGGCCTCATGGCGGCACTCGGCCGCGCGCTGCCGCACGCCAAGGCGACCAACGCCTACGGCACGACCGAGGCCGGCCCGGTGGTGTTCGCGCCGCACCCCAGGGGGCTCGCGCCGCCCGAGATGGCGCTGGGCGTGCCGCACCCGAAGGTCGCGCTCAGGCTGGTCGACGGCGCTGACCGTGACGCGGTGCAAGGCGTGCTCGAGATGAAATCGCCGGCGCTGATGCTGGGCTATCACAACCGGCCCTATCTCTCGCCCCTGAACGAGGACGGGTTTTACGTCACCGGCGACGTGTTCCGGCGCGATGCGGAGGGCTTCCATTATTTCGTCGGCCGCAGCGACGACATGTTCGTCTCGGGCGGCGAGAACATCTATCCCGGCGACGTCGAGCGCCTCTTGGAGCGCCATCCCGACGTGGCGCAGGCCTGCGTCGTGCCGATCGAGGACGAGATCAAGGGCATGAAGCCCGTCGCCTTCATCGTCGCGAAGCCTGGCCGCGCGCCGAGCGAGGCCGAGATCAAGTCGTTCGCGCTTGTCCACGCGCCCGCCTACCAGCATCCGCGCTTCGTGTGGCTGATGGACCGGCTCCCGCTCGCCTCGACCAACAAGGTCGACCGCGTCGCGCTCATGCGGCTCGCCGCGGCGAATATCGCGAACGAGGTCGGCTGAGCAAATGACCCCTCCGGTAATTCCCGCGCTGTCGCTCGCCGTGCTGCTGGTCGCGCAATCGCCGCCGGCGGGCAAGGCCCAGAGCCTAGCCGACCTTTATGGCCAGACGCTCGGCGCCGCCGCCGAGTGCAAGACCATCGCCGCCGCACGGCTCGTTGCCGTCGCCGAGAAGGCCGCCGAACGCATCAAGGCACTGACCGGCGGCGACGAGGCGGCGGCCGCGGCCGCGACCAGCCTCGGCGACGGCATCGAGCGCGGCCATCGCGCGGTCGCCAGCGGCGCCGAATCCTGCGCCCAGGCCGCCAGCGAGTTCGCCAATCTCGAGCACGAGCTGGGGCCGTGAGCGTGGCCGTCTGGCCACGCGCGGCCCGCGCCACTATCCTGACCGCGCAAAAGACGGAGGCAGCATGAAGTCCCGGTCGATCGCCTGGGCGGCGGCGCTCTTTGTCGCCGCCGCGCCCGCTTGCGCGCAGGAGAAAGAGTCGGTGACCATGGCGGTTCCGGCCCTCAGCCTGTCCTTCAGCTTGGGATATCTCGCGGAGGATCTGGGCTTCTTCGCCGCGGACGGGATCGCGGTGAAGCAGCTCGACATCGCGGGGCTCGGCGCGATCAACTCGCTGATCGCCGGCAGCACCGATTTCGCCGAGGCGTCGGGTGCCTCGCTGACCCGCGCCGCCGCGCGCGGCCAGCGTCTCCTCGCCATCGCCGAGATGCTCGACCGGCCGTTCGTTCAGATCATCCTGCGCAAGACTCTGGCGGATCAGGCGGGCTTCGATCCGGCTTCGCCCTTGGCCAAGCGCGCGCTTGTCCTTAAGGGCCGCACCATCGGCGTCGATTCGGTCAATGCGGTCAATCATGCCTATCTGCGCCTCGTCGCCCGGGCCGGCGGCTACGATCCCGAGAGCGTCCCCATCGCCGTGATGGCGCCGCCCAGCCTGATCGCCGGCTTCGAGACCAAGCAGATCGACGGCTATGCCATGACCCCGCCCTGGCCGGCGAAGCCGCTCCTCGACGGCAGCGCGGTGCTGATCGCGAGCGGACCCGACGGCGATCCCGCCGACTTGGTGCCGCTTGCCAACACCGTGCTGCTGACGCGCGGGGAGGTGTGCGAGAAGCGTAAATCCGTGTGCGAGAAGATGGGCCATGCCTTCGCCCAGGCGGCTTCGGTAATCAAGGACCATCCCGACGAGGCGCTCGCGGCGCTGAAGAAGCGCTTCGCGACGCTCGACGCGAAAACCCTCGAGGCATCGTTCGCGGTACTGCGCAAGATCACGCCGGTGCCGCCGGTTCCGACGCTCGACGCGATCCGGAACAACGAGATCTTCAACGTCGATGCCGGGCTCCTCAAGCCGGAGGAGCAGCTCAAATCCTTCGACGGTCTCTTGACCGACCAGTACGCACGCTAAGGGGAGGCTCTGCGATGGACATCAGGCTCGACGGGCGGACCGCGCTCGTCACCGGCGGCAGCAAGGGGCTGGGCCTCGCCATGGCGCTCAAATTCGCGCAATCGGGTGCCGAGGTCGCGATCCTGGCGCGCGGCGCCGACGCGCTCGCGGCGGCCGAGCGCCAGGTCCGCTCGACGGCCCAGACCCGGGTCAAGGCCTATCGCTGCGACGTGTCGAAAGCGCGCGATATCGAGGCCACGTGGAAGGACGTGATCGGCGAATTCGGCAAAATCGATATTCTGGTCAACAATGCCGGCACCTCCATGACCGGCAAGTTCGAGGACTTGACCGACCAGGTGTGGCAGGACGATTTCGACCTCAAGCTGTTCGCGGCGATCCGGCTCGCCAGGCTCGCGCTCCCGGCGATGAAGGCGCGGCGCTGGGGCCGCATCATCAACGTGCTCAATGTCGGCGCCAAGGCGCCGCGGCCGCAGAGCGCGCCCACCGCCGTGTCGCGCGCGGCGGGACTGGCGCTCACCAAGATCCTGGCCGGCGAATGCGCGCCCCACAACGTGCTGGTCAACGCGCTGCTGGTCGGGCTCATCGCCAGCGATCAGCATGTCCAGCGCATCCTCGCCGAAGGCGGCAATGTCGAGGCGGGGCTCAAGGCGATGGGCGTGCGCACGCCTTTGGGCCGCATCGGCGAAGCAGAGGAGTTCGCCAACGTCGCCTGCCTGCTCGCGTCCGACGCCGGGTCTTTCGTGACCGGCACCGCGATCAATGTCGATGGCGGCATGTCGCCCGTCGTCTGAGCCCAACACTGGCCACCTGCCGCGCGCCGCCGACGGGCCGCGGACAACCCGCGAGGCGGGCTGAGAATCGGCCGTTTTCCGGCCTTTACCGTGTTCGGCGGGCCGGTCCGGATAAACTCGGGGTTAACCTCGCCCGGCTAATGCTTGGGGCCCTGCGCGTCGCGCCCGGGGGCAAGCCTTGCGCCATTCGCTTGCCCGGGAGGACGGAGACCAAGCCGTTGATTTCCAACGACCAATATCTCAAGCCGATGCTCGATTCGGGCTCCTCGCGGGTGTTCAATTGCAACGATCGCGCGCGGGACCTGGTCAAGGCGAAGGCCGAGACGCCGTTTTTCTTCCGCGTGCCCAGGATGCACGGGCTGGTGCTGATCAAGGAAGTGACCATCGCGAGCGCGGCGCGACGCAGCGCAGGCGTCCCGCTGATCGGAACCAAGCTCTATCTGCCCTACAACCAGGACGACGTGTACGAGGGCGGCCGCTCGATCTTCTATCACGACCCCAAGATGCTCAATACGCTCAACGAGCTGTTCGGCCTGCGCGGCGCCAACGTCGCCCAGAGCGATCTCGAGCACGACCTGAAGATTCTCGGCATCCTCGACCGCCTGCCCTCGCTCGACGGGTTTCTCATGCGCGATGCGCTCGAGCTCGATGGCATCGCGACCAACGATCTTTATTTCGAGATCGCGGGTCCGGAGCGCGCGGCCATCAACCAGTTCATCCGCCGCAAGTTCGAGCCCCTGGTCCGCGCCGCCTGCGAGGACCAGCCCAAGTTCTCGAACAAGGTCGACCACCTCATCGACAAGGTGTGGGAGGCCAAGGACCGGGAAGCGCTGGAACCGCTGATCCGCGCCTTTCGCTTTCCCGACGACGAGGCGCTTGCGATCTTCGCGGCGTGGAAGGGCATCAACTTCTATACCTACGAATACGCGCGCGCCAAGCCGCAGCGCGAGCAGTTCGGGCTGTGGCTCAGGGACCGGGCCACGCCGCGAAACTTCGTCTCCAAGCAGGATCAGGACTATCTCGGCCAAATTCGGCGCAACACGCTCGAGCGGTTGCGCGACCAGTGGAACGTCGCCGAGAGCATCGCGCGCGAATACGAAACGCTCTATGCGAACTTCCTGCGCATGCCCGAGGGCGTCGTCGAGTTCGTCAATTTCCTGCGCCGGTCGCGCGACATCTATTGGCGCATGGGCGACGCGCTGAGCAAGATCAACCATGCCATCCATTGCTGGGACGCGCTCTCCAAGGGCTTCCCGGATCGCCGCCTCCCGGCCGACAAGCTCACCCAGCTGCTCGAGATGCTGCCGCTCATCCTCAGCCGCTCCGACCAGTCCGCTACCGCGGTGGTTTGGCAGTAGCGAATTTCAGCCGCCGCTTCCCATGGCGACGAAGGACGGGTTGCGGTAGTCGGGCTTCGCGTAAGCGAGCTTCGTGTTCTCCGGAAAGCGCATGACCTTGCCGCCCGCCGCCTCGAGCACCGCTTGGCCGGCGCCGGTGTCCCACTCCATGGTTGGCCCGAAGCGCGGGTAGATGTCCGCTGTGCCTTCGGCCACCAGGCAGAACTTGGCCGAGCTCCCCATGGCGCGGTACTCCGGGGCGGTGAGCCAGGCGGTGTAGGCGTAGACATCCTCGTTCTTGGCATGGGAGCGGCTGTGCAGCACCACGGCGCCGAATGCGGGAAGCGGTCGCGCGGCGATGGCGGCCGGCGCCTCGTTGCCGGACTGCCGCGTCGCGCTGCCAGGACCCGCACCGGCATAGGTCACATCCGCGACCGGCAGGTGGACGACGCCCAGCACCACGCGCTGTCCTTCGACGAGCGCGATATTCACCGTGAACTCGCCATTGCGCTTGACGAACTCGCGCGTGCCGTCGAGCGGGTCGACCAGCCAGAAGCGCGGCGGCGGCGGCGCGGCGGCGCCTTGGGCCGCAGTCTGCTCCTCGGCGATGATGGGAATCTCCGGCGCGCCCTCGCTCAGCGCGGCGATGATGATCGCCTCGGCGCGCTCGTCGGCGAGGGTGACCGGGCTGCGGTCGTCCTTGATCCGGACCGCGAAATCGCTGCGATAGATCTCGAGGATGGCGCTTCCGGCCGCGTGCGCGGCGCGGCGCGCGAGATCGAGCAGGCGGCGATGCTCGTCATCCATCGCCGCGCTCAGCCGATCTGGCGGGCGATGAACGGCCCGATCGCGTTGGCCACGGCGAGCGGCAGCCGGCGCCAGGTCTCGATCATGAGCCGGTATTTGGGGTTGAGCGGATTGACGTCGGGAAGCTCGGTCTTGCGCCCGAGATGGAACGCATAGTTGAGCGGCTCCGGCGTGAAGCCCCAATAGGTCTTGTAGTCGAAGGAGCCGGTGCCGCGCTTGCTGCGCCCGAAATCGTAGACCGGCGTGCCGCGCGCGACCGCGCGTTCCATCTGGTTCCAATAGAGGAGATCGTAGGCGTGGAGCGGCCGAGCGGCCGGCGTCGCGCCGCCGTAATAGGGCATCGCGCGGTCGCGGAAATAAAACGTCATCAGCGCCGCGACATGCCCGTCGGGTCCGCGCACGGCCGACAATTCCGCCGCCGGCCCCAGCTCCTCCAGGATGGCGGCATAGAAGCGGCGCGGCATCACCGGCGTGCCGAGATTGCGCACGCTCTCGGAATAGATGCGGTAGAACGTGCCGAGATCGACGCCGACCTCGACCGAGAGCTGCCGGTTGTCGATCGCCTTGCGCAGATCGGCGCGTTTCTTGCGCGGGATGGCCTTGAGATTGGCGTCGCTCGAGGGTGCCAGGGTGCGGCAGAAAGTGACGTAGAGGTCGGATTTCGTGGCCCAGCCGAAATCGGTCGCGGCAATGTGGCGCAGCTCGACATAGTCGACGCCGAGATTGTCGCCGAGCTGGGCTGCGTCGGCGGCGAGGGCGCGTGCCGCGTCCTGGTCCGCGGCGAGAATGCCGCCATAGACGCCGAACGCCACCGAGAACAGCGCATTGCCGAAGATCGGCGAGCGGACATGGACCAGCGGCAGGACCCCGACCAGCCTCGGGCCGCGCCAGGCGCAGCGGTAATGCGAGACGTGGCCGACGCTCCGGGCGATGGCGCGCTGCCAGCCGAGCGTGTGGAAGATGGTTGCGTCGGGAGCAGCGGCGACGAAGCCCTCCCACGTGGCCGAGTCGGCAGCAGCGAAGGGCCTGATCTGCAGTGGCGCGGCGTCGCCGGCGGCAAAGCCGAGTCGTTCGTCCGCCCCGGGTTTCGCCGCGAAATCCATGCTCATTCCCGCTGTCACGCCGTCCGGCACTATAGCATGTGGATTCGCAAGCACCCCGTGAGCGGGCGATTCTCGATCGGGACCGTCAAGGCGACTTGATCGGTGGCGGATGGTGTGGACCGCTTGGTATTGTGTCCGCAAGCTCATCGAGCAGGTCGTCGATCTCGTCGGTAATGGTCCGTGGGCGGGCGACCTTCGCTTTCAGCCGCACCGACTCCGCCACGCCATCGAGCGTCGCGCTCATCGCGCGCACCGCAGTTTCGAGCGCCTCCCAGCGCTCGGCCGCGTTTTCGGCGGACAGCTTGCGCACCGCCCGGGCGACATCGGACAGCGCGGCAGTGAGGTTGGCGACGGCCTCCTCGGGGAAGGGGACCGCGCGCTCCGCAGGCTCGGCCGGCGGGAGCGTGCGGTCGGCCCTCTCGATCAGCGCGCGCATCTCGGACCGTGCCAGGGTCAGCTCCTCGGCCATGCGCAGCGACGGTTCGGGCGTTGCCGCGAGCGTGCACACCAATCGATCGACCATGGCAAGCAATTCCTCGTGCCGGGCGAGCGATTGGTCGTGCCACAGCGGGTGCGGCGACGGCTCGGGCTGCGTCCCAACCGGAAGCCAGGCGGCAGATGCGGCGGTCATGGCGGCGCTCAACCGTGCGATCGATCCGTCGAGCACCAGCCACAAGGCGGCAATCGCGGCGAGGACGAGGAGGGCGGTTGCCAGTGGCCCGGCGCCCGCGATCGCCGGCGTCGAAATCCAACCTGGCCACAGCAACACGAGGCCCGCGCCCGTTGCGATCGCCAGAAGCTCGACCGCCGCGAGACGACGCGCATAAACGCGCCAAATCTCGGTGCGGAGCGCGCGAAGCAGCCATAGCGGCGCCACGTGGAAATCGTCGGCGACGAGCTGGTCGCCGATGGTAGCGAAGGCGGTTCCGGTGAAGATCGCGGACCGGTTCGGCGCAGGGTTTCGGTCAAGACCCGCCCTTTCCAGCCGCGCGCGCGCGCTACCAAGATCGATCGCCGCGCCCAAGGTCACGCAGACGAACGACGTGCAGGCGAACATGACCACGGCGAGCGGCGCCGGTCCGCCCAAGGCGAGCCACAGCGCGGCAACCGGATCATGCTGCCAGAACGCGACGGAAGCAGCGTGGGCCGCAACATAGCGGGTCATGGCCGCCGCGCTTGCGGCGCCCACGGCAATGCTGATGGCGATAGCAGTTAATAGCTTCACGATACACGAGCCGCAATGCCGGCGAACCCAGCGCTAGAAAACATCTAATCCTATCATAAGAAGTGGCACAATTGGTGTGGCCGTTCGACCAATTTCACCATTGTGTGACAACTGAGGAACGTCGTTCACGGCCGGATCTGGGGATGTCACGCGTCGATGATATCTATCAAAAACGAGTGTTTATCGATTTGACCCCATTTCGAGCGGAAGCATTTTACCCCATTTCGGGTGGAACCATTCGCGGAACTGTTCGTCGGCCGCGGCCGGCCGGAGCGTCGGTGAAGTGGTTACCAATACGCTAATACAGGGAAGTCCGCGCGGGAACGTGCTGCCGGGAGCGCCGGCGACCATGGCTCAGGGCAAGGACGCTTCGATCGGATATAAGCGCCGGATCCGCTTGATGTATTCGATCGTCTCGGCGAACGGGGGCACGCCACCGTAATAGTCCACATTGTTCTCGCCGGCATTGTAGGCCGCAAGCGCCAGGGTCAGGTCGCCGGCGAAGCGCTGGATGAGCCAGCGCAGATA
>Ga0209415_10004227_pt1 | contig 26420 bp, 26 predicted proteins | sample PeaSoiSIISIP2007_FD_187696 | JGI IMG/M metagenome (GOLD analysis project Ga0209415, IMG submission 187696) | Peat soil microbial communities from Weissenstadt, Germany - SII-SIP-2007 (SPAdes) (version 2) | ecosystem: Environmental > Terrestrial > Soil > Wetlands > Peat | place: Germany... | reverse complement strand
CTGACTTCGCTCGGCATCGAGCGCTTTCTAAAGTTCTACAACCGCTTCAAATTCCACATGCACGCCGTGGAAGTAGCCAGCGGAGGTTTGCTGATCGCATTGGGCATACTCTTGGTGATGGGCCGCTTCACCCTCATCTCCGGTTATTTTTCGTTCTTGAATCGCTTCGCGCTTTAGCTGGCCGCGGAAGATCAAGGATTCGTATCAGGGCATCGCCTTAGCAATGCCGGAAGTTCTTAGAATAAAATGCCCCTTTAGGGGCTGCACCCCGCATTCGCGGCCCGAGGTTGGAATTGAAAAGAAATCCCCTGATTCTGTTCTTCATCGCCGCCCTCGTCGCGGCCATGTTATTCGCCGGCATTCGCATCACTCGCAACAATCGGGCAAACGGTCCCGCCAAGGGACAACTCATCGGCAATTTGGCCCCTGACTTCGATCTACCCTCGCTTGACGGAAAGAACCTGAAGCTTTCCGACCTTCGCGGCAAAGCCGTTCTTCTCAATTTCTGGGCGACCTATTGCGGCCCTTGCAAGGTCGAGATGCCCTGGTTTGTCGAACTGCAAAAAGAATACGGCCCGCAGGGATTCCAGATAGTGGGCGTAGCCATGGACGACGCCAGCACTGAAGACATCGCAAAATTCGCCGAGGAAATGGGAGTCAACTACCCCATCCTGATTGGCAAAGAGTCCGTTGCAGACGCCTACGGCGGCGTCAGCGTGCTCCCGACCACGTTTTTTCTGGATCGCGACGGCAAGCTCATCGCCCGCGAATTCGGCCTGCAAAGCCGCAGCGTCTTCGTCGACCACATCAAGAAGGCCATGAGCCAGGGCCAGGCGGTACAGGCTCAGAAGTAACTACGAACCGCACCTTTACCTGGGTTACTCTGGAACTGGGTTCGTATCAGGGCATCGCTTTAGGGATGCCATCAGCTTCGAAATCAAACGCCTCTTTAGGGGCTGGATGTCGGCATCCGAGTCCAGGGGTCAGCCTGATGAAAATTCTTCTCGCGAGCGCGCTTCTCCTGTGCTCCACCTGGGGGTGGGCGCAGGACGACCTCGGCCCGCAAGGGCCTGCCGTGAAAATGGCCCCCGCTCCGGTCGTAACCGCCGTCCAGGGTAAACCGGCTACGGTCTCGCTCTTGTTCCGCGTGGCCAGCGGATACCACATCAATTCCAATCAGCCAAAAGCCGAATTCCTGATCCCGACCGTGCTCAAGGTTGAAGCCACCACCGACATCGTCATCGGCAAAACTACCTACCCACAAGGCCAGGACATGAGTTTTGCCTTCGCTCCCGACGAGAAGCTCAATGTCTACACCGGAGATTTCAAAGTGGATGTGCTGGTGCGTCCGCTCCACACCGTGCAACCCGGCAAATATATCGTCCGCGGAACTCTGAAATACCAGGCCTGCGATAACGCAGCCTGCTATCCGCCAAAACAATTGCCGGTGAGCTTCGACGTGAAGATTGCAAAAGCTCCCCCCGCATCAAGCAAGAATCCCGCGCAAAGTCCGCACGCGCACTAGCAAAACTCGCGTAGGGGTGGACGCCCTCGTCCGCCAGCCGATCGCCAGCAACGGCAACCCCATCGATGTAACGTCCCGCCTGGAATCGTCACGCAATTGGCGCAACCCGCCGCGGAATGCGCAGAATAAATCCAACAGGATCGGCCGCAGGATGACCCGCGTTGCCGTCGCCGAATGCCAGCGACGCTCCAGCGGCTTCGAGCACTCGGCTGGCAATGGCGAGCTTCACCCTCCGCAGCGTTGATGTCGATGTTGGCTCGGCCGCATGGCGTCTAGTCAGCGGGTTAGTCGGGCCCTGTTCCTGATCGCGGCCATCCATTTCGCGAAATTCGCGTTCGCCACCCGCCCGCAGAACCGTTCCCGCCGGACCCTCCCCCAACAGAAGCATCACCTTACCGCTTGCCCCTTGCGCTTCAATCAACGCCCCAATCAAATACTGCAAAGCCAGCCTTAGCCGCGCCTCTGGCATCGGCAGCGTAGCCGTACATGTACCCGCCAGGCGCAACTGGATATCGCGCACCGCCGCGATCGAAGACAGTTCTCCGATCACACTCCGCAGAACCGGCGCCAGCGCGACTCGACAAGTTTCCGACCCCGGCTGCTCGGCGTCGAGATACTCCCGCATCAGCTGAATCATGCCAATGACTTTTTCTGTCTGCTGCAAGGCCACCGAAACACTCTGCTGCTCTTCGACCTCCTCGGGCGAGAGTTCGAGAGAGAGTTCGAGCGAACAGCGCAAACTAGTAAGTGGCTGGCTCAAAGAGTGCAGCAACTCGCCAAGCACATCCGGACCTCGCGCCTTCGACAAAGAATGCGGACTCGTGCTCATGCCGAAATCCCTTCCGGACTCATCTGATACCCCACTCCCCGCACCGTGTGAATCAAAGCAGGCGAGAAGCCATCGTCCACCTTGCGGCGCAAATAGTTGATGTAAACATCCACCACGTTCGTAGTGGAATCAAACGTCAGGTTCCAAACATGTTCGATGATCATCGCCCGCGTCAGCCGCCGCCCGGCATTCCGCATCAGATACTCGAGCAGCGCGAATTCTTTCGTCGTTAATTCGATATGACGCCCGGCGCGCTCCACTTTACGTTCCACCCGGTCCAGGCAAAGATCACGCACGGTCAGCACCGATTCCGACGGCAAATGGCGGCGGCGCAACAGCGCCCGCGCCCGCGCCGACAGTTCGAGATAGGAAAAAGGTTTTACCAGGTAGTCGTCCGCCCCCGAATCCAGGCACTGTACGCGGTCTTCGACCCGGCTGCGCGCGGTCAAGATCATTACGGGCAAGTTCGCCTTGCGCTGCCGCAAACTTCTCAGAACCGTCAGCCCGTCCATCCCCGGCAGGTTCAGGTCAAGCACCACCAGATCGTAATCGAACTCCATCGCCATCGAACGGCCCTGGTTCCCTTCGCTGGCCACGTCCACCGCGTGATGCTCCGCTTCCATCCCCTTACGGATGAAGCTGGAAAGTGCCGCATCGTCTTCCACAATAAGAATTCTCATGAGCTTTGTCTAAATCGGTTTACTCTAAACCGGTTCTTATTCTCGACTGGCTCGCCCCACTACACAAGATAACCAGCCCGTACAAATGGACGTACCTCGAACACTGAACAGAGAAACACTGGTCGTGTGGTGACAGGGCTCTGCGCCGTCCAGCAGGGCTGAGCGCCGCCTAGTCGAAAGGAAAGAAGCTGATTGGGAAGACTTTGATTTGAGAAGATTCTATGTCAGGTTCACGCGCCCAGCGCCGACCGAAGCGCCCCGACAATCTCTTCCGCCAGCCGATCCATCTGCTCCTTCGACTCCGCTTCGATCATCACCCGCGCCAGCGCCTCGGTGCCGGAGTAACGCACCACCACTCGCCCGTTACCGTCCAGTTCCCGCTCCGCCGCGGCAATCGCCGCATGCACCGCCGGAATCTGCGCAAAGGGCGTCTTCACCCGCACCCGCACATTCCGGATCGTCTGCGGAAACACCTTCAGATCGCCCACCAGATCGGCCAGCGCCTTCCCCGTGCGAACCATGATCTCCATCACCCGGAGCGCCGTCAGCAGTCCATCGCCGGTGGTTCCGTCCCCATCGCGAAACAGTATGTGGCCCGACTGCTCGCCGCCCAGCGTAGCTCCCACGCGCTGCATTTCTTCGAGCACATACTTATCGCCGACATTGGCACGCAGCATGCGAATGCCGGATCGCTTGAGCGCCAACTCCAGTCCCATATTCGACATCGTCGTCGCCACCACGGTGGCATTCGCAAGCACGCCTCGCGACTGCATGTCGCGCGCCGCCAGCAACAGCACCGCATCTCCGTTGACCACTCGCCCATTGGCATCGCAAAAAAGCGCGCGGTCGGCGTCGCCGTCAAAAGTAATGCCGATGTCAAAACCTCCCTGATGCTCCAGAGAATTCTCGTAGACATAGCGCGCCACCATTTCCGGATGCAGCGCGCCGCAATTCTCGTTGATGTTCTGTCCGTCCGGCGCGGAGTGCAGATAGGCCGCGTTTATCTTGAGAGCCCGGAACAATTCCGGAGCCTCCGCCGCCGCTGCGCCGTTGGCGCAATCGACCACCACGCGCAACCGGCTCAAGTCCAATTCCAGCGAAACACTGCCCGCGAGCCAGCGAACGTAAGCCTGGCGCAGACCTTCCTCGCCCGGAAGGCTTGAAACCTCGGGCGTGGAATCCGCCGCCGACGCTGCTTCCGCCTGCAACAGCGTAAAAATTTCTTTTTCAACCGCCAGTTCATGCGCATCCGGCAGTTTGTAGCCATCGCCGGAAAAAATCTTGATCCCGTTATCTGTCCAGGGATTGTGCGAGGCCGAGATCACCACGCCGGCATCGAACCCTTGCGAGCGCGCCAGGAACGCGACGCCAGGCGTGGTAATCACGCCTGCGCTCCGCGTTTCCACGCCCACCGATGCGAGCCCTCGCAGAAATCGGTCGGCAATCCAGCTACTGGAAACGCGCGTGTCCTGTCCAATCACGACTCGCGCTTTGGCATTCCCGCGCACCAGATCGTGCCCCAGGGCCCGCCCAATCCAATAAACGCTGTCTTGTGTCAGCGGAAATTCGCCCGCCACGCCACGAATTCCGTCCGTGCCAAAAAGTTGTCTGGTTTGCGTCATGAATCGGTCGTTTGTCGAAAGGTCGGTGGCCGTTCGCCGTCGTCCATTCAAAGTGCGAACGACTATCGACCAGCGACTGCGTTACTTTTTCTCGCTTCCCGAACCTTCCATGATAACCGTCACGCGAATCGGGGTGGGGTGTACAACTTGGATCAGAGGATCAGGCACATAGGCCTGCGTCACAAAAGAAGCTCGCGTCATAGCTCCGCTAACGTCTACCGGATCTGTCGTGGCCGCTTCCACCGCTTCCACCCGGCGTTGCGGTCCAGTGATCATGACACTCGACGGGTCGGCGACCACCTGCGCCACGCGCATGCCGCTCGCGAAATTTCCGGTTACGCGCGGTCGCACCTCGACCACGCGGCTCGATCGTTTATCGAAGGAGAGGTGAAACTGACCCGGTATGATCTGCACCACCTCGAGATCCTGCGGCACATGCACATGCCGGGCGGTCAAATCGAAAGTCTGTTCCCCCGTCCTGACGTTGGCCAGATCTACGTCCGCTCGCACATCGCCGGTCTGCAAGCGATGAATCACGCGCTCCGGCCCCCGCACCCGGACCTGCGCTTCCGTGTAGTTGGCGGAATCGATCTCCAGAGTGTCGGGAAGATTATGAAACTCAATCGGAATATTCATTTCCACTTCGGCGATGGGATCGCGCGCCACCACCAGCCACAAGCCGATGGCGAGCAACAGAGAAATGATCTTGAGCCCAATGTTGTGCACGAAAACACGCTGGAAAAAACTGCGCTGCACATAACCCGGCATTCTCTAGTCGTCCCTTCCGGCGTCCGGCCTGCGGGAAACCTGCGAACTGGGCGGCTCCTCTTCGATAAAGTGTTCCTCTACCCCACTCGGCAGACTGGGCGCGGGAGCATAACGGCGCAACAGATTGCCCAGCCGCTCCCGCAGACGCTCCACCGTCAACTCGCGCTCAATATTACCCGCCACCGCTACGCTGATCGTGCCTGTCTCTTCTGAAATAATCACGGCGACCGCGTCGGTTTCTTCCGTAATTCCGATCGCCGCCCGATGACGCGTCCCCAGTTGGATCGAGAGCACTGGGTTCATCGAGAGCGGCAGGAAGCAGGCAGCGGCCGCGATGCGGTCCCGCTGAACAATCACGGCGCCATCGTGCAGCGGCGCGCTCGGACGAAATATTGTCGCCAGCAGGTCGTACGATAGCCTGGCATCGAGCGCGACTCCGCTTTCGATGTAGGTGCGCAGTCCAATCTCGCGTTCGATCACGATCAGCGCGCCCGTCTGATTCTGCGAAAAAAGATTGGCCGCCAAGACAATATCGTCGTATACATCGGCCACCGAACTCGAGGACCGCATCAGCGAAATGCGGCTCCCCAGATTGGCCAGCGCGTGCCGTATCTCCGACTGGAAAACCACGATCAGCGCGAACACAACATAGGGCAAGAGCGTGCTGAGCAGCCAGTTCAGCGTCCGCAATTCGCCCAGATGCGCGAAATAGAAAGCCAAACCCAGCGTCGCCACTCCGACCAGCATCGGCGCCGCCCGCGTGCCCCGCACCAGCGTCAGGAGCTGGTAGATCAGGAACGCGACCAGCACGATGTCGATGATCGAAATGACCGAGATGTGCGACCAGATCATCGACAGCGTCACGCCAGCCTCACGCCACAAGTTGAATTGCCCTCATTCTAATGCAGTGCCGCGAATCGAGTTCGTCGAATTCAGTGCGCTGATCGAAGGTGCCGGATTCCGCTTTCCGGATTATGCCTCGCCGCTCTCGGTTCCGGTCACGCGAGCGCGCACTCGCCCCCGAGCCAGGCGCGCTGACAACTCTTCCCCAACCTCGAGTCGCGCCGCATCTTTCACCAGTTGCCCTTTCGCATCGAACACCAACGCATATCCACGATTCAGAATCGCCAGCGGCGAAAGCGCCTCCAGGCTTGGGGTCAGCCGATCCAACGCGCCGCGGATCTCCAGCAAACGCGTGTGCGCGGCTGCGCTCAGGTTCGCAACCTGAGCCTCAAGCCCTTGCCGCACCGCTGCCAGACGGCGTCGCGCGTCATAATGCCGGACTGCTGCCGAAGCATTCTCCAGGCGGCGATGGCAGCGTTCTAACGATTGCCGTTCTGCTCTTTCCAGGCGGAAGCGCTGTTCATCCAGCTTCTGCTGCCTGCGGTGGATACCGTCCATCATGCGGGCAAACGCTCCCTGCTGCGCGCGCTGGTTCAATTCCTGACGCGCCATGAGCAGGCGATAGCGCACTGCGCGTTCCAGCCGACGGTACAAATCCTCGGCTTGCGCTTCGATCTCCCGTCGCGACCGGATCACCAGTTCCGCGGCCGCTGACGGCGTTGGCGCGCGCAGATCGGCGACAAAATCTACGATGGTGAAATCGGTTTCATGCCCAATCGCCGAAATCACGGGAATCTTGGAATCTGCAACTGCACGCGCGAGGCCCTCGTGATTGAAGCAAGCCAGATCCTCGGCCGGACCTCCGCCGCGAGCGATGATGATGACTTCGACCGCTCCCTTGCGGCGCAGTTCCTGATGAAAGTGTCGCAGTCCCGCCATCACCTCGCCCGGCGCAGAGTCTCCCTGCACTTGCGCCGGATAGATCACCACATTCGCCGAATGATGGCGTCGCGCGAGAATGTTCAGAATGTCTCGCAGCGCCGCTCCCTGCGGAGAAGTGATGATGCCAATTCGTTGCGGCAATGGCGGAATCGTCTTCTTTCGCGACGCCTCGAACAATCCTTCCGCCTGCAATCGCGCCTTCAGCTGTTCAAACGCCAACTGCAAAGCGCCCGCGCCTTTCGGCTCCATGAACTCAGCCGAGATTTGCAATTCACCGCGATCTTCATACACGGTGATGCGACCGCGGACTGTGACGTGCAATCCGTTCTCCGGCCGAAACCGCAGCAGCTTAGCCGACGACCGGAACATCACCACCCGAATCTGCGCCGCTTCTTCTTTCAGCGTGAAATACAGATGCCCCGAATCCGGAATACGCAGATTAGAAACTTCGCCTTCCACCCAGCAATCGGAATACTGTCGTTCCACCAGCGAGCGCACGGCAGAAACCAAAGCTCGCACCGTCCAAACATGTCGCTCTGGCGCGCGAAACTGAAAGCCGAGTTGGTCGGACATTTCCATGAAAATCAGTCCATGAAAGCCAGCCGCGAATCACACGGTGAAGATCAGTTTACCTTGCGTTGGGAGGAATGCTTCGCGAGGTACATTGCGAGAGACCCCCTGAGTACCGGTCTTTTAGAGTCAAAGACTTAGCGGGTGGGCGAGAGCCAGGTCTTTGAATAATAAGTACTTAGCTGTAAGATATTTATAAATCAATGACTTAGCGCGATATCGTGCACTCTATCGCTTGAAATGGCCTAGTAGAAACAGGATGGCCGACAGCACTACACTCAGCACAATCGAAGTCGCCAGAGGAAAATAGATCGTCGTGTTCTTCCCGCGATAGAGGATGTCTCCCTGCAACCGGCCCAGCGGCAGCCCCGTCCGCCCTAGCAGCATGACTATGCCCCCAATTACCACCAGGGCAATGCCAAGAATCACCAGGAGCCGTCCCATCTCTGCCATGTTTTAACGCCACCGAGCTAAACTACATGATGTCCTTTATGAAAAGGCTCATTGCTCTGTTGCTCTTATCGCCTGCAGCGTCATTTAGCCAAAGCCCTTTCGATGGCACCGGGCCTTCGTGCACCTGAAAGCCGAGCGCTTGATTTCGCTGATTCGGCCCGAGAATCTGCCGTCGCGTCGCGTTGCCGAGCGCAACGGGATGACCCTCTGGAAAGAAGTGAACTGGCGAGGGCTGCCGGACTGCGTCTACGCTATCGAGAAAACGCCAGCCACGCCATTAACTGACGGCGGTCCCCAATAGAGGTTTGTCATCCCGAGCGAACTGAGGACTCTGCATCTTGCGGCGAACTACAGATCCCTCGCTACGCTCGGGATGACAAATCAATAAGGGGTGTAGCTCGTGCGCCGCCTACACCAGATCCTCCACTTTCAACTCCGCGCCGCCCTTCCACGCTTTGCGAAATTCCTGCTCCACGAACCAGGCATCGGAATTCCGATCCTGCGCCATCAGCGCCCGGTGCAAGCCAAACAACGACCGCGGATTCCGAAGATTCTTCGCCAAGTCGTCCCGGAATACCTGCTCCGCTCCTTTGGCATCCCCGCTCATCAGCAGCACTCCGCCGAGCGACTCGCGCACTGGAAAAAACCAATCCTGGGGCTCGTCATACTTCAGCGTATCCTGCACGGCGACGGCTTCGCGAAGCATACTCGCCGCCCCAGCGTTGTCTTTTTTCGCCAGCGCCACCTGCGCTCCCAGAACGTTCTCCGCAATTTTTAGAATGTCTTTGGTCTTGTTGTTAATCGGCATCTGGAAGATCGCGTCCGGCGGGGTCGCTTTCTCGGCCTCGGCCACGATCTGGTATTCCGCTTCCGCTTCGCTGATCTTTCCTTTTCCCGCCAGCGCCATCCCGCGCGCAAAGTGCCAGAAGCCAGTCGTGGCCTTCATTTCTGGATCGGGCGCCTTCATCGCCAGAATCGCGTCCCACTTATGGAAGCGCACATTCACCGCCATGGGGATCGTCATGAATCCTTCGAGCGGCGGCATGTCCTTCACCGCCGGTGCCACATGGGCCGCGAGCATCTCCGCCGCCTTGTGCGCTTCCGCATACTCTCCCACCATGGCCGAGCACATGGCGATGAAATGCAGGTTGTGGCTGTAGTACATCATCGGATAAATGCCCTGCACCCCGCTGCTCTTGATGTAGGCGCGGTCGACCGCCGCCGCTTCTTCGTTGGTTTTCAGGGCCGCCGCGTAATCTCCCGTGCGGATGTAAACATGCGCCGGCATGTGCACGATGTGTCCTGCACCCGGAGCCAGCGCGGCCAGCCGGTTCGCCGCAGGCAAAGCCCGCTCCGGAGAATTCGACGCCTCCACGGTGTGAATGTAGTAATGAAGTGCGCCCAAATGATCGGGATCGCGTTTCATCACCGATTCCAGCGTTGCCACAATCTCTTCCGTGCCCTCCGCGGGAGTTCCATCCTGATGCCACAGTCCCCACGGATGCAGGCTCATCCCCGATTCTGCGAACAGCGTTGCCGCATCCAGATCGTCGGGATTGTCCTTTACTACTTCCCGCATCGCGTCACGATAGTCTTCCGCCGCCTTCCGCCGATCGGACTTCGGGTCCGCTGGAAAGCGTTTCGCCATCGCCAAAATGTAGCCGCGCTCCGCCTCGGAAGCATTGCCACTCAGGTCCACCGCCTTCTGAATCGCCTCGTGCGCCTGCTTAAAACGGTCTTCGCTGGCCGGATCGTTGTAGTTCGGTCCCACCGCCTCGGCAATCCCCCAGTAAGCCATCGCCAGCTTCGGGTCCAGTTCCGCCGCTTTCTGAAATGAGCGCGCCGCCTCGTCATGGTTAAACGCATAAATCAGGCGTAGCCCCTGATCGAAAAACTCCTGAGCTCTTGCATTCTTGGTCGAAACCGGATGATGCAAATTGCCCAGGCCCGTCATTATCGTGACCGGTTTCGCTGCTCCCATGGCGTGATCCTGAGCCGCCACAATGATTGTGAGACTGGTGAGGATGGTAAGGCACAGCGCAGCCCGAACAGCAGTCAGCAGTTTCATACTGACCTCCTCTTAAAATGAATTAACGGTTTTCAATCGCCGTGAAAAGCGAGCGCCCCAATAACTTTGCGCGCAAGCATAGTACAAGCTTGGCCGCCGAGGCAATCGCCTGCTAACCTATCGCACCGGGGATCGTACCTCCAGACCGTCATGCCTAAGAAATCCGTCGCGCCTTTCGTTCTCGCCGAAGCTCTGCTCTCGGCCTTCGACACCAACGACCGCATCAACCACTACCTTCTCGAGAATCTGCCCGCCGAAGCCTGGCGTGCCGAGCCTCCGGGAAAAAAGGGCCGCGACGTCGCCGGCGTGGTTGCGCACATGCATAATGTTCGCGTCATGTGGTTGAAGGCCACGAAAGGAAAAGTCCCCGAGCAACTCGACCGGTTCACGGTCACGCCCGCCCAGGCAAAAAAAGCGCTCGACGCAAGCCGCACGGCACTCCGGGAAATTCTTCAATCGGCCCTTGAAACCGACGGCCGCATCAAGGGCTTTCGCCCCGACGTGGCCGGCTTCTTCGGTTATCTGATCGCCCACGACGCTCACCACCGGGGACAGATCACCATGCTCGCCCGTCAAGCCGGACACGCCATCCCGCAGAAGGCGATGTTCGGCATGTGGGAGTGGGGCGTACGTTAAACTGAGAGCGAAACTCACAGTAGACTCAGAACGGTAGTGCCAGAGTTTGAAAATTCAGCGAGGCAAGTTGGAATTGCCGGCAGCAAAAAGCAGGTCCTTCGCTTCGCTCAGGATGACAATGGTTTGGGATTATCCAAACCGAGACACTACCCTCGAAACAGAGCCAGCCAACGCATGAACAAAGCCACGATCCTGTTCAATCCCAACTCTGGCCGCCGCGGAAAAAAGCGCGACGCGGAATTGAACCACGCCATTGGCATCATCCAGTCAGCCGGCGTGCGCACCGAACTGACGGTTTGCCGCTCCAGCCAGGAAGCAACCGACAATGCCCGCTGCGCTGTAGCCGCGGGCAGTGACGCCGTTTTTGCCTGCGGCGGCGATGGCACCATCCATGATGTCATTCAGGCGTTAGCTGGAACGCCCGTCGCGCTCGCCATTCTCCCCTTCGGGACTGCCAATGCTCTCGCCCACGATCTCGGAATCCCGGTCCGCCCGAGCGCCGCGGCTCAGATCGCGGTCGGCGGCAGGGTTCGGCGTATCCCTCTCGGTCGAATTGAGTATGAAAATTTCAACGGCCAATCTGCCGCGCGCTACTTCACTGTCGCCGCCGGTGTCGGCGTCGATGCTCACCTCTTCTACAAACTGACCGCCGAACTCAAGCAGCAGTCGGGCATGGCCGGCTATTACCTGAAAGCGTGGCAGTTGTGGGCGACTCATCGCATGAGAAAGTTTGAGGTCGAGTATGCCAACGGAAACGGCTTCCGCCAACGAGCCGTCCTGACCGAACTTCTCGCGGTAAGAATCCGCTTCTTCGGCAACATTCTGCGCGAACTGGTTCCCGGAGCGTCTCTCGACTGCCCTGATCTGCGCACCGTGATGTGCCGCACCGCCAGCCGCAATGCCTACATCCAATATGTGGCCGGGGCGCTGCTCGGCCGCCAATGGAATATCAACGGCATCGATCTGGTCAGCACCTCGGAGATCATCTGTCAGTTGCCGAAGAAAGTTGATGGTCACAATGCTGAGCACGCCGACAATCGCGTCTACGTCGAGGCCGACGGCGAGCTCATAGGCCGCTTGCCGGCCAGGATGACAATGGTCCCGGACGCCCTGTCGCTGGTAGTACCAGCATGACTTTGCTCGAGGAAACTCAGGTAGGTCAAGGATTCACGTCTAGAAGACAAGCGATATATCGCGTCGTGGTGCGCTGTAAATCTGTATCATAAATCTCGCACATGCCAACCTCGAGCCAAGGCGCGATTCGCCTGTTTCGGTTCCAAGGGATCAATGTCTTTTTGCATTGGTCGTGGTTTCTGGTGGCGGCGTACGAAATCCAGAGCCGCAACGGACGTTACTCTTCAGTAGCTTGGAACATCCTTGAGTATTTGGCGCTGTTTCTGATTGTGACGTTGCATGAGTTCGGCCACTCACTCGCCTGCCGGCAAGTGGGAGGGCAGGCGAACCAGATCGTCCTCTGGCCTCTCGGCGGCGTGGCCTACGTGGATCCGCCCCCGCGTCCCGGGGCGACCCTGTGGAGCATCGCCGCCGGACCGCTGGTGAACGTCGCCCTCCTGCCGATTTTGTTCGGACTCCGTCTCGCATCGCTGGGATGGGCGCATACGATGCCTGACCTCTATCGGCTGGTGACATCGATCTTGATCATTGACGTGGGCCTGCTGGTCTTCAACATCCTGCCCATCTACCCGCTCGATGGCGGGCAGATTCTTCGGGCGCTCCTCTGGTTCGTGATGGGCCGTGCCCGCAGCCTGATGGTTGCCACCATCCTCGGTCTGATCGGTGTGGTCGGGTTTATCGGCCTGGCCATCTGGACGCGGTCCGTTTGGTACGGAGCGATCGCCGCCTTCATGCTCCTGAATTGTTGGAGCGGACTGAAACATGCGCGCGAACTCCTGCGGGTCGCGAAGTTGCCACGCCGCGACGGCTTTGCCTGTCCAGCATGCCAGGCCGCTCCGCCAATTGGCGATCTTTGGAAGTGCGGGCGCTGTGGCCAGCCGTTCGATTTTTTCCAGGCGCAAGGTGTCTGTCCGCACTGTTCAACCCAGTTTGCTTCGACCAGGTGCATGGATTGCGGCGCCGTTCGTCCCATAAGCGAATGGTCGAGTCTCACGAGCAGCCTTAGTTCGACGTTCGCAAACGAGGTAAGAAGTTAAACTAAGTCAGAGGTGAGAGGTCGGATTGCAGAGGTGACACCCGTCTGGCCTCTGCAATCTGACCTCTAACCTCCGACCTCCCATGGAACCTGTCACTCACTTTTTATTCGGAGCCGCCATGGGCCGCGCCGGCCTCAACCGCAAGACGGCCCTCGCCACCGCCACATTAACTCTGGCTGCTGAGGCCGCCGACCTCGATGTCCTTAGCCGCTTCGGAGGCTCCGCCTTCGGCTTGAACCATCACCGCGGCTTCACTCATTCTTTCCTCGGTGTGCCGCTGGTAGCAGCCGTCGTAGTCGGGTTTATCTATCTCCTCTGGCGCCTGCGCGGCCGCAAAACGCGCAATCCAAATCTTCCTCCACGCTGGGGATTGCTTTTCGCCTACGCCTGCCTAGCCGGTCTCAGTCACATCCTTCTCGACTACACGACTGCTTATGGAGTGCGTCCCTTCTGGCCGTTTTCTGAACGCTGGATTTCCTGGGACATTGTCTTCATCGTCGAGCCGGTCCTGCTCGTCGTTCTAACGCTGGGCTTGATCATTCCCGCATTGTTTTCTCTCATCAACGAAGAGATCGGCGCCCGCGGCAAAGGCACGCCAGCGGGAAGACTGGCCGCGACGCTCGCTCTCGTCGCCGTCGTAGCCTATTGGGGCGTTCGCGACTACGAGCATCGCCGCGCCCTTGCCGCGCTCCAGGCGCGCAATTACCAGGGAGCCGACGCCATCCGAGTTTCCGCCTATCCTTATTGGGTCAATCCATTCCGCTGGTACGGAGTCGTCGAAACCCCCAACTTCTTCGCCACCATGGACGTCGATTCGCTGAATTTCAATTCGACGTCTCCCGAAGTCGATCCCGAAGGCCAAATGCGGATTCAATACAAGCCCGAAGAAACGCCCGCCACTCTAGCCGCCAAGAAAACGTACCTGGGGCGCGTGTATCTGAGTTGGGCGCAGTATCCCGTGACGGAAACCGAAGAACTGGCGAACAATACCTCCGAGAACGCAGGCGCTGCCTACGTAGTCCGCTTCCGCGATCTCCGCTACGACTATCCCGGACGCGACGGACGCGGCATCCTGGGGGCGGTAGTGGTCTTGACCCGCGATCTGCAGGTAGTTGACGAACGCTTCGGAACGCGGAGCACGGACACGAAATGACTTGCTGGTGGAGAGCGCGCCTTTTCAAAACAAATTCAAACTGCCCACCGCGGAGTTTCTCTTGCTCTTGACCGGCAGCCTCGGCTCGCGCAACAATCCTAATTGACGTCAACGAGGTGGATCATGCTGGCTTATCTATTTGTCATTTTTGCGGTCGTGGCGCGGATGCCGTTCATGCCGCATCCATGGAATCTCACCCCAGTAGCGGCGGCGCTGCTCTATTTTGGCGCGCGCGGTTCCAGAAACCAGCTATGGGTGCCGTTAGCGCTGCTCGCGGCCTCCGACGTCATCCTGGACAAATTCGTGTACGCCTACGCCTTCACCTGGGACCATCTCGTAACCTGGGCGTGGTATGCGGCGATCTTGTGGCTGGGGACGGCTCTGCGCGGAATCGACCTGCGTGAAAACGCCGCCTGGCTGCGGGTCGGCGGAGCCGCGCTCGCCAGTTCCATCTCGTTCTTCATCGTCAGTAATTTCGCCGTGTGGGCCGCCTGGAGCATGTATCCGAAAACCTTGTCCGGTCTCACGACCTGCTACGCGGCCGGCCTGCCGTTCTTCCGCCACGCAGTAGCAGGCGACATGCTCTTCACCGCACTCGCATTCGGATTGCCAGCATTAGCCGCTGCGCTAGCCCGCTCCACCAGAAAGCCGCAAGACGCAGCAGCAGCTTAGGTAGGATCGTGTAGGGACGGCCGCCCTCGGCCGTCCAAGGCGAGCGCAGCTCGGCTGCGCTTGGCGCGGCGCCAGATCAGCCAGCCCGCCACCAGCACTCCGACTCCCACCAGAATCCACACGAAGTGGTGCGCGAAAAGGTTCCCCGTCATTGCGACAATCTGCGGACCAAACCAGAGAGTCAGCAACGCCTCAATCAGAAAGCGCAGGAAGCGGCCCGCAAAAATTGCCAGCAAAAAATGCCCGAAGTTCATCTCGAACGCCGCCGCGGCCAGGACAAAGATCTTGAAAGGCGCGGGCGGCGGCAGCATCGCCGGAAACATCAGCGCCCAGAATTCATGGTGATCGAAAGATTTGTGAATCTTCTCGAACCGCTCCGGCGAAAGTCGCTTGCGCAGCAGCACCTCCCCGCCGGTGTATCCAATGATGTAGAGAACGATGCTTCCGAGCGCCGAGCCCGCCGAAGCCAGCAGCACATACAACAGGAACCGCGAGCGATCGTTGTAAACGTAGCCCACGAAAATCGCATCGAGCGGCATGCCCAGGAATGAGCCATCCACCGCGGCAAATGCCAGCATCCCCCAAGGCCCCAGCGGCGCGAGAACGTGCTTGATCCACTCCCCGTAAGCGTGGACAAAATGTTTGATCTTGTTCAAGTGGGTAAGATTAGTTTACGCGAGAAGCAGAGAGCGGTCGTTAGTCGCTGGTCGTTAGTCGTTGGCAAATGCAGATCCCTCGCTCCGCTCGGGATGACAACCCGAAGCAGGAATTGCTAACGACAGCAACCATCGACGAACGGCTATCGACCTTCATGCGCCGTCTTTCCCGCAATCAACTCCAGCGCATGCGGAAGCAAATCGATCACCGCCTCCAGCGATTCGACCGCCCCCGCCGGACTGCCCGGCAGATTCAGAATCAGGCTGGTTCCGCGGATACCGCACACGCCGCGGCTGAGCGCGGCGAAGCGTGTCTTCTGCACTCCCTGCAAACGCATCTGCTCCGCGAGCCCTTCCACCAGGCGTTCGCAAACCGCAACCGTAGCTTCCGGTGTCACGTCGCGCGGAGCGATCCCCGTCCCTCCCGTGGTCACCACCAATCGAGCCGACCGGCACAACTCAATCAGTTTTTCCTGAATTGCGGCGCGCTCGTCGGCCACCACGCTGCGCGCCACCACCTGAAAGTTGCGCCGCCCCAAGGCTTCCGCCACTGCCGGACCGGAGAGATCCACTTTTTCGCCGCGCGAACACGAATCGCTTACCGTCAATACTGCCGCCGCCATGCTCCCCAACGAAGCATCAGGTGTCGAGGAGGACATCTTCACCCTCAGCCGCGGCGTCGCGCTGCGCCTCGTCCAGTTGCCGCAATCCTTCCATCAACAGGCCCTGCGTATTCAGCGTCGTCGTTTCCTGCGACGACTTGCCGTTGAAATCGATCTGGAAGTTCCCTTCTGTCCAGCGCAGCACCTTGAAAACCGCTTCGTCTCCCGTAATCGAGCCGTACGCAGCGTGCTTGGCTTGTCCCTGGCTGAAATAGATCTCGCACTTGTCGTCGGCGTTAGTCATGGTAAGAAGGCAACTTTTGCGTCCCATCTCCAGCGATTGCACCAGGTCGATCACGTTCATCTGTGACAGGCTGCCGCGCAGGATGCCATCGGTGGATGCCGCCTTGCTCATCTTCTCGAGCGCGATGCGGTCCACCACGCGCTTGATTTTGTGCGTGGCATCTTTCAGAAAAAAAGGTTTTTCCAGATAGTCTTCAATCGGATCCTGCATCGACAACCGTTCGCTGATGTCGGCCTTGCTGGCCATCAGAATGACCGCGATCCCCGCCGTGGCCGGCCTGCTCTTCAGTTTTTCCAGCAACTGCCGCCCATCCATGCCCGGCATGCGATAGTCGCTGATTAACACATCCGGCAGGTCGTCGACTGCCTTCAATAACGCATCGGCTGCGTCGGTTGCGACCGTGACCTCGCCCATCGCCGAGAGCGCTTGCTGCAACATCCCCAGCACCATCGGGTTGTCGTCCACCAGCAAGATTTTGACGTTGCTCGCCATAAAGAACTATTTGCGCTTCCCACTTCGCCGATACTCGCCGCACTTGCCCCCCGACTTCCGCTCCAAAACCACGTCCCGGATTTCAATCCCCTTGTCGAGCGCCTTGCACATGTCGTAAACGGTAAGTGCCGCCACGCTGGCCGCGACCAGTGCTTCCATCTCCACGCCCGTCTCCGCCGTGGTCTTTACTTTTGTGGCAATAGAAACGCCATTCTCGCACACGCGTAGAGTCACAGCAATGTGCGACAGCGGCACCGGATGGCACATCGGAATCAACTCCGCCGTCCGCTTCGCCGCCATGATTCCCGCTGTCCGCGCCACCTCCAGCGGGTCGCCCTTAGGATTTTTCGGCAGCGCCCGCAGCACTTCGGGACTCATGAGAACGAAGGCGCTAGCCTCCGCCTCGCGCGCCGTTCGTGCCTTCGCCGACACGTCCACCATGCGAGCCTGCCCTTGCGCATCGTAGTGAGATAGTTTTCTCGGCATCATTAACAGGAATCCCACTCATCGACTGGAATCCCACTCATCGCAAACCCGCGATGAGTGGGGCACCCTAGGTTAACCCAGATTTCGTCCCGCTTCACCGCATCAACAACGCCACCCACTCCCCCGCCTCGATCCGCTCGCGATCCGGAGGAATCACCATATAGCAGTTAGCCCGAGCCAGCGCGGCGATGTCCCCTGACCCTTGCCACCGCGCCAGTTCCACCTCGGCATTTTCAAACTCTCCCGAAAGCACCGCCGGAAGAAATCTCTTCAACCTAGTCTTAGTCCGTATCTCCGATTTCAGGCGCGCCCGCAGAAAAATCAACCGCCGCGCAGTCATCCCTGCCAAAGCCTCAATCATAGGCCGGGCAAACAGCTCAAAAGTCACCATGGTAGATACCGGATTCCCCGGCAGCCCAAAGAAATACCGCTTGTGTGGCACTGGCGCCACCGCCCGCGTGCCGGCAGCGTCCTTGTCTCCGGAGCGGGCGAGGGCGCCCGCTCCACACGAACCGAATACTACCGGGCGGCCCGGCTGAATTTCCGCTCCCGTAAAATAAAATTCTGCCTTCAGTTCCCCAAGCACCCGTTCCACCAGATCGTACTTCCCCATGGAGACGCCGCCCGTCAGCAACAAGAGATCGCAATCCAGCCCTTCTTCGATCAAGACGCGAAGCCGCCCAGCCTCATCTGGAGCGACCCCAAGCCGCACCGCCTGTCCACCCGCATCGCAAACCTGCGCCGCCAACGAATAGGAATTCGAGTTCCGAATCTGTGCCGGGCCCGGCGTCGCATCAATTTCCACCACTTCATCGCCGGTAGAAAGCACCGCTACGCGCGGCTTCCGGAAAACCTGCACCCGGCTCTTGCCCACCGACGCCGCAATGGCTATCACCGCGTGATCCAAGCGCCGTCCGCGGTCCAGCAGCAGCTGTCCCACCCACGCTTCCGACGCCCGAGGAACAAAATTCTCCCCGACGCGAACGCCGCGCTGAATATCAACGAATCGAGCGGCGGAAGTGTCGCGTGCTGACCCGAGGACGCCCTGGGTCAAAGCCGTGTGTTCCACCATGACCACCGCATCCGCGCCCGCGGGCAACGGAGCCCCCGTCATGATCCCCACCGCCTGCCCGCATCCAACCGAGCACGCAGCCGAATCCGGCCAGATACCTGCCTTCACCTCGCCCACCACTTCCAGCCGCGCCGGAACCTCCGCCAGGTCCGCCGCCCGCACCGCATATCCATCCCGAGCTGCCCGATCGAAAGGAGGAAAGTCGCGGTCCGCCAGAATTCCCTCTGCCAGCACCCGTCCCAACCCCGCCAGCAGTTCCACCGTCTCCGCCTCCGTCGGAGACACGCCAGCCGCGTGCTGCTCTACGAGGTGCCGAGCCTGTTCAAAGCTGACAATTCCCGCCGTAGAAGCAGTGGAAGACATGCACGGATCATATCCTGCCCGCTTCTTCGCGGGCCACCACTGCGCAACATCGGAAAGGGTGTAGGGGTCCTTCGACTGCGCATTGACTTCACTTCGTGAACTCAATCCTCCGCTCAGGATGACACGGTTTCGGATGACAGGGGTGGGGGAGCTCAGGCGCGGCTGACGTGCACTACCGCGCCAGTTCCTGCCCCAGAACGGTCGCATTACTGGCGAAGCAAAGCCCGGTTTCGAGATCTACCAGTCCGGAGCGGACCAGTTTCGCAATCTCGCCGTCGAAGTGCTGCATGCCTTCGTTGCCGCTGGCCTTGATCGCATCCAGCAAAGTGCGCCCAGGTCGCTCGCCTTGCTCGACGCAGTCGCGAGTGCGCGAGTTGGATTTCAAAATTTCCACCACCGGCACACGGTCGCCACCATCAGTCCGCGGGATCAGCCGCTGCGCAATGATGTAGCGGAAAGTTTTGGCCAGACGTTCTCGCACCGATTGCTGCTCCGCCGTTGAGAACGTACCTACAATGCGCTCCACCGTCTTCGAGGCATCCACGGTGTGCATGCTGGAAAGAACGAGATGCCCGTTTTCGGCGGCTTCGAGAAGAATCTCCAGCGTTTCCCGGTCGCGGATTTCGCCCACCATAATCACGTGCGGTGCCTGACGCAGGGCCGCTTGCAGCGCCATCGGAAAAGTCGGCGTGTCGCTATGCAACTCTCGCTGATGCACGGTTGATTTTTTGTGCTTGTGCAGAAACTCGATGGGATCTTCGACCGTCAGAACGTGATAGCAATGCTGGCTGTTGATGCGATCAATCAAAGCCGCCAGCGTCGAAGATTTGCCCGAGCCGGTTCCGCCTGTCACCAGGATGATTCCGTTACGGACTTGCGCCGCCTCTTCCAATTGCGCCGGCAGATGCAGCGAATGGAAAGTCGGAATGACCGTCGGGATGACGCGCATCACGATCGCGCAACTTCCCCGCTGGATAAACACGTTCACCCGGAACCGCGCCATTCCCGGCAATCCGTAGGAGACGTCGCACGAGCCCTGCTCGCGCAGCGTGCTGATCGCCTGTTTATTGTTGCCGATCAGATCAGCCGCGATTCGTCGCGTGTCATCCGCCGAAAGGGTTTTGCTGCCGGGGATTTCGACCGCCGTAAGTTGACCGTGAATTTCAACCTGCGGCGGACGCCCCGGCGAAAACATCAGGTCGCTGACTTTCTCGGAGGTGCGCAACATTCCGGCAAGCAGAACCGGAGTCGGAATCGAGTCCGTTCCGCTGATGCCCTCGAAGGCAATCGCAATCGGGGAATTCCCCGTAGCCGCCATTCCACACGCTCCCAGCAAATAATGATCAGTATTGACGCCACAGGGGAGAAATCCAGGACGAGGAGTCTATGCCATGAATGTAGCGCGAATGCGAGGAAGAGCGAAGGACAAGTAGGTCATAGACCTAGGTAACTGACGAAGGCAGTACCCAGTACTCAGTACCCAGAAAAACCAAGGGCGTTGAGAACTGGGTACTGGCAACTGGGTACTGGTACTGAAATGTCCCTATTACTTCGCTTTTTTCTTGGTTCCGAAGCCCGTTTCTACTGGCGCGCCGATGCTCGTTAGCAGGTCTTTGGCCGCCTGGGCGTAACGCCCGGTGGGGGCAAGCTCAAGATACTTCTGAAAGGCCGCAGCCGTACCTTCAGGCGCGATTGTCTTGCCATCCTTTCCGATCGTCATCTTGGCGACTAAGTTCAAGCCCTTCTGGTAGTAGGCTTCGGCCTTGGTTGGATCGGCGGCAATCACCTTGTCCCATACCGCAATCGCCTCGTCCGCCTTGCCCGCGTTGGTTAGGACCGCGCCGGTGTTGAATAGATAAGATCCGGCGTGCGCCGGATCCAGACCAGCAGCCTTGTTATAGTTCGACACGGCATCATCGATCTTGCCCGACTTCGCATAAACTTCGGCAAGGTTGTTGTAGTAGGCAGCCAGCTTTTGATTATTGTCGGCCTCTTTCTGGGCCGTTTCAGAAGCGGTGCGCAGGTCAATTGCCTTCTGGTAATCGGCGGCGGCCAGCTCGAAGCGCTTCTGTTTGTCAGCGGGATCGGTTTGCTTGGGCGCCGACATGCGGTAGGCATCGGCCAGTTTGAACCAGATCAAATCGCGGGTGCCGTCGATCTGGTTGGCGTCGTTCAGAGTGGTGATCGCGGTTTCGTAGTCTCCCGCATCGGAAGCCGTCTTGGCGGCGTTAAGCTTTTCGTTAAGCGTGCCAACGGTCTTTTTTTCGGCTGAAGCTTTGGCGTTGGCTTCGTTCACCTTCGCGGCTTGTTCGGCCGTCATTCCCTGCCCGGCTGCGCTTGAGTGTTCTTTCTTCAGGTCGAAGTCCTGCGTCGTTTCGTCCACGCTCACCGGAATGCCCTTGAAGTAAAAGAGTTGCTTGCCGTCTTTGTAGAGTGTGACGTTGTAGCGGCCAGGATTGACGCCGAGCGAGAAATATTCGCCCTTGTTGTTGGTTTTGAGAGTGTACTTGTGGCCAGTGTCGGTCGAAAGCCACTCCACTTCGGCTCCGGCGATCGGCTTGCCGTCGTCGTCTTTGCAAACTCCCTTCACACTGCCCGTGATTTGCGCGAATGCGAGTGGAGCAGACAGCCCCAAGACAAGAACAAGCAGCAGGGGAAGGATGAAATATTTCCTCATGATTGTGCCTCCCGGCATTGCATCAATTTAAAGACCGTTTATGACACACCAACTAGCTCAGTCGGGCTGCGGGTTCCTCGTACGGAATGGGATCTTCCGCGCCCGCATCGCGAAAGGCACGCAGGCGGAGCACACAGCTGTCGCAGACACCGCAGGCGCGATCCTCACGCTGATAGCATGACCACGTTAAATCGAACGGGGCACCCAGTTCAAGGCCCAGCGTCACAATCTCGGCTTTGTGCATCGCAATTAGCGGTGTTACCACCCGGATCGTTCCTTCTCGGGTGCCCGCTTTCACCACTTCATTGAACGCTCGATAATACTCCGGCCGACAATCGGGGTACCCGGAACTGTCGGGTTCAACCGCTCCAATGTAGACTTCTTCGGCTCCCAGCACTTCCGCCCAACTGACGGCGACGGCGAGAAAATGCGCGTTGCGGAAAGGGACGTATGTCACAGGCACGCTGGAACCGATGGCCTGCGCTTTGGGAACGGCAATGCTGGAGTCGGTCAGGGCCGATCCTCCGATGGCGCGCAGCGCTTCATTGCGCACGAGCAACCGGTCCCGAATTTGGAGCCGGTCGCAGATGCTTTCAAAGGCACGCCGTTCGCGCTGCTCGGTGCGCTGTCCGTAGCTCACGTGGACGGCAGCGGCTTGTCGGTCGCGTGCTGCAAGCGCCGCACACACGCAAGAATCCATGCCGCCGCTCAGCAGAACCACGGCCCGGCTCCGTTTGGTTGACTTCGATGCCATCCAGTTGCCTCGCGGCGTCGTTAATCTCTCCCTTTCAATTCTAAGCCAGTGGACGGCATTTGACCCCGTTTTCAGGCCCCGTGACCTGAGGACCCTCCTGTGAGAGCACATTTTGCGCTCGCGCGAAGCCCTTCCTCCCACTTGTTACAGATTTGATTCTTAACCATGCAGAGTCGGCGGCAGGCGAATTTCGCTCGTCCAGATTCGCACCAGGACGCGCCTTCAGGGGTTACATCTCGGAATCCAAGGTCAGCGGAGGTGATTAACGCCGCGGAGACGCGGTGGGCAATCCTCCCTCGTAGTACGCCTCAGGGGCGTCCTCGAGGGTCTTTCCCTTTTCGTTGAAGATGGGGTTGTGGAGGACGCCCGCCCGTTGGAGCGCAAACTGCACCGTGGTTCCGAGCACGCCGAGTCCGTATTGCACGCTGCGGCGGAAATTAATGGAAGAGGCTTCCTCGAAATACTTGGTCGGGCAGGAAACTTCGCCGATGCGGAAGCCGAAATGGACGCATTGCGCCAGCATCTGATTATCGAAAACGAAATCGTCGCTATTCTCGCCCAGCGGCAGCCGGGTAAGCACCTCGCGGCTGAAAGCGCGATAACCGGTATGATACTCCGACAATTTGACGCGCAGGAACAGGTTCTCAAAAGCGGTCAACAGGCGGTTGGCGACGTACTTATAGAGCGGCATGCCTCCCCGCAACGCGGTACCGCCGATGATGCGAGAACCGAGAACAACATCATAGACGCCATAAGCAACCATGCTTGACATGGCGGTCACAAGCAGCGGCGTGTACTGGTAATCGGGATGCACCATGATTACCACGTCGGCGCCGGCGGCTAGAGCTTCGCGGTAGCAGGTCTGCTGATTGCGGCCATAGCCGTAGTTGCGGTTATGAGCGAAGGTCTGCAAGCCGAGTTGGTGTGCGACTTCGAGGGTACGGTCGGAACTGTGATCATCGACAAGAATGCGAATATCGACCAAGTCGGGTAATTCGCGAACGGTCGCTTCCAGCGTCTTTTCCGCATTGTAAGCGGGGAATACGACGGCAACGCGTTTGCCGTTGACCATGCAGTATTTTCCTCGATGGACTGCATGCATCATAACCGGAAATGCAGACTCTTGCGCAGCACCCGGTTCGCGGAGGGACGGGGGTCCTCGCCGTCCAGATAGTGCGAGGGGAACAAAACAAGCGAAGATATTGTGGCGTCTGTGTTGGTAGACTATCCACAGCCCCTGTTACTGCGCCGAACCGTGAGCGCCCTTGAACTGTCGGCGACCTATGGGCGAAACTGGAAACATGCCTGCTCCTCGTACTCTGTTTGAGAAAATCTGGGATGCGCACGTGGTCGCTGCTCCGGAAGGGCAGTCGGCGCTCCTCTATATCGATTTGCACCTGGTGCATGAAGTGACGTCGCCGCAGGCTTTCGACGGGCTTCGCGCCAATAGACGGCGTCTGCGTCAGCCTTTGCGCACGGTAGCAACGGTCGACCACAACATTCCGACTACTCCGCGAGGGCTGCCGATCACCGACCCGATTGCGGCCAAGCAGATTGAAGCGCTGCAGAAAAATTGCCGCGAGTTTGGCGTGCCTTTGTTTGATATGGACTCGGCCGAGCAGGGCATAGTACACGTCATTGGCCCGGAACTGGGCATCACCCTGCCAGGGATGACGATTGTCTGCGGCGACAGTCACACCTCGACCCACGGTGCGTTTGGATCGCTGGCGTTTGGCATTGGAACATCAGAAGTGGAACACGTTTTGGCCACGCAATGCCTGCCGCAGAAAAAACCAAAGACGATGCAGATCCACGTCACCGGGAAACTGGCGGACGGCGTCACGTCTAAGGATCTGGCGCTCGGAATTATCGGGCGGATTGGCACCGACGGCGCCACCGGTTATGTAATCGAGTACACGGGCGAGGCGGTGCGCGGGTTGTCGATGGAAGCGCGCATGACGCTGTGCAATATGAGCATTGAGGCGGGCGCGCGAGCCGGGCTGATTGCGCCCGACGATACGACGTTCGCGTATGCCAGCGGTCGGCGCTTTGCACCTAAAGGAAAAGATTGGGAAGCATCGGTTGCGTATTGGCGAACGCTGGCCACCGATCGCGGAGCCACGTTCGATCGCGTAGTTGAGGTTGACGCGTCATCGCTGGCGCCCTTTGTGACGTGGGGGACGAATCCCGGAATGGTGGTGGCTGTGAACGGGCGTGTTCCCGAGTTGAAAAGCTTTGCGCAAGAATCGGACCGGCGCGCGGCCGAACAGGCGCTCGCCTACATGGGGCTCGATCCCGGAACGCCCATCGAAGCCATCGCCGTGGACCGGGTGTTCATCGGATCGTGCACCAACTCACGCATCGAGGACCTGCGAGCGGCGGCGCGCGTAGCGAAGGGGCAGCACGTGAATCCGAAGGTTCGCGCCATGGTGGTTCCGGGATCACAAGCCATCAAGCGCGCGGCCGAACAGGAAGGCTTGCACCGCATTTTCCTGGATGCCGGATTCGAGTGGCGCGAATCGGGATGCTCGATGTGTCTCGGCATGAATCCCGACATACTGCAGCCAGGAGAGCGCTGCGCATCCACCAGCAACCGCAATTTCGAAGGACGACAGGGCCGCGGGGGACGCACTCACCTGGTGAGCCCCATGATGGCCGCCGCCGCCGCGATTGCTGGTCATTTTACCGATATAAGGGATTGGCAATTTCACTGAGCGAAGAAAACTATGCAACCGTTTCGCAAGCACACTGGCGTCGTTGTCCCGCTCGACAAAGTGAATGTCGACACCGACCAGATTATCCCTAAGCAGTTTTTGAAGCGTATCGAGCGCACGGGATTCGGCGAATTCCTGTTCTACGATTGGCGCTTTGTGGGTGATGGAAAGGAGCGCAAGAAAACGACGGGCGATTTCGTGCTCGACCAGCCGCGCTACGCGAAGGCCTCGATCCTCGTTGCAGGGAAAAATTTCGGCTGCGGCTCCTCGCGCGAACATGCCGTCTGGGCGCTGGCGGATTTTGGCTTCCGGGTGGTGATCGCATCGTCATTTGCCGATATCTTCGCCAATAACAGCCTGAAGAATGGCCTGCTGACGGTGCGGCTCAACGAAGAGCAGGTGGCGGGGATTATGCGCCGTGCGAAGGAGATCGAAAATTACCAACTGACAGTCGATCTCGAAAATTCGCAAGTGGACGACGGACGAGGATTTACGGCGACGTTTACGATGGATGAATTCTCGCGCCATTGTCTGCTGAACGGTTTGGACGATATCGGACTTACGCTCGAACACGAGGCGCGGATTGCGGCGTATGAAGCAGAACATCCTGTGCGCGCGGAAATGAAGGCAATTCTGGGTGGTTTGGCACGACCCTAGTATTGAGAGCGCAGCGGTGGGTGACGGGCCGCGCCGCGCCACAATCAGCTGGGAGATCGGTAGTGTCGCAGTTTGAAAATTTAGCGAGGCAAGTTGGAATTGCCGGCAGCAAAAAGCAGGTCCTTCGCTCTGCTCAGGATGACAATGGTTCGGGATTATCCAAACTGAGACACTACTTGGCGACCAATCCTTCTGACGCGAACTCCTTCCACGTTGTACACTTTCCAGTTTGAACACTAGCGCGGTGTTGGGTCACACCTCACGCTGAATTGGAGCGCATTCGTGAAAAAGCTTTTCTTCGTCTTCACTCTCAACCTCCTGGTTCTGCTTTCCGTCGGACGCGCCCAGACCGTTGCGCCGGTCGCGCCCAAGCAACTCACGATTGAACAGATTTTCGCGGAAGGTGGAATCACCGGCCGCGCTCCAGAGACCATCAAGTGGAGTCCGGATGGCACCAAGGTGTCTTTCGTGCAGCGCGACGACGCTGGCGAACACGGTGAACTCTGGTATGCGGACGCGGTGACGGGCGAGAAGAAAATACTGGTCAGCGAAGCCAAACTGTCGCAACTCGCTCCTCCTACGAGCAAAATCCATGACGAGCGCGAGAAAGAGCGCGTGATGCGGTATCACGTTGCCGCTTATACATGGTCGCCCGACTCCAAACACCTCCTTTTCGATTCCCAGGGACAGCTCTGGTATTACAGCCTCGAT
>Ga0209415_10004226_pt1 | contig 26421 bp, 21 predicted proteins | sample PeaSoiSIISIP2007_FD_187696 | JGI IMG/M metagenome (GOLD analysis project Ga0209415, IMG submission 187696) | Peat soil microbial communities from Weissenstadt, Germany - SII-SIP-2007 (SPAdes) (version 2) | ecosystem: Environmental > Terrestrial > Soil > Wetlands > Peat | place: Germany... | reverse complement strand
GAGGTAGAACGGCTGCAGGCACGTTTGGCCGAGGCCGAAGAAAAGTCCAATCGAGCCATATCAATGGCTGAGCAAACCAAAGCGGGTCACGTCTATGTTCTGTCAAATATTGGCACGCTTGGCGAAGGAATATTCAAGGTTGGTATGACGCGCCGGTTGGACCCAATGGAGCGAGTCTACGAGTTGGGAAGCGCATCTGTACCTTTCCCGTTCGATGTGCACGCTATGATCTCATGCAATGATGCCCCATCGCTGGAAGCGGCCTTACACCGTGCCTTGCGAAAAAAACGAGTCAACAGAGCGAGACCGCGTAAGGAGTTCTTCCGAACCACCATCGATGAACTCCGCGAAATTGTTCGCGGAAATCACGAGGGCGAAATCGACTACATTGCCGAGCCGGAAGCCCTGGAGTATCGGCAGAGCCTAACGATGTCGGACGAAGATGCGGAATACATCGAAAGTGTTTACGACGCGGTGGATGAAGAGAATGAAACCACTGCCGGGAGCGAACCAGATTAGAACATAAGGGGACATTCAAGATTTCCACTGACGGCCGAAAGGCGCCCAAGAGGCCACCGGCGATTTTTGTTGAGGTCGGGGACCCGGCCGGCATCGCGTCCCCCGTTCTTCATTTTACAACCCGTTAATCCCGCCCATTCCCCCACATCCCCGCTGCCCGCCGAAAAATTAATTCCCAAAAATCCGCGCTTTCCAGAAAACACGCCCAAAACCTTCACCTCCCCGCTATAGATGTAGAGGGAGGTGCATTTTTTGTTGTCGATCCAACGTCGATTATCCCGGCCCGAATGCGTTCATCCAAAACGGCGACAAAATGGCCGACCGAGGCTCTCTCAAATGGGTCCCGCTTGTGACAGCGACAAAACCCCCCGTGGCGCAGTCGAAAACAGGGGTTTTGTCACCAACGCACCCGGGTCGATTCTGCAACCGTAGTCTTAGGATGACCATTCAAGCAAGCAAATGCAGACTCACCGCGGATTACGCGGATTGACACCGATGGGAATAATGAACTCATCCAGTTTTTTATCCGCGCTTTCCGCGAAATCCGTGGTTCAATCTCCCTTCAAATGGCGACAAAATGCCCGACCGGTGCTTTTTCAAGTGGGTCCCCCCGTCAACGTCAACAAAACCCCCCGCGGCGCTGTCGAAAACGGGGGTTTCGTTGACGGCACCACAAGGCCAATTCTGCAACCGTAGTTTTGTGATGGCCATTGAAGGGCTGTCCAAGGCCCATTCTTGGCGTCCTTCGTGTCTTGGCGGTTTATCTCTCCTCTTGTTCCACGGCCTTGCCTCCGAACGGTCCGCGGGTAAAACTCTTGCCGGGGATTCGATGACGACAGTTCCAGTTACCAATGAACAATCAGCCGCACCGCGATTCGAGCGCCTTCGGCGTCTGGCCTTGCTCGCGACCGTCTGGATCGTCCTTCTAACCCTGTCGGCGTGTGTTTTCCGTGTCGGCGTGCAGTTACGCCATTGGGCTTGGACTCACGCCCAAAACATGCATTTCCAAGGTGACGCCACGCATGCGTATATATGGGGAACCTATGCCGATCGGAACGGCCTGCTCGGAATATATCGTCAGATCCGCTCGGATTACGGCGATCAACCGCCGCAGACCATGGGATTGGATTACAGCCCGCTCCGGCTCACGATCGTGACCATCTGGGCGCAGTGGGTCAACCGGCATTTCGACGCCAACGATCAGTGGGACCCAAACACCAGCTACGAATTCCACCGGCCGTTGCTTTTGCTGAACGCCGCCTGCGAAGCGACGGCGGCCGTGGGCGTCGTTCTGGTCCTTCGGCTCATGCGGCGGATCGTGATACCCAACTCCGATCGTGCTCCGGGATTTCTGAACTGGCTGCGCGAATATCTGCCGTTGGCCGTTGCCGCATTATTGGTCTGGTTCAATCCCGCGTTGATTTTGAACGATTGCTGGCCGCAATGGGACGCCTGGATTTTGCCCTGCTTCATCTTCGCCCTCTATTGTTCGATGCGCGGATGGTGGTTCAGCGCGGGGGCGATTCTGGCGCTGGGGGCGATGCTCAAGGGTCAGATCCTTTTCGTCGCGCCGGTGTTTTTTCTCTGGCCGCTGTTTTCAATGCGCTGGCTGCCGCTGGCGCGGCTGGCGGCGGGGTTTGCCGTTGCAATCACCGTCATCGCCATTCCGTGGACGCTGACTCACACGGGCGACGTGGTCCTGGCCTGCGTTGGGGCGATGTTTTCGGCCGCACTGCTGATCTTCCGCAAGGGCTGGCGGCGGCCGGTGTTTCAACTTCTCGCCGCCGTCGCTTTCGTCGTGCCCGTCTGGCTCACGCCACTAATTCTCACCGGCGATCTTTCCTGGTTCGTTCTCCCGTTTGAATACGGACCGGTCAAGCACACGGAGCTCAGCACGGTCGGCACCAGCAACCTCGGCGCTCTCCTTCACGAGGAATGGGGCTGGGAGGGCGACAGCCCGGTCGATCTTCCCCTCCCCTTAGGCCATGACCTGCAAACGGACTTGCGAACCGCGCTGGTAGCGCTCTACGCGATTTGCTTGGTCGCCTGCGGTATCGCCGCCGCCGTCCAATGGCGCCGCCGCGACTGGCGATTCCTCCTGGCGATCTATGTGCCCTGGGTCTTGTTTTTCGCGCTCATGCCGTATTTGAACAATCGCTATCTCCTCTGGGCCTCCGCCTTTTTTCCCTTGCTGATTCCGCTTGGAGTAGGCATGACCCTTCTGGGCGGACTCATTTGCCTCTGCTGTTGCGCGATGCTGGTGGAGATCATGTGCAGGTTCAACTCGGATTCAGATCCGACATTGCAGAGCCTATCGCACGGCATGTATCCCGGCCTGGCGTATCTGGTTTTGATGATCGCCGCCATATTTCTCTACAACGCCGCAATCTTCCGTCAATCAAAGCGTCCAGCTTGAAATTTGTCGGTTCCTTTGCTCGGGGCGCATTGACATTGCCGATGCTGAAGTTAACTTCCCTGATTCTGCGGTAAAACCTACCGCCATTCCCCCAGCAATGGATTCCGGGGGAATTAAATACGGGTAAGGAGGCCCAATGCCGGATCGCAATCCCATCCTTGATGTGCCTCTGATGGACATCATGCGTTCTGAAATCGCGCTGCCCCTGCAGCAGATGCTGCACTTGTACAATGTCGGAAGTTTTCTGAAGGCCTGGGGCAATCCGCAAAACCATAGGACCATCGAACAGGTGTTCGATTCGCCCGAGCAGGCGCATCACGCCGCCGCCGTTTGCGCCGCCTGGCTGGGCGTCAAGATCGCCGTCAGCCACGACCCGAACCTCGGTTGGTGGTGGCCCGCCGACGAGCGCCAGCACATGGAGGCGTAGGGGATTGCCTATTGCCTATTTCCAATGGCCTATTGGAATACGGGAGTCCGCGATCTTCTCATCTTCCAATAGGCAATAGGCAATAGGCAATAGGCAATTGGCAAATCGCGATTGACCGCCGCGTGTTTTCCGGTACAATCCCAGCAAATGTTGTTTTCCTCGACCATTTCCGGCCGTATCATTACCCCGCGACAATCCGGGTAGGGCCGACGGTTCAACGTGAATTAACCACAAGCCCTGCCCGATGGCAGGGTTTTTTGTTTAACGGCTAGAGTTTTTCAAAGACCACGACCATGCAACCCCGACGCATCGAAATCTACGACACGACGCTCCGCGATGGAACCCAAGGCGAAGGATTTAATCTCTCCCTTCAGGACAAGCTCCAGATTGCGCAGAAGCTCGACTTCCTCGGCGTCGATTACATCGAGGGCGGGTTTCCGCTATCCAATCCCAAGGATGCCGCGTTCTTCCGCGACGTCACGGGCCTCAACCTGAAGATCGCCAAAATCTCGGCCTTCGGCATGACCCGCCGCCGGGGCATGAAAGCGGACGAAGACCCCGGCATGCACGCCCTCCTCGACGCGCAAACTCCCGCGGTTACCCTCGTCGGCAAATCCAGCCAGTTCCAGGTTCAGAATATCCTATCCGTCACGTTGGAAGAGAACCTGACGATGATCGCCGACTCGATCCGTTTTCTGCGCTCCGCGGGCCGGGAGGTCATTTACGATGCGGAGCATTTCTTCGATGCGTTTGTGCAGAACCGGGATTACGCCTTGCAAACGCTTCATGCCGCCCAGGAAGCGGGCGCGGCGGTGCTGGTTCTGTGCGATACCAACGGCGGAAGTCTGCCGGAATCCGTCGCCGCCGCCGTCGCCGAGGCCAGGCGGCAAACCTCGGTCCGCCTCGGCATCCACACGCACAACGACGCGGCTCTCGCCGTCGCCAATGCCCACGCCGCCATCGCCGCCGGCGCGGATCACGTTCAGGGGACCATCAACGGCGTCGGCGAGCGATGCGGAAACATGGACTTGATCCCGCTCATCGCCAATCTACAGGTCAAGTATAAATACGATTGCCTGCGCCCCGGCTCGCTGAAGCGCCTCACCGAGGTGAGCCGATTCGTTTACGAGATCGCCAACCTCAACCCGATCGGGGGCCAGCCCTACGTCGGCGCCAGCGCGTTCGCCCACAAGGGCGGCATGCACGTCCACGCGGTCCAGAAGCACGCTGCCACCTACGAGCACGTTTCTCCCGACGCCGTAGGAAATACCCGCAAAATCCTGGTCAGCGAACTCTCCGGCGCCAGCAATATTTCCGCCAAGATCGGGCACAAGTTCGACATCGAAAAAGACAAGGCGGTCCTTCGCCGGCTCCTGGGAAAGGTCCAGGACCTGGAAAACGCCGGATATCACTTCGAGGCGGCCGAAGGCAGCTTCGAGTTGCTGGTCCGCAAGGAGATCGGCCGATATACGCGGTTCTTCGACCTGGATCACTATCGCGTTACGATTTTCAAGCACGACGCCGACGAGCCGGTTTCCGAGGCCACCGTCAAACTCCAGGTGAACGGCCACCCGGAACATCACGTTGCCGAGGGCGATGGCCCCGTCAACGCGCTGGACAACGCCTTGCGCACGAGCCTGCGCGGCCACTATCCGCAGATCGAATCAGTCCATCTGATCGATTACAAGGTTCGCGTCATCAACTCCAACGATGAAACCGCAGCCCAGGTGCGCGTCATTGTCGAATGCCGCCGCCAGCGCGCCGACGGCTCCAGCGAAGCCTTCGGCACCATCGGCGTCAGCGGCAACGTCATCGACGCGAGCTGGCAGGCCCTCGTCGATGCCTATGAATGCCATTTGATTCATTGCCAGGAAGAGAACGGCCCCGCGGCAGCCCCCGCTGCCTCTCATCCGATCTGATTTACGGCGGCGCGACGCTTCACAGCGCGGCATCGAGCGCTTCGCGGAAATCCTTTTCGCCGCGCAGCCCGACGAATTTCTGCGCCACCTGGCCACCCTTGAATACGAGCACCGTCGGGATCGCGCTGATCCCGAATTTGCTTGCCGTCGCGTGATTGGCGTCGGTGTCCAGCTTCCCCACTTTCACCTTTCCCGCGTAATCCGTCGCCAGCTTTTCGATGGTCGGCGCGAGCCGTTTGCACGGCTGGCACCATTCGGCCCAAAAATCCACCAATACCGGCGTCTTCGATTGAACCACTTCCTGTTCAAAATTCGCATCGGTAATCTGAACCACGTTGTCACCTGCCATGTCATTCTCCTCAATCGTTCGTAGGGGGATGATAGAAGTGACGCCATGGGGAGTCAACGTGGGCGGGAGTCTCATAGCCTTCGCGTTTGGCGACGACCCTTGAACTCTTGAACCCTTAAACCCTTGTAGGCCCCTGGCGATAAGTCGTCGGCGAGCCCCGCCATGGTTGACGCGCCCACCGCCGGGCAACTAATATTACGGCAACCCCCAGCCGGACGCGATTTTGCCGGCGGAGTTACACGGTTTTATCACGGACTGGATTCACAAAGATGAGCGAAGCGACAGTGTCGTCAATCAACGAGCGTGCGGCCGAGGAATACTATCGGCGTGGCCTGGAGGCGGAGCAACAAGGGTTGCACGAAAAGAGCATCGAGTTTTATGAACGGTCTTTGAACGAGAATCCCGACCACGAACAGGCCGCATTCCATCTGGCGGTGCTGTACGACCGCCGCGCCGAGGACGCCAAGGCCATTGAGCTTTACGAACGAATCTGCACCAGTCCGCCGGTGCATTTGAACGCGCTGATGAACCTGGCGATTCTCTACGAGGACAATAACCATTACGACGAGGCGCATCGGTGCCTGGATGCGGTGCTGCGGACCGAGCCGAACAACGTTCGCGCGCGGCTGTACATGAAGGACGTGGAATCGGCGCGCAGCATGCACTATGACGACGATCTCGACGGCCGCGGGGATCGCCGCACCGCCGTGCTCAACGTGCCGGTGACTGATTTCGAGCTTTCCGTTCGCAGCAGGAATTGCCTCAAGAAGATGAACATCCGGACGCTGGGCGATCTGCTGAAAACGACGGAGCAGGAACTGCTCAGCTACAAGAACTTCGGCGAGACGAGCCTGAGCGAGATCAAGGCGCTGCTGGCGCAGAAGGGTCTTCGATTGGGCCAGGCTGCGGACGATTCCAAGTCGGCCGTTCGCCGGACCGCTCCCGCCGCCGGAAACGTGCCGCCGGAAATCCTCAGCAAGAACGTCGCCGACATGGAACTTTCCGTCCGCAGCAGAAAGGCTCTCCAGCGTCTCAACATCAACACGCTGGGCGAATTGGCGGCCCGCACGGAAGACGAGCTGCTCGGCTGCAAGAATTTCGGACAGACCAGCTTGAACGAAATCAAGCAACAGCTTGCCACGTTCAACCTGTCGTTGCGGAAGCTGGAAGAATAGCGGCGGCCGTCCATCGCGCAATCACGGCAAGGAGGCCTTGATGCGATCTCCTTTGTTTCTAGGTGTTGTCCTGGCCCTGCTGCTTCCCCTGGGATGCAGACAGGATGCCGCCACGACGCCCATCGCCCGCACCTCGCCGCGGATTCGCGTGCTCCTGCTCCAGGGCGTCGATCGCGTCGACCTGATGGCCCCAGAGCCTGGGATATCCCTGGATTCCCAGGCTGTTTCCCTCCATTTTCCCCAAGGCCTGACGATTCCAGCGTCGCTGGCGAATGACAGTTGGCACGTCGGCCGGCAATCGATTCGCCCCGGCGTCTTGACGTTGAGCCCATCAGCCGAGGGTCCCATTCGCGTCAACGGCGTGGACTACCGAGGCGCCATCCGGCTGCTGCCGGCCGGCGGCGGACGATTCAACGTCATCAATGACCTTGGGGTGGACGATTATCTCGCCGGCGTGGTGACCAAGGAGATGTACCCAACCTGGCCGATCGAGGCGCTCAAAGCGCAGGCGGTGGCATCGCGGACTTATGCGCTGTACGAGGCGGGCACCGGCGGGAAGCAGCGGCCGTGGGATGTGTATGGCGACGAACGGAGCCAGGAATACGGCGGACTCAGCGGCGAAACCGGCAAGAGCCGCCAGGCCGTGGGCGCAACGGTGGGCATCGTGCTCACCTTCGGTCCGGGTTACGGGACAATCTTTCACGCGTATTTCAGCAGTTGCTGCGGCGGCGTGACTCAGGCGGCGGCGGATGCGTTTCCCGGCGATCCGTATATCCCTCCGTTGACCGAGCAGTCGCACGGGGCCAATTGCAACGCGTCCAAATATTTCAATTGGGGCCCGATCGTGATCGCCAAGACGGAACTCACCCGGCGATTCCATATCTGGGCGCAGCGAAGAAGCGAGGAAATCGGCCAGCGGATTTCGGAGTTGAATATGGCCGGCGTTTATCGAATCGACGTGCAGGGATTCAACCGCTACGGCCGGCCGAATCGGGTGCTGGTGACGGACACTGCCGGCGTGCAATACAGTTGGCCGGCGGAACAGCTTCGATCCGCCGTGGATACCGATGCCCAGCCGGGCGCTGCGTTGCCGAGCAGCTTCTGCAAGATCAACGGCGATCCGAATTCAGATTCGGTCACGTTTTACGATGGCCACGGGTTTGGGCACGGAGTGGGAATGTGCCAATGGTGCGCCGACTCGCTGGCGGCGGCGGGGCAGAATTTCGCACAAATCCTGCAGGATGCTTACCCGCAGGCGAAGCTGGTCAGAGCGTACTAAAGATGAAGACAAAAAAACCGCCGCCATCCTGCGAATCCGGCCCCCCCTGGAGCCCGGACGCGACATGATGCGGCGGGATGAACCTGCAGGGCAATCCCTGTACGACACAGCAGAACCAAATTCTGACATTCCGTCATGGCTAGGATCACGCATTTTGATATAGGGATTTTCCCTATGCACGTTAATAATTATAAAAACATGCTCAGGACGGTTTTTCGCCGTCCGGGTGCGACGTGCAGCCTATTTCGGCTCTTCCAGCGTGTGGATCACGGCATAACGAAGAAGCTCGGCGCTGCTGCGGAGGCCGAGCTTTTCCTTGACGTGCTCGCGATGAACCTCGACGGTCTTGGAACTAAGAAACAGTTGTTGGGCGATCTCCTTGATCGATAACCCGCGGCCGATCATCTGAAAAATCTCCAACTCGCGGTCGCTGAGGTTTGCCAGCGGCATTCCCGGCGTGACGTGCTGGCGTTGATGGGTGAAACGGCCGAGAAGCGCGGAACTCATGTCGTCGCTGAGCCAGAGGCCGCCGGCCAAAACGCGGCGGATGGCTTCCATCACCTTCTCCGTGGCGTGGGATTTCATGACATAGCCCTGGGCGCCGGCGCGAAGGACTCGTTCGGCCCAAAGCTCCTCATCGTGGATGGAGAGAACCAGGATCGGCAGGGCGGACCAGCCGGAGCGGATGTCCTTGATCAATTCCAGGCCCGGCCGGCCCGACAGCGACAGGTCGGTGACGACGATGTCCGGCTCGGATTTCTGGATCAGATCGAGGGCCTGGTCGGCGGTTTCCGCCATGCCGACGACGATCATGTCCTTCTCCATTTCGATTCGCGTGGCCAGGCCTTCGCGGACGATTGGATGGTCATCGACCAGCAACACGCGTGACCGCGGCCGGGCTGAGAATGGAGGCCGCTTCTTGCTGTCCGCGGCTTGTGGGTGAATCATGACTTGTGAGTGAATCATGGCTGGAGATGTTCGGACACCTGCATATCACGGAAGTTCCGGACGGCGAGCTTCGAATCTCCAGCGATCCGCCGATCATCCGGGCTCGATACTGCATGACGCTGATTCCCATGCCCTTGCCCCGCGGCGGCGCCGCAGGCATGCCGACGCCGTCGTCATGCACGGCCAGCATGGTGGTTTGGCCGATTGTATCCAGTTCGATGCGGATTTGCCCGGCCTTTGAATGACGGACCGCGTTGCTGACCGCTTCCTGCGCGATTCGGAACAGATGCAGGGAAGCGGCGTCGTCGGCAAGGTCCAGCGGCCCGCGGCAGCTCACGCCGCACGCCCGCTGCATAGTCGTCTGCACCTTCGATGCCAGATCGCGCAGGGCGGTCTCAAGCCCTTGCGGACCCACTTCCACGGGCGAAAATCCCCGGGCAAGCTTGCGGGTCTGGTCCAGCGTGCGATTAATGAGCGAGGCGATGCGGGCGGCCTGGGCTTCTTCCGGCAATCCCTGTTGCGCCAGCCGCTGACGCAGGTTCTGCGTAAGCAATGCCACCCCGGTGAGTTCCTGGCCGACGCCGTCGTGCAGATCGTGCCCGATGCGCATCTGTTCCCGCTCGCTGATTTCCAACACCTTCTTTTCCAGCGACCGCAATTCGCTGACGTCGCGGGTGATTTGGGCGAAACCCCGGAGTTTCCCCGCCTCGTCGCGCAAGGCGGTGGTGATGACGTTGGCCCAGAATCGGCTGGAGTCGTGCCGGACGCGCCACCCCTCGTCCTCGTGGCGGCCCACCTGTGCGGCGTCGAGCAGGTCCGCCGCCGGCTTGCCCCTCGTCGTCTCTTCGGTCGGATAGAACGCCGATGCGTTCTGGCCGACCGCCTCGCTATGGGAAAAACCGAAGATGCGGCTGGCGCCGGGATTCCAGCTCACAACTTTTCCCGTCGAATCGAGCATGACGATGGCATAATCGGCCACGCCTTCGACCAGCAGGCGAAATCGCTCTTCGCTTTCGCGCAGGAGGGCGTTGGATCGGCTTAACTCGCCGGTTCGCTGGTGGATTCTCGCCTCAAGTTCGTCGAATGATTTTTGCAGCGCCGATTCGGCGCGGCGACGTAGCGAGGTCAGGGAACTGATCATCACCGCCACGACGACGAACACGGCGGCACGAAGCCAGTCATCCCACCCGAACCCGCGCGATCCCACTGGATTCAGGCGATAAAAATCTCCCGCCAGAAACGCCGCCAGCACCGTCGCCACGAGCCCCGGCCCCAATCCTCCCGTCCACGAACTGAGGACGACCGCGGCGAAGAATAGCGAGGCGGTGCTTTCGCCGATCCGCGGATTGATCAGATACGCGATTGCCGCCGCCGCCAGGACGAATACCCCCGCCAATGCGTAGTGGCCCGCTCGGCGCAAAATCACCCCGGTCTGGACGTTTGATAAGCTCACGGCTAACCCGCATCTTACGATACGACCGGACCATCGGGTCCGCAAGAAGAATCCGGGAGGGGGAGAGGAGAAGAGATAGGGCGACTACTTGGCCTGGCGTTTCACAAAGTGCCCGACCTCATACACCGGCCCGAAAATTGGCGGCCGGCTGCGCATCTGAATCACACGCACCTTTTGGAACCTTTCCTGGGCGGCGAAGGAGACGTCCAACTCGGTTGAGAAATGCTCTTTGCGGATGTCGCAGCCGAGCATGCGAAACATGAATACCATCAGCGGCCGCTCGATGGGGACCCCGTAAACCACTTGGCCGCCGGGCTTCAGGACCCGCTCGATTTCTGCGAAGGCTTTGAACTGCTCATCCGGCTTCAAATGTTCCAGGATGCTGATGAGCAGGACCGTGTCGAAGAAATTGTCTTCGTAGGGCATCTCCAGCACGTTGCCCCGGCGAAGCTGCGTTTGAATGTTTCGCGCGGCGAAGGCGGCTTGCACGGCGGCGACGTCGGCGGTCAGGTCCAGCCCGTGAATCTCGCGGTACGTCTCGTGCAGATTCATGAACGTCAGCCCGGTCCCGAAACCGATTTCCAGGATTCGTTCCCCCCCGCGACATTCGCCCAGGCATAGCTCCACGCGCCGCCGGTACATCGCGCCGAAGATCGGCCAATGGTAAAAGCGGATGGGATCGAGCTCGTTTACCCCGACGTATTCGTCGCGGCGGAGCAGTTTCAGGGTCGGGAGTTTTGTGGGTTCGGTCATATCGGAGCTTCGTCAAATGAACTTCAATCGCCGCGCGGCGAAGGCGACCATCCGTAACAGGATCAGTCCGTGCCGCCAGCGCTGGATGTTGGTCTGGCCATAGGTCCGCTGACGATATCGGACGGGGACGTCGACGATCTTGAGGCTGAGCCTGGCGGCGCCGAAGAGGAGGTCGAAATCGCCGAACGGATCGAAATCGCCGAAATAGGCGCGGTTGGCGGCCAAAAGCTGGTAATCTTTTTTCCAGATCGTCTTGGTACCGCAGAGCGTGTCCTTGATGCGCTGGCCGAGCAGCCAGGAGAACGCCAGACCGAAGAATTTGTTCCCGATGAGATTGGCCATTTGCATGGCTTTTTGCTGTCGGGGATAGACGAGGCGCACGCCGTTGGCGAAATCGGCCTTTCCCGTGCGCAGTATCTCGATGAACGCCGGGAGGTCCTCCGGTGGAACGGTGAGGTCGGCATCGAGGATGGTGAGGATGTCGCCAGTAGCGGCGGCAAACCCGCATCGGACGGCGTCGCCCTTGCCTTTGCCGGATTGTTTCAGCAGCTTGCAGCAGCGATTGGGATGGCGGGCGATGGCGCGTTCGATCGAAGCCCAGGTGTCGTCGGTGGAATGGCCCTCGACGAAGACGATTTCGGTTCCGCCGCCCATTTCGGGGATGCGGTCGATCATCTGCTCCATGTTGCCCGCCTCGTTGCGGGCCGGAACTACCACCGAAATTCGCGGGGGCGGCGAATCGCCGGGTTCGGTGGGCATCGGCCGCGCCACCACGAAATTCGTCAGCCCCAGCATCCGAAACGGAAAAATCTTCACCACGAAGCGGTTGAAGAACGGCGCGACCAGCGGCGTCGGCATCGGCCAGAGCACCTCGTTCCACGATCTCATCGTCTCGAACCCGCACAGATACAGCAGGTTCGCCACGTCGTTCACATCCAGCCAGTTCTGTTGCAGCGTCGGTTTTGCCAGTTCCATCCGCTCGGCGACGCGCAGCGGAAGCTCCCACAGCCGGCTGTAGAAATTCAACAGTACGCGGGTGCGGGGATGGCTTAGACGGTGAACCTGGTCGAACACCGTTTGCACGCTCCACAGATCGTTAATCAGGTCGGAAAGGATGATCACGTCGAAGGTCTGATCGAGGACCCAATCGTGCGCGTCGGCCTGGATGAAATGGAGCTGGGGATATCGCCCGCGCGCGCGCCGCAGCATCTCTGCGGAGAAATCCACCCCCACGCCGACCGATGGCCGTAGCGCCGCCAGCAGATCGCCTTGGGCGCAGCCAAGCTCGAGGACTTTCAGCCCCGGGGTGACGAGAAATTGGTAGACCTCCGCCAACCGGCGCCGATAGCAGCCGCCCAGCCCCTTACGCGGATCGCGGGCCACGGCCAAGGCGTCCCAATGCGCCATGCGGGCTTGCTGATGATGCCGAGCAGACGGATCGGCCGGGGAGGCGATAGTTTCGCGCATCGTCGTCGCTCACTACCAGAGATAGAATCGCTGCACAAGCACGACCAGGGCATACGCGGAAAACGCGGCCGAGAACGCCGTCAAAACGGCGCCCGGCTGAACGCGGTGCGGCCGGGGGCCGGGATAGAGCATCAGGAAAAACGGCAGCGTTGCCGGAATCATGTATCGCCCTTGCAAGCCCGTGATGCTGTGTTCGCCCACCTTGGCGAACGTGAGATACACCAGCGAGAATACCGCCAGCCAGCACCCGCAGACCGCGGCCGCCAGAATCGCCCGCTGGCGGAGGCTGATTCGTGAATTGGGCCAGCCGCCGATCCGCGTGCTCCACAACAGAACGATCCAATAGACGATCACGCACGGCAGCGATAATTTGATTTCGTGCCAACCGAGTTGGCCGATGAGGGACGAAATAAAGGGGACGGCCAGGAGCATTCCCAGTTCCATGTGAACGATGCGCAGCGGATGATGCAGCATGTAGATTGCCTGCCGCGGCGGTGAGACGTCGGGCATGGTGTAGCTGCTAAAACCGAACGTGCACCGCGACCACGCCGCCATCGTCGCCACGCATACGAACATGAACAGGGCGAACGTCAGCCAATAGCGGCGGCTGTTGGCAAAGCGGTTGGACGGAATCATGAGGAAGAGGATCGACAGGGGAAGATATGCGGTTTTCGCCAGCGCCACGGCCGCACCCAGAACCATCAGGCCGACCAAGTGAATTCGCGGGATGAAACCTTCGGCCAAGGCGCATCGCATCGCGGCGGCGACGAACAGAAAGCATACGCCGTTCACCGTGGCGTCGGCGGAGAGCGACGCGGCCTGCGCAAGACACATGGGCGTCAGCGCCAGAAGCGCCAGCGCCCAATCCAGGATGGGGACGAGCCGGACCGCCAAATAAACCAGCACGCTCCAGCTCAGCAGATTTCCCAATCGACCGGCGTAAAAGAGCCACATCGGCCCGACGCCGAACTGCCGCGCCAAGGCAATTGCGGCGGCCTGTGGGAAATAGTTCATCGGGGAATGCCAGGAAACGTTGCCGAAGACGAAAAACAGGCGATCGCCCGGCCGTAACGGAATGGCGTGCGCGGCCCAAATGTCGTGAACCTTCGCCTTGGCGTCGGGATTGAACGCCTGATTCCCCCAAACGCGATCACCGAATTCCTTCAGGCTGGCGGGCAGGTATCCTCCGATTTCCTCGCCGTGCCGGTAGGCCGTCAGCCGTCCTTCGGACACCTGATACGCGCGATAGAACTGCATGAATTCATCGGGTACCTGAAACGGCGGGGTGATGACGGCGAACAGGGTCCCGAAAATCCATGCCAACGGCAAAAACACGCGGCGGGCGGTGAGCCTTGCCGACCACCGGCCCGCGGCCGGCAGGGCGGCCAATTCCGCGTCCCGCTTGAGATCGCCGATCGCCTCGCTCATGCCAACCCCGGCCATTTGTCCACGGATTGCCCGGCCCGGAACGCAACGCGGAATTTCTCAACGATCTCTCTGGCCAACGGCCCCTTCATGGCGAATCCGATGTTCCGCTGCGAGTTCTGCGGACTGGTCGTGCCGATGATCGCGGTGTTGACGCCGGTCTGGCTCAGAGTGAAACGCAGCGCCATTTCGGGCCACGCCAGGTCAATGTCGCCGGAAAATCCGAGGTTGAACGGATCGAGATTCATCTTCGCCAGGCGATCCACATAGGGCTGGACATAGGCGCTGTAATGGCCGGGCCGATCGTGCGCAGGCTTCCACGCAGCATTGGCGATAGGACGTTTTGCCAGCACGCCGATGTCATTCTTGCGAGCAATCGGCAGGACTAGATCGATGTTCGCCTGGTCGGCAATGCTTATGGAAGTCTCGATCACTGCGATATCGGCCAGAGTCGCCGCGTACGCGGCCGCCTCGTTGTCGCCGCTAAAACCCGCGAAGCGGACCTTGCCCGCCTGCCTCGCTTTGACCAGCGCGCCCAGTGCTTCGCCCTCGCGCAACGTGGCTTCATCACACGTGTGCAGCAACATGACGTCGATGCATTCCGTGTTCAGCCGGCTCAGTGAGCGTTCGACGCTCTGGCTGATAAGCTCAGGCGACCACGCCTCCGCCTCCAGGTCCGCCCGTTGCCCGCATTTACTGACTAGCACGAACTGCGACCGGCGATGCGCGATCGCCTGACCAATGATTTCCTCGGATGTCTCGTAGCCGGCCGCGGTATCGATGACATTAACGCCCTCATCCAGCAGGAGATTTAGAACGCGAGCCGCCCGCTCACGCTCGGGCTTGAGGAATCCGATCTCGGCCGCACCGAAACCCAGCGGCGTGACGTGCAAGCCGGTCTTGCCGAAGCGGCTTTTGAGCATGCCGGGGATTGTAATCGTTGTCTGCGAAAGAGTGCAGCCCCGGATGTAAGTCCCGGGGCTGCGTTGAGAACCAAGATTTACCGTTGCATCACGTCGCGTCGGACGAGGCTTCGGCCAGGGGCTTTTCGCCCTTTTCCTCGGCCGAGTTGAGAGCATCGAAATAGAGATGCTTCTCGCCGCCGTCTTCGGTTTTGACCGTGATGCGCACCAGGTCTTTGCCCTTGAAGCTGCCGCGCAGGATTTCCTCGCTGAGGGGATCCTCGACGTGCTGCTCGATGGCACGCCGCAATGGACGAGCGCCGAAGTCGCTGTTGGTGCCCTTGTCGATCAGGAAATCCTTGGCTTCGGTGGTGATCTCGATGCGGACGCCGTGCTCGGTCAGCCGCTTGGTCACCTTGTGCAATTCGAACTCGACGATGGTTTCCATGTTGGACCGGCTCAATGGACGGAAGACGATGACATCGTCCAACCGGCCGATGAATTCGGGGCGGAAATAACGCTCGATTTCCTTGGTGAGCGTCGTCTTGATCGTTTGATAGGTTCGTTCCTCCTTTTCGCCCTTGCGGCTGGGCTGGAGGCCGAACTGCGGGCCGCCGTCCTTGATCAGTTCCGCGCCGATGTTGCTGGTCATGATGAGCACGACGTTGCGGAAATCGACGTGCCGGCCGAAGCTGTCGGTCAGCCGGCCCTCTTCCATGATTTGCAGCAGCATGTTGAACACGTCGGGATGCGCCTTTTCGACTTCATCCAGCAGGACGACACTGTAGGGCCGGCGGCGGATGCGCTCGGTTAGCTGGCCGCCTTCCTCGTAGCCGACATAGCCCGGAGGCGCGCCGATCAGCCGGCTGACGTTGTGTTTCTCCATGTACTCGCTCATGTCGATCTGGACGAGGGCGTCCTCGTCGCCGAACATGAATTCCGCCAACGCCTTGGACAGCAGGGTCTTGCCCACGCCCGACGGGCCGAGGAACAGGAACGATCCCATGGGCCGATGCGGGTCCTTGAGTCCGGAGCGAGCGCGGCGGATGGTCTTGCTGATCGCCCGGATCGCCTCGTCCTGCGAGACCACGCGCTTGTGCAGCTCGTTTTCCAACTCGAGCAATCGCTGCGCTTCTTCCTTTTCCAGGCGCGTCAGCGGAACGCCGGTCATCTTGCTGACGACCTCGGCGATGACTTCATCATCGACGACGCCGTCCACTTCCTTGGCCCGTTCGCGCCATTGCCGCTGCATCTCTTCCTTCTTGGCCCGCAGGCCCTCGGCCTGATCGCGCAGCTTGGCGGCTTCCTCGTACTCGGCGTTTCGCACCGCCTCGTCCTTTTGGATGCTGAGCCGCTCGATTTGCTCCTCGATCTCGGCGAGATTGGGCGGCTTGGTCATGCTGCGCAGGCGGATGCGTGCGCCGGCCTCGTCCAGCACGTCGATGGCCTTATCGGGCAGGCATCGGCCGGTGATGTACCGGTCCGACATCTCCACGGCGGCGGAGAGCGCCGAATCCAGGATCTGCACGCGGTGATGGGCCTCGTAACGGTCCCGCAAGCCCTTGAGGATTTCGACGGTGTCGGCGGGACTGGGTGGATCTACGGTGATGGGCTGAAACCGCCGCGCCAACGCCGCGTCTTTTTCGATGTATTTGCGGTATTCATCGAACGTGGTGGCGCCGATGCACTGAATCTCGCCGCGCGACAGGGCGGGCTTGAGCACGTTGCTGGCGTCGATGGCGCCTTCCGCGCCGCCGGCGCCCACCAGCGTGTGCAGTTCGTCGATGAACAGAATGACGTTCTTGGCCCGCCGGACTTCGTTCATGACCGCCTTGATGCGTTCCTCGAACTGTCCGCGGTACTTGGTGCCGGCCACCATCATCGCCAGGTCCAGCACGACGATCCGCCGATCATGCAACAGTTCCGGGACGGTGCTGGAGATCACCATCTGGGCCAGGCCCTCGACGATGGCCGTCTTGCCGACGCCCGCTTCGCCCAGCAGGACCGGGTTGTTTTTCTGGCGGCGGCAGAGGATCTGGATGACCCGCTCGATTTCCTTTTGCCGGCCGATCACCGGATCAAGCTGCCCTTCGCGGGCCAGCTCGGTCAGATCACGGCCAAAGCTGTCAAGAGCCGGGGTCTTGCTCTTGCGGTTTTGGCCTTGCTTTTCTTGTGCTTGGGGTTCTTCGCTTTCCACACCTGCTCCCAAAAGATTAAGAACCTCTTCCCGGACTTCCTCTAACTTCAAACCCAGGTTCATCAATACCTGGGCGGCTACGCCGTCGTGCTCGCGAAGCAGGCCGAGCAACAGGTGTTCCGTGCCTACGTAATTGTGGTTCAGGTTCCTGGCCTCTTCGATCGCGTATTCGATGACCTTCTTGGCCCTGGGCGTTTGGGGCAACTTGCCCATGGTGACCATATCGGGGCCGCTCTTGACCAGTTTTTCAACTTCCAGCCGCACCTTGCGCAAATCGACGTCCAGGTTTTTCAACACGTTGGCGCCGACTCCGCTGCCTTCCTTGACCAAGCCAAGCAAAATATGTTCCGTGCCGATGTATTCATGGTTAAACCGCTGGGCTTCCTGGTTGGCCAGCGCCATGACCTTCCGAGCCCTATCCGTAAATCGTTCGAACATGTCCATCTCCTAGTCAGCCGGCAGGATTGGGTGCCGACCCCTCACCGAAAATCGCCGCTACAGTAATTGGCGGCCACAAAGCGCGGCTGCGTCCATACGCGGTCGCAACGGGGAGGCTTTCGATTGTATGGGGGTAACTCCCATAATCAAGCAACCCACGACCGCCGGCCGCCGAGGGTCTCCGGCTGCCACACCGGTATATCGGCTCAAGTTATACGTTCGATAAAGCGGAAGGATCATTAGGAAAAGGAACTTGCGATGCGGCCCGCCTTCGCCGATAAAGGAATCAGACCTTTTCCAGGACGTACCTTGCCCGTGATCCACCAAGCCATCAACTTTTACCTCAACCTTGAAAGCAATCTGAACTCGTTTGCCTGGTCTCATCAGGTGGGCGTTTACATTCTGCTGGCGGCCATTGTGTTCTGCGAGACCGGACTGGTCGTCTGGCCGTTCCTGCCGGGGGATTCGCTGCTGTTCGCGGTAGGGGCGCTGGCGGCGGCGGCGGGGTCGCCGATCCATCTGCCGCTGATGATTGTTCTGCTGTGCTTATCCGCCAATTGCGGGGATGTCGTCAATTACAGCATCGGCCGGAGAATCGGACCCAGCATCTTCAGCCGCGAATCGTCCTGGCTTCTCAACAAACGGCATCTGGAGGAGGCCCACCGTTTTTACGAAAGACACGGGCGCAAGACCATCATCCTTGCGAGGTTTGTTCCCATTATCCGAACGTTTGCCCCATTCGTCGCGGGCATCGGACAGATGCCGTTCGCCAGATTCATCGGCTTCAGCATTAGCGGCGGAATTCTCTGGGTCGTGACGCTTTCGCTGGCCGGATATTATTTCAACCAGATCGAGGTCGTGCGGACGCATTTCCAATTGGTCGTGCTGGCGATCATTGTCATTTCACTGATTCCCGCCGTGGTTCAGGCCTTAAAGGTGCGAGCGCAGGGCAAGACCGCCGGCCTGGAACCTGTTTCCCAGGGCGGGGAGCAAGCGCGCTAATTCTTTCTTCTCACATGTCTTGATTCGTCATCCGGATTGGCCGATAGCGCATCGAGATTCGAATGCCGGAGCCGACTCCCAACTACACATTGGAAGATATCGCATACTTGTCAGGCGATTCCGAATCGGCTGAGCGCGAAGAGTCCGAACGGGGCCGGGCGTTTCTTGCGGTTAGTGCGGCAATGGTCTGGCCGGGGCTGGGGCATCTTGTTGTGGGGAAACCGCGGTGGGGCGCGGCGTGGTGCATCGTGTGGACATCCCTGGCCGCCGCCGTCGCATCCATATCATTCTGGCCGCAATTCCTTCCCGCGCTGATCGTTCTTCTGCCGCTCGGCGTGATCGTGCAGCTCTGCCAGATGTCCCATGCGTCGCACCGTGCGAAACGCTCGCAACGGCCGATGCTCGGCAATGCGTCGAACCGATTTATCTTCGGGGCCATTCTGGGAATGTGCGGACTAGCCGAATGCTACGGATCGATCCGATATCTCCAGAATAATTGGATCGAGATCTGCTTCACACCGACCGACAGCATGGGCCCCAATGTTTCCCCAGGCGATTTCTTCCTTGACTTCAGACAACAATCGTACCAGCGTTGGGATATTGTCGGCGTGAATGTTCCACCCGGCATGGATTTGCCATTCCCCAGACTCTGCAAGCGAATCGTGGGCATGCCCGGGGACACAGTCGAGATCACGGGACCGGCGCTGCTGATCAACGGCAACCCGACCACGCTACCGCCGAATGTCGGGCCGTATTTCCCCGTCGATACCTCGAATACGCCGATGCTCGATGCCGAGCCGATGGCTGCCGCCAACGGTTGCTGGGGCAGGCCCATTACCCTCGGGCCGGACGAATATTTCCTGCTCGGTGACAACAACCGGTTCTCCCTTGACGCGCGACTCTGGCCATCGTTTGGAGATCACCAGCCCGGCGCCACGCCGCGGGATGAGCTTTGTGGCCGAGTTGTCGCCATCATTTGGCCGCCGCAGCGCTGGCGAGTGTTCGAGCAGCAAAAGTAGCGAAGTTGATGGGCCGTAACTTGCAACTTGTCACTTGCAACTTGCAACTTCTTCAAGGCCACAGCGGCGTTCCTTCCAACCCCGAAGTTTCCGGAATTCCGAACATCAAATTCGCGTTCTGCACGGCTTGGCCGGCGGCGCCTTTGCCGAGATTGTCGATCGCGCCCAGGGCGACGATCACGTTGTCTGCCGCCACGACGTAAGACACGAAAACAAGATTGGACCCCGTCGCCCATTTGCTGTGCAGAAGCTGATCCACCACGCGAACGAAAGGCCGGCCGGAGTAAAATTTCCGAGCCGATTCCAGGCATTGCGCCGTCGTGGCCTTTCCGGCCAGGTAACACGTCGCCAGGATGCCGCGCGTCATTGGAATCAAGTGGGGCGTGAAGATGATTTTCGTCTCCGATTTCCGCGCCAGTTGAAGGATCGTCGCCGTCATCTCCGGAATGTGGGGGTGCTGCGGCAGGCCGTAGGCGGAGACGTCCTCGTTCACCTCCGCGAATCCGAGCGTTGCTTCTCCGCCGCCACGCCCCGCGCCGCTTATGCCGCTCTTGGCGTCGATGATGATTTGCCGGATGTCGGCCAAGCCCCCAGCCACGATCGGCGCGATTGCCGCCAGCGCGGCCGAGGGATAACAACCGGGATTGGCCACGCGAAGTGCCCGGCGAATCTTTTCCGGCCACACGTCGGCCAGGCCGTAGGTCCAGCCATCGACATACCGATGATCTCCGCCCACATCAACGATCTTCACGCCTGGCGGCACGGCGGCCAGGGCCGCCTTGGATTGCCCCGTCGGCAACGACGCGAACAACAAATCGAGCTTCGGCAGCGAAGAGGGCTCCCATTTCCGGATCACCACCTCCGCCAACTTAGGCAAAATCCCCGGAAACCGCTCCACGAGCTTTTGGCCCGCCGAGGTTTCCCCAGCCGCATAAACAACCTCAAATTCAGGGTGTCCCGCACACAGGCGCAGCAATTCCCCGCCCCCGTATCCGCTGATTCCCGCAATGCCGACTCGAATGGACATGCCGAAAGGATAATGGATTTTTCCGACCAAGGCACGAAAGGGAAGGAATTTGAAAATTGCCTATTTCCTATTTCCCATTGAAATGCTTCCCCAAAATAGGCAATAGACAATAGGCAATTCCCTTCATCCCCCCATGCTGTAAAAGAATTCTTCCTGCACGATCTTTTCGCCCTTGACCGTATAAAGGGCGGCTTCCTCCATCGTGAATCTCTTGCCCGCCATGGGGCCGGACTTGGCCGTCACGTCAAATTTGAATCGCACGATGAACCGGTCGCCTTGCGGCCAGGGACCCTCGACTTCGGCCTTGTGAACCTGGTGGTTCTTCTCCCACCATTCGCCCTTGCCTTTGATCGCGGCCAAGCCTTCCATCCGCTGCGGCATCGACGGGCTGCCTTGCGCTTCAACGCTCACAATCTTCGGGTCGTAAAGCGTATCCACGGCCTCCATAAACTTTCCCTGCCGGCAAAGGTCCACCAGCTTCTTTCCGACTTCGAGAGTGCTGCTCATGACGCTGAATCTCCTTTGGGTTAAGTATGTAATCGCATCGTAGGCATCCCTCCCGCCACCGTCATCCCGAAAAATGGAGGATTTGTTGAAGGATCAATGAACATCCGCCGGTGTGACATTTCCGCCCCCGAACACCGGCGCATCGTAAATATAGATGGAGCCATTGAGAACGGCGATGGGTTGGCGATCCAGGAGGGAATCGAACAGTCCCTTCTGTGAATTGCGGACGAACGGGTCGGTCAGCACGACCGCACCGATGGCATACGCCGGCCGGCCCGGCCCGGGACTGGTCTGGTCGGGAGGCGCCGTGCTTTCATCGAGATTGATATACCGAATGCCGTAATAGCGGGGATCGGCACTTCCCCAATAAAGCAGGTACAGTTGCCGATCGGGGTGGTCGGCCTGCCAAGCCGCCAAGGCGGGAAGATCCTGGCCCCAATCGAGGTTGGATTGGCCGAGCAGCCGCAATCCTCCGCGGCTGCCCCCGCAGGCCACGTTGAAGAACGCAATGTAATTGGGACACGCCAACACGGTTTCAGCCGCCAGGCCAACGATCAGCAGCGAGACGATCAACCTCGCACGGCGTTTGGAGGAATTCCAGACCCCGGCCGCCGTGACACCCAGAAACATGAACAGAAACGGGTAAACCGGCAGAACGTGGCGAATGCCCAGTTCGAGGTTGGAACTCATCGCCGCGAGCAGGTAGATCGCGGGCATAAGGACGATGACGATGATGGGCCAGGGGTCGAGCGCGGGGTGCCGGCCAAGCCGCGCGATGAGCGCAGCGCCTGCGGCGGCCAATCCCAGTAGGGTTGCCAGGGGCGTTTTGAAAACCATCGCCAGCGGGAAGTAATACCACCATCCCGTGACGGAGGACTTGCCGCACAAAAACGTCACCCGGGCTCGGGAAGCCGCAGCAATACGCAAGAGACCCGTCAGACAGGTTTGCGGAAGGAGATGGAGGTTGTTTCCCGTCTCGATAAGCTTGACCCCAAGCGGCGGCCGCCAGTGACGCACGTAATCGTTGATTTCGGCCGGTGGAACGTGCCATGGATCGGGGCTTTGGGCGAGCGCCGCATGCCGGGCGAAATATTGCAACGTATTTTCAAAAGTGAACTGAGCTGACGAATCCGGCGACGGAAGGAAGCGGAAACCGTAACAGCCCCAAATGAAGCTCCAGAGCAGCAGCAAGCAAGCCGGGAAAATGCCGGCCGACAGCGCCAGCCGGCGGGCGACGGTCGAGGCGACGAATGGGCCGGCGGGCCATGGACGGGGGATCAGAGATCGCGCGATCAGTGCGGCGGCAAGAACCGGGATCGCCAGAACGCCGGAGAATTTCACCATGAACGAAACGCCCATCCCCAGGCCAACCAGCAAAACTCGCCAAAGCGTCACTCGTTCCCCCAGCAGCCAGAGGGCGGCCATGAAAAGCACCAGGGCCAGAACCAGAGGAACGTCATTCTTGATCAGCGGCGCATGGCCAAGGAAATTGGGATCAAGGCAAAACGCCGCCAATGCGATGACGGCGGCGACCCGGCCGGCCAGCCGCCATGCCCACCAGGCGATTACCGTTCCCAACAACAGTCCAAACCCGACCATCCTCGCGCGTGCTGATCGCACCAGCGTGTCGGCGTCAATGCCGGGCGTCCGATACAGTGCCTCGGCGGCTAGTGGTCCCGCTGCGTCGGCGTTATGCAAGAGCGATTCCCATTGGGGCGAGGCGCGGTCGATTCGGAACAGATTGGCGGGCATGCCCGCGGCAACCACATATTTCCACAACGGCGGATTTTCGCAATCCATGCGGAAATCCCCAAACTGGTCTTGAATCCAGGATGCGACCAAGCCTGCCGGCTCATCGACGGTGGCGCATTTGCCGAGCGATGCCAGCCATGCGGTGGCCGCGAACGCGATCAGCAGGATCGCGCATAGAGCCGTCGCGGCGAAGGTTCTCTTCATCCGCCAATCCTCCACGGAGATGAGCCAAAGATATGTGATTTCCCTCTTGAAAGAAAATTCGAAGCTTTTCCCGCTGTTTGGCCTCCGTGCGCCCGGCGTTGGCGATCCGTTCTTGAGCCACCGTCGCCCCGCAAATACAATTTCAGGACAAGATGCTGCACAACAAGAAGGTCATCGTCGTTCTCCCCGCCTACCGTGCCGCCAAAACGGTGGAGAGAACTTACCGGGACCTGCCGCTTGACGTCGTGGACGAGGTGCTGCTGGTGGACGACGCCGGCGGCGACGAAACCGTCGAGATCGCAAAGCGCCTCGGCGTCAGAACGATCCTGCACCGCAAAAATCTCGGCTATGGCGGAAACCAGAAAACCTGCTATTACGAAGCCCTACGCGCCGGCGCCGACATCGTCGTCATGGTCCATCCGGATTACCAGTACGATCCCCGCCTTGTCACCGCGATGGCCGCCATGGTCGCCTCGGGCGTGTACGATGCCGTCCTCGGCTCCCGCATCGGCTCGGCGAGGCACAGCGGAATGCCGATCTGGAAATACGTCGCCAACCGTTCGCTGACGGCCGTCGAAAATTTGCTCCTCGGCGTCAAGCTCACCGAATTCCACACCGGCTATCGCGCGTTTTCCCGCAAGATCCTCCATGATTTGCCGCTGCTGGCTAATTCCGACGATTTCGTTTTCGACAACCAGATGATCGCCCAGCTTGCCGCGTTCAATTTCCGCATCGGCGAAATCTCCTGCCCGACGAAATATTTCAGCGAAGCCAGTTCGATTAACTTCCGCCGATCCGTGACTTACGGCTTTGGCGTGCTCCGCACCAGCCTGCAATACCGCCTGTGGAAATGGGGCTTGGCCAAGCCGAAAATTTTTGCCGACAGTCCAGAGATGAGAATCGATTCAAGTGACGCCGCAACGCGGCACGTGCAAAACGTGGTGGAGTTAGACCGTTGAGAAGTTACGCCTCGCCGCGCAATTTCAATTCCCCAGCTTCGCCGTAGCGTTCTGAAGCTTTTGCTTCTCATCGTTCAGCATCTGTTTGAAATCCGCGTTGGCCTGATCCGGATTATTTTTGCCGAGGAATCGCTGGAGCAGATCAATCTTCGCCTGCGAAACGGCGGCCTGTTCATGCGCCGCGACCATTTGGGCCTGCGACGGAAACTTCACGCCGATCCAGATTCCCAAACCAATCCCCACCGCGAAAATGAACAGATGATAGACATGTTTCATGAGCGTTCTCCGCGGAACATTATATCAGTCTTCCACAGGTGGGGTTACAAGGAGCCGATGGAGCGGCGCAGGGCGCCGAGTTCAGCTCACCACCGGCAAAGACCGTCGATCCTTCTCCACCTTTTCCCATCCGCTTCCGAGTTCTCCGATCGGGTCGGGCGGGAGGATGTCCACCTTTTTCTCGCCGAGCTTCGCCTCGCCCCTCTTCACCCTCTGCTCGAACTGCCGACATTCGATCAGCAACCGTTCGAGGATTTGTTCCTCCGGAACGTTGGCGACGCGCTCGCCCTGCACGTAGATGATTCCTTTGCGGTCGCCGGCGAAGATCGCGATGTCGGCCCCTTCGCATTCGCCGGGGCCGTTTACCACGCAGCCCATCACCGCCACCTTGATCGGCAGCTTGATCTCCTTGGCCAATTGCTTGCGAACGTCCTGGACGAGTTTGAACAAATCGACCTGGATTCGCCCGCAGGTGGGGCAGGCGATCAGCTCCGCTCCCACGCGAGTTCGCAGGCCGAGCACGTACAGCAATTCCAGACCGTCCTCGACTTCGTAAATCGGATCGTTGGCATAGCTGATGCGGATCGTGTCGCCGATGCCGCTGCACAGCAGGTGTCCCAGCGGCACCACCGAGCGGATCGTCCCCGTTTCCTTGGGGCCGGCGTGCGTCACGCCCAGGTGCAGCGGGTAATCGAATCGCTGGCTGATTTCCTTGTACGCGTCGATCACCAATAAAGGGTCGATGCTCTTGGCGCTGATGACAACGTCGTGGAAATCCTCTTCTTGAAAGATTTCGAGATATTCCTCGAGCTTGGCGATCATGATGGCCAGGAAATGGCCGTGCTTGTTGTTGGAGAAGACGCCGCCGAGTTCCTTCATGCGCTTCTGTTTGTCTTTTCGTTCGACGATGGAGCCTTCGTTGACGCCGACGCGGATGGGGATTTTGCGCGCCTTGCAGGCCTGGATCACGTCTTTCACCTGCTTGCGGTCGCTGATGTTGCCGGGGTTGAGGCGGATCTTATGGATGCCCGCCTCGACGGCTTCCAGCGCCCGCTGAAAATGGAAATGCACGTCGGCGACGATCGGCACGCTCACCCCCGGCAGGATTTCTTTCAGCGCCTGCGTGTCCTTTTTTTCCGGCACGGCCACGCGCACGATGTCCGCCCCGCCCGCCGCCAGCTTGTGAATCTCCGCCACGCATTTGTCGATGTCCCAGGTATACCCCGAGGTCATGGTCTGCACCGCGACCGGGGCGTCCCCGCCGATGCCGACGAAACCGTGGGACTGATCGCCAATGACAACTTTGCGCGTCTTGCGTCGAGGAAACATCAAGGCTCCGATAAAAACAAATCGAGTTCCGTAAGGCGTTCGCTAAATGTTAAGAGACATCCGCAGGACCGTCAATGTCAGGCTGAATTGGGCTAAGCAAAACGCTTGTTTTTTCGCCGGATTCGTTTTACCCTTCCCCCGAGCCGGAGAGGTGGCCGAGCGGCTGAAGGCGACGGTTTGCTAAACCGTTATACGGGGTCAAACTCGTATCCCGGGTTCGAATCCCGGCCTCTCCGTTATCTTGCCGAGCAGGTCTGTAACCGATTGCCCAAGTTCATGAACTCCCAATCGCGATGCCCGCCAGGAATACCAACACCCCGCCGACGATGACTTGAAACGCCGCCGACAGGAATGGCGTATCCATGTAATGATTCCGCACGTAGCTGATGGCCAGCAGTTCGATGGCCACGACCCCGGCCGCTATGCTCGTGGCGGTTGTGAAGCCGGGAATCAGATACGGCATCGTGTGACCGATCCCTCCGGCCGTGGTCATCAACCCACAAACCACGCCGCGCAGCAGCGGCTTGCCGCGGCCGGTCATGCTGCCGTCGTCGCTGAGCGCTTCGGCAAATCCCATGGATATGCCGGCGCCGACACTCGCCGCCAAGCCGACGCGGAATGCATCGGTGGAACTGTGCGTGGCGAACGCGGCGGCAAACAGCGGCGCGAGCGTGGAGAC